>Ga0207816_1000115_pt1 | contig 20472 bp, 17 predicted proteins | sample LuqExpMetageno10_FD_187768 | JGI IMG/M metagenome (GOLD analysis project Ga0207816, IMG submission 187768) | Tropical forest soil microbial communities from Luquillo Experimental Forest, Puerto Rico - Sample 10 (SPAdes) | ecosystem: Environmental > Terrestrial > Soil > Tropical forest ... | reverse complement strand
GGATCGTCGTCACTGAAACAGCATGGGCGTCCAGTTTCGAGGAGGGCGTTTCCGGCGTAAGGCGGAAGACAGGCGGTACGCCGTCTTCGAAGACCGACAAGGCAAAGACGCCAGCGCCGCCGAAGATGCGATGCACCTCGTCCCCGTGACCGTGTTCGTCTTCATGGCCGTGACCATGACCATGACCGTGGCTGTGCCCATGACTGTGCCCGTGGTGGTCGCCGCTCAGCAGCCAGACGCTCGCGAGATTGACCAGCAGCCCAAGCACGGCGATAGGGATCGCCTGACCGAAGTGAATGGGTACGGGCGAGAGAAATCGCGAAACGGCTTCGTACGCGATCAGCAGCGCGATCATGGCGAGCACGATCGCGCTGGTAAAGCCAGCGAGGTCGCCCAGCTTGCCGGTACCGAATACGAAGCGCTTGTCGGCCGCGTGCCGGCGCGCGTAGGTGTACGCCAAAGCGGCGATGAGCATCGCGCCGGCGTGAGTGGACATGTGCAGACCATCGGCGACGAGCGCCAGCGAGCCATAAAGACTGCCGCCGACAATTTCAGCCACCATCATCGCGCTGCACAGCGCAATCACCATCCACGTTCTGCGCTCGTTGTCTTCGTGGGCTGCACCCAGAAAGATGTGGTCGTGCCCCGCTCCGAAAGCGGAATCTTCAAAGTTGCTCATGGTTCCCCTCTTACTTGAAGTAGCTGTGGACTACTTCAATCAGCTGCTCGGTGCCGCTGCCGTGCTCGTCGTCCGGCTCTGCGTCGACGAGATGCGTCCGGATGTGGTCTTCGAGAACCACGGCAAGCAACCCGTTCATCGCGCCGCGGCTACTGGTGATGAGCTGGAGCACATCCATGCAGCCGCGCTCTTCTTCCAGTGCGCGCTCGATGGCTTCAACCTGTCCCTTGATGCGGCGAACCCGGTTGAGCAGCTTCTGTTTTTCGCGAATCGTATGGCTCACGGCCAGCACCCCCTGAATACGGTAGGGGGCTATCTTACCCTGGATAGGGTACGGGGGTATACGTTTAGTGGATGAGGGTTGGATCAGAACGTCGCGGGCAAGGTTAGGGGGCAGGCGCACGTCTGCCCCATTTCACGAATGCGCGTTGCGCAATTTCGCGCGCCAGCGCTTACTGCGTGCACCCCCGACCTGCGTGGGCCCGCCCCCGCTTCACGCGAGAACGGCCTTGGCGAGCATGCCGAGGGCCACGCAGACGAGGATGCCCGCAAACCCGGACTGGACGTGATGAGCTGCCATGCGATGCGACACGAGGCGCCCGCCCAACATCCCCGCGGCGGTAGCGGTGCTGAACCACAAGGCGACGTCGAACGGAAAGGCCGTACCGTGCATCGCCGTCGCCAGCACACCGCCACTGCCAACCAGCGCAATCACCATGAGCGACGTTGCTACGATGCCGTGCATCGAGACGTCGGTCAGCTTGCGCATCAGCGGCACGATGATGAATCCACCGCCCACGCCGAGAAGCCCCGTCATCAGGCCGGTAAGCGACCCGGTCGCCGCCAGTGCCAGTGCGGTGGGCCATGACCAGTCGAACCGGCCCGTGGCCGGGTTGACATGAGCGACGCAAAGCGGCGACGCCTGTTGTGCCGATGCCTTGCGCGCGAGCGTCTGACGAAGGAGCCGGAAGGCCACGAAAAGCATGACACAGGCGAACAGACCCAGCAGCAGCCTCTGGGGCAGCGCGCGTGCGAGGCGCGCCCCCACTGCCGTGGCGGGGACCCCGAGCGCGGCCATCAGGAGCGCGGCGCGATAGCGGACCAGGCGTTTGCGGAACGCCTCGAGTGCGCCCACTGCCGCGCTGCCCGCGACGGCGACGAGCGCGACTGGCGTCGCCTGCTGCATTGGCCATCCCATTCCAAATACGAGCGCGGGGACGGCGAGGATGCCGCCGCCGGCGCCCGTGAGTCCGAGAATGGCGCCGACTGCGGCGCCGAGAAAAAGCGAGACCAGCATCGATTCACCTCGAGGGGCGGCAAGCGGACGAGTGTCAGTCGGCCACCTGGGGTTGCACGAACCACTCCCGCCCCTTGAGCATGCCTCGCCAGTAAAGCGGCGGCAGGATGCGCTCCTTGAGCAGCCAGGCGAGTCCGGATGGTTTCTTCCCGTCGATGATCCATGCGGGGAAGGTCGGTGCGACCTTGCCGCCGTAGAGAAACTCGGCGAGCACGATCTTCCCGCGCTCGACCGTGAGCGGGCAGGAACCGTAACCGTCATAGGTCGCCGCTCCGCGCTTCACGCCCAGCGCGGCAAGCACGTTGTGCGCGACGACCGGCGCCTGCTTGCGCGCCGCTGCCGCGGTTTTTGCGTTCGGCGTATTGGTCGCGTCGCCCAGCCCGAAGATGTTTTCGTAGACCTTGTGGCGCAAGGTGCCCTGATCGACGTCGACCCAGCCGCCGGCATCGGCCAGCGGGCTGACGCGGATGAAGTCGGGCGCCTTCTGGGGCGGCACGACGTGGAGCATGTCGAAGCCGGTTTCGAATGTCTCGCTGCGGCCACCGGGCAGCGCACGCGTGAAGGTCGCTCGCCGGGTTTCGCCGTCCACGGCCGTCAGGTTGAAGCCGAAGTTGAGATTGATGCCGTACGACTCGACGTACTTCATCAGGGCGGGCACATAGTCGGCCACACCGAAGAGCGCCGCGCCGGCATTGTAAAACTCGACGTCGATCTGGTTGAGCCGGCCGGTGCGGCGCCAGTGATCGGACGAGAGATACATGGCCTTCTGCGGTGCGCCCGCGCATTTGATCGGCATGGGCGGCTGCGTGAATAGCGCGCGGCCGCCCTTGAGCTGCTGCACCAGTTGCCAGGTGTAGGGCGCGAGGTCGTAACGATAGTTGGAAGTCACGCCATTGCGCCCGAGCGTCTGCGGCAGTCCTTCAATGGCATTCCAGTCCAGCTTCAGACCAGGGCAGACGACGAGCTGCCGGTATTTCACGACGCGGCAGCCCTCGAGGATCACGGCATTCGCGGTGGGCTCGAACGCGGCCACCGCCGCCTTGATCCAGCGTACGTTGTGCGGGAGTACAGCACCCATTGGACGCGCGGTCGTTTCCGGGCGGAATACGCCGGCGCCGACCATCGTCCAGCCCGGCTGGTAGTAGTGCACGTCGGCGGGGTCGATGATCGCGATGTCGAGATCGGGTGCTCGGGCGAGCAGGCTCGACGAGATGGCGACGCCAGCAGCGCCCGCGCCGACGATCACGACATCGTGCTGCTCCTCTGTGGAGATGTTTGGTGAGCCGATGCGGCGCGTGAGTCCGCTGAGGTCGACCCCGGCGCGTTTGCCCGCGGCAAGGATTTCGACGAGCGACATCGCCGATGCGCTGGCCAGCGCCCACAGGGTCGCCGAGCGCATGCCGCTGCGGCAGTAGGCGAGCAGGGGGCGTGGCAGGGTGTCCAGATAGCCGCGGAATCGTTCGGCATCCTGATCGCTGACCTTGCCCGATTCCACCGGAAGGTAGTGTGCCTCCATGCCGAGCTGTTGTGCTGCCTGCTCGATCTCGGTGAACGTGGGCTGGTCCGCGCCCTCGCCATCGGAACGGTTGCAGATGACCGCGCGAAAGCCCATTTCGCGCAGCGCGGCCAGATCGGCAACGCGGATCTGAGGGGATACGGCAAAGGTGTCCGTGAGCTTTTTAAGTTCCATGCTTGCCTCTTGTGTTTTCTTCAATGTCGCTCAAAGGACGTTGACCGGGATCTTGATATAGGAAACGCCATTGCTCTCCGGCTCCGGCAAGTGGCCGGCACGCATGTTGACCTGCACCGACGGCAGGATGAGCACGGGCATGTCGAGCGTGGCGTCGCGGGCCGTGCGCATGGCGATGAACGACGCCTCGTCGATGCCGTCGTGCACGTGGACGTTGGCTTCGCGTTCTTCAGCCACGGTGCTTTCGAATTTCACGGCGCGACCGCCTGGCTGATAGTCGTGGCACATGTACAGGCGCGTCTCGGGCGGCAGGCTCAGGACACGGCGGATCGACTGGTAGAGCGTCGCGGCGTCGCCACCGGGAAAGTCGCAGCGGGCGGTTCCGTAGTCGGGCATGAACAGCGTGTCGCCGACGAAAGCGGCCTGCTGGGTGCCGTCGCTAACCAAATAGGTCACGCACGCGGGCGTATGGCCCGGCGTGTGCATCACGCGGACCTCCAGATCGCCCACATGGAACGTGTCGCCATCGGCAAAAAGGCGATCGAACTGCGAGCCGTCGGTGCGGAAGTCCGGACCCGCATTGAACAGCTTGCCGAACACGCCCTGGACACGCGTGACCTGGCCGCCGATGGCCACCTTGCCGCCGAGCCTTTCCTTGAGATACGGCGCCGCGGAAAGGTGATCGGCGTGGACATGGGTTTCGAGCAGCCAGTCCACCCGGGCGTCCAGCGCTTCGACGCGGCTGGCGAGCCGGTCTGCCGTGGCAGTACTGGTGCGCCCCGATTTCGGGTCGTAGTCGAGCACGGTGTCGATCAGCGCGCAGCGGCGCGTCCCGATATCGAGCAGCAGGTAGCTCACGGTCCACGTGGCGGGATCGAAGAACCCTTCGACGGAAAATCGGCAGGCAGGCATTCTGGTTATTCCTCGCAAATGACGGACGCTGGGTCCTCGCAAGGGATAACAACTCAATAATCGTGCCAGCCTTGTTGCACACAGCGCCATCGATTTTTAAATCCATGATTTGGATTGGCTTTTCCGTGCATGGCGAGCGGCGGAGGCGGCGCTTCGGGAGCGCGTTGGTGCGATGCGAATGACATGGCGACTGCCAAATGGCAGTCCGTGGCATAATTGGCAGTCTGGAAATATCGGTTGCAAGAGCAACGACCGACGATCATGACTTCACCTGACCTGACACAGACTGGTTCGCCATTGCCGGACATTGCGCCGGATGTCGCTGCGCTGGTGTCGTACCTCGAGTACGATCCGCTACCCGCCATCGTGCTCGATCCGCAATACCGGATTCTGGCCGCGAACCGGGCGTATCAGCGGCAATTTGGCGTGGAGGGGCAGGCGCACGTCGGCCGCAGGTGCTATCAGGTTTCCCATCACTACGACGTGCCCTGCGATCAGGCCGGGGAGCACTGCCCAATGAAGCGTGCGGCCGAGAGTCGCGGCCCGGATCGCGTGCTGCACATTCATCACACGCCGCGGGGCCCGGAACACGTGGACGTCGAGTTGCGCCCGATCTTCGATGCCCGCTCGGAGATCATCGCGTACGTCGAGCGCCTGGCAACGATTCGGGGCGCATCGGCGAGATCGAGCGCGGAAGGCCTGGTTGGCCGCGCCCCGGCGTTCAACGATGCGATCTCCGCTCTGCAGCGCGTCGCACCGTCGATGTTGCCCGTCCTGCTGCTCGGCGAGTCCGGCACCGGCAAGGAACTGTTCGCCCATGCGCTGCACGAAGCGAGCGACCGGGCGCAACGGCCATTCGTTGTCGTCGATTGCTCCGGCATTACCGAAACGCTCTTCGAAAGCGAACTGTTCGGGTTCGAGAAGGGGGCGTTCACGGGCGCCACCGGCCGCAAGCAGGGGGTGGTCGAAACCGCGCAGGGCGGCACGCTGTTTCTCGATGAGATTGGCGATGTGCCTCTGTCGATCCAGGTCAAGCTGCTACGTCTCATCGAGTCCGGCACCTTCAGGCGTGTCGGCAGCACCGAGACCCAGCGCGCCGATTTCCGGCTCGTTGCGGCTACTCACAAGCCGCTCGAGCAGATGGTCGCGGCGGGCCAGTTTCGCTCGGACCTTTACTTCCGGATCAGTGCCTTCCCCATTCATTTGCCTGCGGTGCGTGAGCGTAGCGAAGATATTTCGCTTCTCGCAGATTCCATCCTCGAGCGCATTGCGTCGGCGAAATACCGCTCGTCGCGCAAGGCGTTGATTTCGCCGGATGCACTCGCGCTGCTGCGCGCCTATTCATGGCCGGGAAACATTCGCGAACTGCGCAACGTGCTCGAGCGAGCAAGCCTCCTCGCAGATGACGGCGTGATTCGCCCCGAACAACTGCCGGAGGCGCTCAGGCGAGAGGCCATGTCGCCGATCGACGAGCCACCCGCGACGGGTTTCGCCTTGCCTCGCAAGGTTTCGGATGCGGAGCTGGCACGCGCCGCGGCGGAATCTGGCGGCAAACGCAGTGAGCTTGCTGCACGGCTCGGAATGAGCGAGCGCACGCTCTATCGCCGGCTCAAGGCACTCACGGATGGGGCAAAGCGCTGAAGGCTTCGCCGCTGGCCGAGCCGCGCTGACAAAAAAGACGGGCGCTGCGAGCGCTCACCGAGTCCCGGAATCGCACGCCGCCATCGCTAAGCATTGCAAAATTTTGTCAAATCAGCTTCGGCCCATTAGCGATCTTGTGCCATATTGCGGTCTTATCGGATGTTTCGAGTCCGTTGGCTCATTCAAGTCGCCGCCACACGTGCAGATTGCAACCGGGGAAATCCATGCCTGTCTACTATGCAGCCGTCGAAGACGATCCACTAACGAGCGGTAAAGGGAGCCGCGTGTACTCCAGTGGACAAGGCGTCACGGTTAAGGGCGAAGACGGCAGGCTCCGTCGTCTGGCGTATATTGGTGACGAGGCGTACTGCCCAGCGTGCGACAGCATCGGCAGAATTAGCTATGGTGCACCCGTGAGCGACAAGCGTCGTCTGGTCGATTTTGTGAACGGCGGGCGGCGTCAGGCGGTCGGTGAGGATATCGTCGTGTGCAAATGTGCGCAGCATCCGCGCATCATTGCCGTGTACGGTAAGAAATGGAAAATCGTGGAAGAAGGCGACGCAGGCAGACGGCTCGTTTCCGTGAGCGAGCCATCATCGGCCCCTTCTGCGTCATCACGGCCCGCTGAGCTTCAATTTGAGCGATGGTTTTATGTCTGGAACAGCATGACCGGGGCGGCGATGCCCAATCGAGACTTCATCGCGATCGTCGGCGGAGCCCGGCAGAGCGGGAGGACCGATGGTAATGGTTACGCTCGGATCGTGACGGACGGCGAGCAGCCGGTGGAAATTCACATCACTTTCAATGCCCCCAAGCGCAATCTAAATCCCGCGGGATCCTGATAATGGCGGACTACAATATTGAGCATTGGACAACTTCCCACACCGTGAAAGGTGGTGACAAGCATAGCGCTGTCTCCATCCCGGTCAATGATCGTGCCGCGACACGACAAGCCATCATCACGGGCTTAAAACGGAAGGGTTATTCCCTTGTGGAAAGATCATCATGGGGAGCGCGCCCGCCCAAAAACGCGTTGACTCCTTCGCACTGGGACTATCATGACATAGTGATCCATCACGCGGGACGCAGCTATTCCTGCGCTGTGAATGAACAGGGTGCGATTGAACAGATGAAGACCGCGCAATCGTACGATATGGACAGCCATGAATTTGACGATATTAGCTATCACTACGCGGTTTCGTGTCCTGGTGAACTGATCGAAGCTCGCGACATTCGCTTTATCGGTTCCCACGTGAAGGGTAACAACACGGGCAAGCTCGGCATCGTCCTGCTTGAAAACCTGGCACAAGCCGGTGAAGCGTGGCAGCAGGAGTACAGCCGGAAATCGCTTTGGCAGAAATTCAAGGGGACGCTAGACATCGCGCGTGATGCGGTGGCACTCGATCACTCAATGCCGACCAAGGCACAGATTGATGCCCTGTCGGCCTTGATTTCGACACTGAAGGAGTTCTTCAACATCTCGGCCTTGGGCGGCCATCGCGAATATCAGCTTCTCGCGCCCGGTAACGAGGGACGGGCATGTCCGGGAAAGTACGGCATGCAAGTAGTCGACGAAATGCGTGCGAAGTTCGGGTTGAGAGCGCCGTCAAAGTGAGATCGCCAAGCCAAGCCTCCGGTTAATGACATAGGTGCGGTGTTCGAGTTGGCCTTGAATTACCCGACAGCGTTGCCGCTCCGGAAGTTGGCTTGTCGCCCGTAGCCTGGCCTTTGCCTCAAAGGCGTTGAGCCATTCGCTGCTTCCCGTGTCCGGCCCGTGGCCCTCTCCATCCGAAATATCGAAGTAGTGATTCTCCAGGTACGAGAACCATTCCAGTGTGCACGGTTCGCTAACAGGAGCGCGCGACACAGTCGTGGTGGCAACAAGCCACGCAAGGACGATAAGGGAAAAAATGCCCGCGAGGATTTTCATTTGAGTCGTTTCCTGAAGATCGTTGCCTGTCTATGGTTACTCGCGTGCCTGGTGCTGTCTTCAGCTGGTCTACTGGCACGAGCTCGGCCGGCGGACATCGCAATCGTGCCAGGAAACACGGTGTACCGCGATGGTAGTCCGTCATCTAGATTGGCTGCAAGGTTAGATAGGGCCTTTCAATGTTATCAGCAACACCAATGCGGACTTATCTTTGTAAGCGGCGGTGTCGATGCGTCTGGTACGGACGAAGCCGTCGCGATGCGCGCCTGGCTGATGCGCACGCAGCGCGACCTCGGGGTGCGGGCCGAACTGCTCGAGCAGACATGGCAGCAGTGGAAAGCACTACTGGGGCCAGTTGCCGGAAGCCAATGTAATGGAAACATCCCGGACAGCGACGCGCGGCATCTTTGAGCCCATGGCGCTGCGGATTGAAGACTTCGCGCGCAGGTAAAGCGTCCCCTGGTCTGACACGCCTGCACCAAAGTCCCGCCTGGCGCGGGTTTCGAGGGAATTTTCCGTTTATGGGCGTTCGGTATCGGCCTTCTTCGTCAAACTATCCGGCTGATGTCACTTGCCATGCGGTAACCGCCACGTCAACGCGACGATGCGCGTACCGTGTACCGGCGTTCGCGCCGGATCCGTCGTCTCGATCCTTCTCCGAAATATCCCGTCGCGCCTTTTCCCGCAAAAAAAACACTGCCGTCTGTAACCGGGATGCGCAACCGAACGAATTACCGGGCTGAGGTGTAACCGTCCGTATCCGAATGGGTTCGATGGTTTCGCTGAATTCTGGCTTCGTTAAGCGGACGTGCTGATTGGCGTGCGACGGTGAACCATTGCCAGCGCTGCGACGCGCTAACACGCAGTCCCGCCGCTCTGGAGACCGGTCATGTTCGCACGGCTCGTCGCTGTTGCGTCCCTTCTTCTTCTCGCTGCCCGTTCTGGCGTCAGCCAGGCCGGCCACGCAGCGCCAGGCGGAATACAGCGATCCTTTTGGTGAGAGCGCCTATACGCCGGAACTGGTGATCGACGGTCAGAGGGGACTGATTGGCTCGAATCGACGTGCGGCCGAGGCGGCGATCAAGCTCGCGCAAAAAGCTGACTTCACTTTGAGAAAATAATAAGGATAACGAACATTTGTACTGTGGGTTGATACCGCACCGTCAATCTGTCGCTTGACGCGCGGTCGACCTGGCTTTGCCAGGTGGATAACAAAGGGGCGGCAGGGGGGAGGCACGAGGAAATGCAAGTCCATGATCGAGGTTTTCGAACCGACACCCCGACAGAAGCAGGGGCGCCAGGTGCAGTGGCAGTACCTTCCACGAAATCGAGACTACCAATCAGGAGCTCGCCATGTCATTCGTCACGTACCGATCATCGTTTCTATTGCGAACCATCACGTTCGCGACGGCGTTGGGATTCGCTTCAGTGAGCTTCGCGCAAGCCGATCCTGAAGCCGATCCGCCAGGGGCGGTCTACGTCCTGTCAAACCAGCCTGCCGGAAACTCGGTTCTTGTCTATTCCCGAACGGCAAACGGAACCCTTACCTACGCGGCCACCTACTCGACCGGCGGAAAAGGAGCGGGCACGGGAGCCGACCCGCTAGGCTCACAGGGCTCGCTGACGCTGGACGCGGGTTTTTTGCTCGCAGTGAACGCCGGCAGCAATGATGTTTCGCTTTTCGCGATCGACGGCAGCAAACTGACGCTGCTCGACAGAAAGCCATCGGGAGGTCAAATGCCCGTCAGCGTGACGGTCAGGGGGCCCATCGCGTATGTGCTCAATGCCGGTGGCACGCCGAACATCAGTGGCTTCCTTGTCGATGCGCTCGGCAAGCACCTCGTTCCGTTGCCCGGCTCGCAGCGGCCACTTGCCGGCGGAGCCTCCGCCCAGCCTGCGCAAGTCAAGTTCGCACCGGATGGCGATGAATTGCTGGTGACCGAAAAGGGCACGCAACTCATCGATACGTTCTCCGTCGGCTTTGCTGGCTACGCCTCGACTGCAACGCCGCATGCCTCGAACGGTGTCACGCCGTTCGGCTTTTCCATCACGACACGCGGTTATGCGATCGTCTCCGAAGCCGGGTCCGGTTCGGTTTCCTCCTATGACGTCGAGGACGGCAAGCATCTTGCTTCGATTAGCTCAGCGATTCCCCTTGGGCAGCACGCGCCTTGTTGGCTCGTCACGACCGGCGACGGGCGTTTTGCCTATACCGCCAATGCCGGTAGCGGCACGATCAGCAGCCTGCGCATTGCCGCGGATGGCACGTTGAGCGTGCTCAATCCAGATGCAGGCACGCTCAGCGCCCCGCTCGACATGGCGCTCACCAGTCGCGGCAAATTCCTCTACGTCCGGGAAGGCAACGGCGCGGTAAGCGGCTTTCGCGTGATGCCCGACGGGACACTCGAGCCTCTTGGTTCGGTCTCCGGTGTGCCGACCGGGGCCCAGGGGATCGCAGCGCGCTAGGCGGACGCGGGCGGGCTCACCGCGGCGCTCAGCAATTCGATGATCTGGCATCGCAGCCATATGCTCGCCTGGTCCTGCTCGCTGCTGCGATGCCAGTACAAATGCCACTCCAGCCTCGGTAGCGGAAACGGCAATTCGAAAATGCGCGCGTCGTAGCGCTGCAGAAGCTGCACCGGGGCGGTCAGCGCGAGGTCGGTGCGCAAGGCGACGAGCGGGGCAACCATATAGTGCTGCACGCGCATTCGCATCTGCCGCTGTTTGCCGAGCTTTTTCAGTTCCGCGTCGACGAAGCCGCTTCCCTGGCGGCGGCTCGACACCTGGATATGACCCAGCGCGAGGTAGTCGTCCATGCTCAGCGTGTTGCCCGTGAACGGATGATCGTGGCGCAGCATGCAAGCGTAGCGGTCGCTGCCGAGCGGCGCCTGGCGCAATTGCGGGTCGTCGATAAACGGCACGTCGATGGCAAAGTCGATCTTGCCCGTTTCCAGCGCCGCGGCCACTTCGCTGCGTGGCGTGAAGTAGCATTCGATGTTCATGCCCGGCGCCTGTTGCTGAAGCAACTCGCCGAGCGCGGGCAACAGTACCGCTTCGGTCAAATCGGGCATGCTGAAGCGGAACGTCCGTTGCGATGCGGCGGGGACGAATACGTCGCCCGCGGTTGCGCTCGCTTCGAGCAGCTGTAGCGCCTCACGCACGCGGCCGACGATGTTTTCGGCGAGCGGCGTGGGCACCATTCCGGACGGCGTGCTCACGAAGAGCGGATCGTTCAGCGCCTTGCGCATGCGCGCGAGCGCATTGCTCACTGCGGGCTGCGTGATGAAAAGCGCCTCGGCCGCGCGGGTGAGATTGCGCTTTTCGTAAATCGACGCAAATACGACGAACAGATTCAGATCCAGCTTTGGTGGACGCATTTCACAGGCTCCGTTTGCCGACATCATAAACGAGCTGACGTGTGATGCTGCGTCCGTGCGGGTTCCGTGTGCGTCAGTCGCGCGGCGGAATGGTCAGCCAGGCCGCGGTCGAGCCGAGCCGTGCCTTGCTGCTGCCGATTTCCATGCGCGCGATGGCCTGAAGATGCACCTCGTCGGGGCCGTCCGCGTAACGCAGTGCGCGAGCCCAGGTCCAGTGATCGGCGAGGGGCGTGTCGGGGCTCAGGCCCATTGCGCCGAATACCTGCATCGCGCGGTCGCACACCGTCGAATAGACCTGCGGGACCAGCGCCTTGATCATGGAGATTTCCTTGCGCGCCGCCTTCGCGCCCACTTCGTCGAGAAGCCAGGCCGTTTTCAGCACGAGGAGCCGCGCCTGATCGATTTCGATCCGCGATTTCGCGATCCACTCGCTCACGGTGCCGTGCTGATGCAGATACTTGCCGAAGGTCTTGCGCTCCTGCGCGCGCTCGGTCATCAGTTCGAGCGCCAGTTCCGCCGCGCCGATCGAACGCATGCAATGGTGAATACGTCCGGGGCCGAGCCGCGCCTGTGCGAGCGCGAAACCGCCGCCTTCCTCGCCGAGCAGATTCGCCGCCGGTACGCGAACGTTCTTGAACGTGACCTCGCAATGGCCTTCCGGCGAGACGTGATTCATCACGGGGATGTTTCGCACGATCGTCACGCCCGATGTTTCCGCAGGCACGAGGATCATGCTTTGCTGACGATGGCTTTCGGCGTCCGGGTCGGTCTTGCCCATGACGATGAAAAGCTTGCAGTTGGGATGCGCCGCGTTCGTGATGAACCACTTGCGGCCGTTGATCACGTAGTCGTCGCCGTCGCGGCGAATGGACGTCGTGATGTTCGTGGCGTCGGAGGAGGGCACGTCGGGCTCCGTCATGGCGAACGCAGACCGGATCTTGCCCTCGAGCAGCGGTACGAGCCACGCCTCGCGCTGTGCCGGCGTGGCGAACATGTGCAGCAGCTCCATGTTGCCGGTGTCGGGCGCGTTGCAGTTGAATACCTCCGATGCCCACGACACACGGCCCATGACCTCCGCGAGCGGCGCGTATTCGAGGTTCGTGAGACGCGTGCCGGGTTCGTCGTCCTTCAGATGCGGCAGGAAGAGATTCCACAAGCCTTCGGCCTTGGCGATGGCCTTGAGGTCTTCCATGAACGACACGGGGTACATGCCCGCATGGACTTCTTCCAGCCACTGGCGCTGGCGCGGCACGATGTGTTCGTCCATGAAGCCGTGCAGGCTGCGCAGCAGGTCTTCGACCTTGGGGCTATAAGCGAAATTCATGATGGGTTCCTTGTGTACGGCGCATCAGATCGTCAGCCCGCCATCGACGACGATGCACTCGCCGTTCGTATAGCTCGCTGCGTCGGACACGAGATAGAGCACGGTGCCCGCCATTTCCTGCGGTTCCCCGTGGCGGCGCAAGGGAATCTCGTTCATCCAGCGGTCGTAGATTTCCTTGTTCTCGAACAGCGCGCCGGCAAACTTCGTTTTCGTGAGACCGGGCAGCAGCGCATTCACGCGAATGCCAAGCGGTCCGCACTCCTTGGCGAATGCGCGCGTCATGTTGACGACCGCGGCCTTCGTGATCGAGTAGATGCCCTGCATGTCGCCGGGTTGGAGCGCGTTGACCGAGGCGGTGTTGACGATGGCGCCGCGACCCTGCGCCTTCATCATCTTTCCGGCTTCGACCGACATGAAGAAATAGCCGCGGATATTGACGTCCACGGTCTTGTTGTACGCGGCGAGGTCCGTATCGAGGATATGGCCGAAATACGGATTGGTCGCCGCGTTGTTGATGAGGATGTCGAGGCGGCCGTGCGTTTCGCGGATATGCGCGAACGTGGCTGCGATGTCTTCCATACGGCCGACGTGGCAGGCGAACGCTTCGGCGCTGCCCCCGGCCGCGCGGATGGCCGCCGCGACCGACTCGCAGTCTTCGAGCTTGCGGCTCGACACGATCACATGGGCGCCCTGTTCGGCGAGGAGCCTGGCGATCGCCTCGCCAATGCCGCGGCTTGCGCCCGTCACGAGAGCGATCCGGCCCGTGAGGTCAAAGAGATTCGTGCTCAATGTCGTTTCCTTTCTTTCGGTTCAATGGCGTGGCGCGTCAGTCGATCAGCTCCACGGCGAGTCTGGCGAGCGGCTCGACCATGCCGCCCACCTCGTGTGCATTCGCATTCGAGGCGTTGCCTTGCAGTGCGCGCGCCTTGACGCCCTGGGCAATCGAGGCCAGGCGGAAAAAGCTGAATGCCAGATAAAAATTCCAGTTCCCGATACCGGGCAGGCCGCGCAGCTCGCAGTACTGCGCCACCATCTCCTCTTCATCAGGAATGCCAAGTGCCGAGCGGTCCAGACCGCGCAGCCCCGGGATATGGCCTTTCGACGGCAGGCGCAGGCACATGCAGAAGTAAGCGAGGTCGGCGAGCGGATTGCCGAGTGTCGAGAGTTCCCAATCGAGAATCGCGCGCACGCGTGGAGCGTCGTGCGCAAAGATGAGGTTGTCGATGCGGAAGTCTCCGTGCACGAGCGACACACGCTGCGCGTCGGCAGGGCAATGCGCGGCGAGCCACGCGATCAGTGCGTCCATGGCTGCGATCGGCTCGGTCTCGGCGGCGCGGTATTGCCTCGTCCAAAGCTCGATCTGACGCTGGAAATAATTGCCAGCGCGGCCATAGTCGCCCAGACCCACGGCGTCGACGTCCACGTCGTGGAGCGCCGCGAGCGTCGCCATGACCGACGCGTAACATGTGCGACGCGCATCGCGCTCGACCTCGGGCAGCGCGGGATTCCAGAAGATGCGTCCGTCCTCGTAGCTCATCAGATAGAACATGCTGCCAATGACTTCGCGGTCTTCGCACAGATGCCAGGCGCGTGCGACGGGTACGCCGGTGCCGGCGAGCGCGCGCAGGACGCGGTACTCGCGATCGACGGCATGAGCGGACTTGAGCAACTGCCCCGGAGGTTGGCGCCGCAGGACATAGCGCCGCTCAGGCGTGTCGAGCAGGAACGTCGGGTTGGACTGGCCGCCCGCGAATTTATTCGCCTTCAGGGGCCCGCTAAAGTCCGTGATGTGCTGCCGCAGATAATCTGCAAGCCGGTCGAGGTCGAGAGGGCTTGGGGTGGATTCGCTGGTCATGTCTCTTGCTGCTTATCTGTTGGCGCTCAACCGTAGGTCTGGAACGCGTGGCGTAGGGGATCGTCGAGATGCGAGATCGTGTTGAAGCTCGACAGTTGAAACGTTTCGCGATTGAAGAAGCAATGGGTGACGCTGCTGTTGCGGATCTGCAGATTGAGGGCGATGGCCGTCGCAGCGGGCGCGTGCAACGCCTGTTGCGTCAGCGCGCCAATCACGCCGCCCGAGGTGACGGCCAGCACGCGTTGCGCGCCGCTTTGCTGGATGGCCTCGCGCACGTTGGCGACGCGCTGCTGGAATGCGCTCCATGTTTCGGGCACGCGCGCGTCGAGGGCCCCCTCGGCCCACATAAGCAGCACGTGTCGAAGCGCCTTGAAGAACTCGCGCGGACTGCCTTTGGACGCTTCGGCGAGATCGCGATGGTCGTCGCCCAGCGCGCGAAAGAGCGCGTGAAAATCGTATTCGTCCAGTCCCGGATGAACTTCGTGTTCTTGAGGAATGCCGGGCAGCGCGCGACGAATCGCATCGAGTGATTGCGCATGACGCCGCAGCGTGCCCGTGACGACGCGATCGAAACGCAGACCGTTGCGTGCGAAGTGCTCACCGAGCCAGGCGCATTGCTGTTCGCCTTTAGCGGAAAGACGGTCGTAATCGTCCGCGCCAAGCGACGCCTGGCCATGTCGCACCAGATAGAGTTCCGCCATCGCAAGCTTTGCCAGGGAAGAGAGGAAGACCCAGCTTAGCGGCGGCGGCGGTATTGATGAAGTTTATTTTATTTATACGTCTTCATTCACTGCTGTGATGGAGGCACAATTTCTACTCATAGTCCGTGAATTTCGAAACTGGCGCATTGCTGTCCTGCGGTGGCGTGTAGCCCGGTACGTTGTCCCTGAACTGATTCACCAGACCATTGTCGATTTTCGACAGGCCCTTGAGCTGCAATTGCATCAGCACGCGGCTGCCGGTGCTCGGCACCGTCGAACTGGTCTCGTTCGTGTACTTCTCGAATGCGACGCCAAACGACCAGCAATCCGCGTCGTACTGAAAGCCCACCAGCCCCGCAATGAGGCGGTGCAGGTGCATGTCGTAGTTCACGCGGGCGACGCTGGAAAGCCTGCGGCTCAGCGGCCATTGGCCCGAGACGATGAACTGGCTGACCGGTTCGTTGTCCACGGACGCGGCGGCCCGCGTGTATCGATACGCCATGTTCACGACTTCGCCGGGCGCGGGCGCCCATGAAAACCCCGTGCTCGCGTGGGAAAGATAAGCGCTCGCCTCGTTGTACTCGATGGCCTGCTCTGCCCTGAACGCGCTGCCGATGTTGAGTGAGGCACCCGCGATCACGCCTGTGCGGCTCAGGTCGGTCGCGGTGTCGTCGGCTTCCAGGGTCACGCGTGGCGTGGTGAAGTTGTACTGCTGCGCGAGCACGAAGCGCCCAGCCTCCGAGCCCGTCGCGGCATCGATGAAGCGCGTCGTGACGGCAGCGGTGACGCGATTGGCGTCGGCGACGCGGTCGTTGCCGACAAAGGTGTTGGCCGTGAAGATCTCCGCGAGGCCGAAGTCGCTTTCTGCCGTATCGAACAGCGGCGCGTAGCTCTGGTTGCGGTATGGCGTGTAGACGTAATAGAGCCGCGGTTCGAGCGTCTGAATATACGCGTGGCCGAATAGCGTGATACCGCGCTCGAACGTCATGCCGGAGTCGAGGCTCACGGTTGGTACGTTGACCTGGAAATTGTGTGGCTGCCCGGCCACGGCATCGCTGCCGAGCGAGGAAAGGTCGTAGGCCGCGAAGTGCCATTGCACCTTGGGCGTGATGTCCCATGACGGCCGCACGATGGGCAGCGACACGTAGGGGTTGAATACGAAGCGATTGCCCTGCGCGACGTCGCTGCTCGACATCGTGAAGCGCGAGGCGTCCGCTTCCGCGCCAAAGTCGAACCCGCCCACGTTGTAGCGCGCATATTGCACGTTCAATTGCGGCTCGCGGTTGTAGACGGTGTCGTTCGAATACGACTGCCAGTGCTGCTCGCGCAACAGCACCGACCACGGACCGTTCGCGTAGCGCAGTCCGGCTTCCTGGTCGTAGAGCGTGGTCGATCCCAGCAGAAATTGGCTATCTGCACTCAGGTCCGTGGTGACGCTCGAATCCGAAACCCGGTTGTAGTTCACATAGGCCGAAAAGCCGGAGCCGATATTCCAGTCGTGCTTGAGCGAGACGGAATAGCGGTTGGTTTTCGTGAGCGCGTCGTGCGGCAGGAACAGCCCCGAGAATTCGCCGCTGTAGTCGCTGCCCAGATATCGATAGTCGGCGCTCATCATCTCGCCGCGCCGGCTGATCACGCGCGGCGCCAGCGTGAGATCGTAGTTTGGCGCGAGATTGAAATAGATCGGCGTCGTCAGATCGAAGCCGCCCGTGGAACTGAACGAGAACGTCGGCGGCAGCAGGCCGCTGCGCCGGTCGTTCGAGAGCGGAAACGACAGCCACGGGCTCGCGAAAATCGGCAATCCCTGGAAGAACAGCACCGCATTGCGGGCGACACCGGTGTCCGTGCCGCTGTCCATTTCGAACTGCGAGGCGCGCAGGTACCACGCGGGCTCGCCGCTGCACTGGCAGGTCGTATAGGTGCCATTGTGGATCACTGCGCGCTCGTTATCGATCAGGTCGGCGCGCGCGGCCGAACCCCAGCCTCCATTGATGACGAAGCGGTAGCGCGGCGTGCTGATGTAGCCTTGCTCCGCCTCGACGAGCATATGCGCATAGGGCCCGAAAAACGTGCTGCCGTTTTCGGTGAGGATCACATGGCCGTAGGCATCTGCGGTGTCGGTATCTTCGAAATAGTGAATGGCGTCGCCTTTGATGGCCGACGCGTAGCGCCGCAGTTCGGCTTCTCCATGCAGCGAGAGGTCGGTGTCGGCCGTGCTCGCCATCGAGCGGGCGAGTGCGGTCGTCGCGGCCTTGTCGCCCGCCTGGAGCGGATGGTCCTGCAACTGCGGATCGACGCGCAAGGCCCAGTCGTCGCCGGGCGGCGCGGGCTGCGACGCCGCGCCGGAAAGCTGCGCGAGCGCCATGGGTGGCGCGAATCCGGGCGCGACCAGCAACAGGGAAATCAGCGGCTTCAACCGAAAGCCGCGCAACGCGTCACGCAGGATCAAGATAGGCGAGGAAAAGCAGGGGTTTGCGGAAAATCCGGGGAGAGCATGCAGCGGGCGCGACTGCGCCCGCCGTGCGGGCTCACTGCAGCCAGGCGGCGCGAGAGGGCAGCGTGGCTTCGTGATGAGCGGCCGACTCGAGCGCCTCGACGATGCCGGGGATCTGCTCGCACGGCACTGTGAAAGACAGGCTGGCCGTCTTGGAGAGCCGGAAGCGCATCACGAGATGGCGCGTGCCGTCGAGCCGCCCGACCTCGCAGCCGCGCGCGTGCATGACCGTGAACGTATGCGCCTCGCTCTTGTCGATGCGCTGGATCTTTTCCATCGCATTGGGCAGCGCGACCAGCAGGTCGTTGAATACCGAACGGTGCAGCGCCGCCGTGGCGCTGCCGTCGTGAATGAGCAGGAATTCGCCGTCCGCGCTCAGGTCCGCCGAGCTGATCCGACGCACGATGGCCGTGACGTTCTCAGCCATGCACGTCTACTCCGGCTTGTACTCGCGCTTGTACTCGCGCGTGTACTCGAATACGTGGCGAAGCGATCACGTCAGTTGCCTGCGCGGACTCCGTGCGATCGCGCGAGTGCGACCACACGTGCGCTGCATCGGCCATGCACGCCGACCAGAGCGGCGCCGAACTGGCTGCGAGGACCGCGCGCGTGACACGTTCGCTGAGAAAGAAAAGAGTCGTAGACATGGCGGGTGTATCGCGTGATTCGATGCCGCCACGATAGACGAACGCCCCCGCTTTTGGGTTACCGCGTCAACGCCACTTGTTAATGTGTATTTCAGCGAGCTGCGTGCAGGCGCAACATCATTCGCTCGCGGGCGCGATTTCCAGGCGGTAGCCGACACCGTAGATCGAGCGGATCATGTCCTGCTCCGGCCGGATCGACTGGATCTTGCGCCGCAGGTTCTTGACGTGCGAGTCTATCGTGCGGTCGGCGACCACCCGGTGGTCTTCGTAAAGCGCGCGCAGAAGATAGTCGCGCGCGTAGATGCGGCCCGCACCCGAATGCAGCAACGCGAGCAAACGAAATTCGATCGGCGTGAGGTGCAGATCCTTGCCATCGAGGCGCGCGGCGTGCTGCGGAACATCGATGGAAAACGGCGACGGCACGGCGCCCTCGACTTCCTGATGCGCTCGCGCGAGCAGTTCGGCGCGGCGCAGGATCGCCTTGACACGCGCTACGACTTCACGCGGACTGAACGGTTTGCACACGTAGTCGTCGGCGCCGAGTTCGAGGCCGAGCAGGCGGTCTATTTCGTCCACGCGCGCCGTGATGATCATCACGGGAATCGTCGAGAACGAGCGCAGTTCGCGGCACACGTCGAGGCCGCTGCGTCCGGGCAGCATCAGGTCGAGTAGCACCATCGACGGTTGATGCTCGCGCACGTAGGGCACGATCTCGCGTCCGTCCGACAGGATCGTCGTGGCGAAATCCTCCTTCGCGAGGTAATCGGCGAGCAGGGCCGCGAGCTTGGGCTCGTCTTCGACGATGAGTATGGACGGCCGTAGGGTCGCTTCAATCATGATGCGTGTGTAGTCGAGGAAGTTGAACCAGGATCCGCAGTCCGCCAAGCGGAGAGCGCGAGGCCTCGATGGTGCCGCCGTGCTTCTCCACGATGTGCTTGCACAACGCGAGCCCCAGACCCGCGCCGCCGCTTTGACGGCTGCGTGATGGATCGACGCGGAAGAACCGGTCGAACAGATGCGGCAGCAGCGGCGCGGGAACAGGCGGGAAGGAATCCTGAACGTCGACATGCACGACGCTGTCGTTCGACGTGACCGACAGGCGCACGCGGCCCCCGGCATTGGTGTAGCGCAGCGCGTTTTCCAGCAGGTTTTTCCAGAGCTGCGTGAGGCGATAGGGATCGCCCGAGAGCGTGGCGTGAGCGCCGCCCGGGTCGAACTCCAGCGTGATCTGCTTGGCGGCGAGGCGCTCACGAAACGCGTCGCAGGCGGCTTCGACGATCGGTACGACATCGAGCGGCACTTTCTCGAATGAAAGCTGGCCGATGTCCGCGAGCGACAGTTCGTAAAGGTCATCGATCAACTGGCTGAGCATGGCCACTTCGGACTGCAGCGAAGCAATGGTCGCCGCGTCGGGCTGGCGCACGCCGTCCTCGATGGCCTCGAGTTCGCCACGCAGCACCGAGAGCGGCGTGCGCAGCTCGTGCGAAATATCCGCGATGAAGTCGCGCCGGTTGCTTTCGGCTTTTTCGAGCGATGCCGCGAGTCGATTGAAGTCGCTCGCGAGCATCTGCAATTCGTCGCTGCCTTTGGCTGGCACGCGCGTGGCGTAGTCGCCGCCCGCGAGGCGATGCGTGGCCGTGACGATCCGCTTGATCGGCGTGAGCAGGGTGCGTGCGAGGATGATCGACACGGCAGCGGAGAGCAACGCGGTAAAGCCCACGATGATCCACGTCGCCTGCATCTGGCGGTTCTTGAAGCGCTGCTCCGCCTGATTGATGAGCGAGGTGGGTCCCGCCACCGCGACCCAGCCAACCGTTTGCCCCTTGACGCGCAGCGGATGGCGCACGGCGTCGGGCGGTAGGGGCGGCCCCGCGCGCGTGATGAGCTTCATGTCCGCGTCGTAAAGCGTGTAGGGCGGCCGAAAC
>Ga0207816_1000111_pt1 | contig 21370 bp, 18 predicted proteins | sample LuqExpMetageno10_FD_187768 | JGI IMG/M metagenome (GOLD analysis project Ga0207816, IMG submission 187768) | Tropical forest soil microbial communities from Luquillo Experimental Forest, Puerto Rico - Sample 10 (SPAdes) | ecosystem: Environmental > Terrestrial > Soil > Tropical forest ... | reverse complement strand
TGTCCCCCGCCGCGACGCTCGACCGCGGGTACGCGGTGGTCCAGCGGGCCGACGGGCTCGTGGTGCGCGACCCGTCGGAGGTCGCGGCGGACGACGAGCTCGCGGTGCGCGTCGCGCGCGGGCGCTTTGCCGCGCGCGTGATGGATGGGACCACCACCGAACCGGGCAGCGCCGAAACGCGGAGCGCCGGCCCCGGCGCCCCGGGCGCAGCGCGGAAGGCGCGCACAACCGCCGCGCGCTCGCGCCGGAGCCCTGCGGCAGGTGCGGAACCGACTCGCGCGCAGCTGTCGGCCCGGACTGGTTGACTAGCGCCGTGCCAGCCACGCCCCGGACACCCGCCGCTGAGGATCCGAACGCCGACGTCGCCGAGCTCGGCTACGAGCAGGCCCGCGACGAGCTCGTGGCCGTCGTTGCCAGGCTCGAGGCCGGCGCGGGGTCCCTCGAGGAGTCGCTGGCGCTGTGGGAACGTGGCGAGGCGCTCGCCGCGCGGTGCCAGCAGTGGCTCGACGGCGCGCGGGCGCGGCTCGTGGCGGCGGCTCCTGCGGCGGCCGACGAGCGCACCGCCAACGAACCCGACGTCGACGAGGACGAGGCAGACGAATGAGTGAGCCGCGGGCCCTGGTGATCGGCGAGGCGCTCGTCGACGTCGTCATCCACCCCCAAGGGCGGCGCACCGAGCACCCGGGCGGCAGCCCGGCGAACGTCGCGCTCGGGCTCGGGCGCCTGGGCCGGCCGGTCGACCTGCTGACGTGGCTGGCCCCCGACGCCTACGGCGCGCGGGTGACGTCCCACCTGGCCGCGTCAGGGGTCCGTGTGCTCACGGGGAACCGTTCGCCACTGGCCACCCCCGTCGCGATGGCACACATCGACGAGACCGGGCAGGCGAGCTACAAGTTCGACCTGACGTGGGAGCTGCCGACGGCGTGGGACGACGACGACGTCGCGCCGATCGTCGTGCACACCGGTTCCATCGCCACGACGCTGCAGCCGGGCGGCCCCGCCGTGCTGCGTGAGGTGACGAAGCGGCGCCCCACGTCGACCGTCACGTACGACCCGAACGCGCGCCCGGCCCTCATGGGCACGCCGGCCGAGGCGCTGGCCGTGATCGACCAGTTCGTGGGCGTCGCCGACGTCGTCAAGGCCAGCGACGCGGACCTGCAGTGGCTCTACCCGGGGCGGGAGCCCGGCGAGGTGGCCGCCGAGTGGGCGCGCTCCGGCCCTGCCGTCGTCGTGGTGACCCTCGGCGAGCACGGCGCCCTGGCCGCGACGTCGAGCGGGCTCCAGCTGCACATCCCGGCGGTCAAGGTCCAGGTCGTCGACACCGTCGGCGCGGGCGACTCGTTCATGTCGGGGCTGATCGACGGTCTGTGGACCGCGGGGCTGCTCGGCGGCGCGAACCGCGCCGCGCTGCAGGCGATCGACGAGCAGACGCTGCGGACGATCCTCGAGCGGTGCATCCGGATCGCGGCCGTCACGGTCTCGCGGGCGGGCGCCAACCCGCCGAGCAGGTCGGAGCTGGGCGAGCCGGAGGCATAACCAGCGTCCGTCGTCCGAGGTCCGGGCGCTCCGTTCCGAGGGCTGGGCCGTTGCTCGACGGGCGATTTCCCGCCGCTTATGCTCCCCGCGACCCCGTCGGTGCACGGACCCGTCCCGGCGGGCGTTCGTCGTACCGCGCCTGCTTCGAGATCGATCGTGGTGCACCAATGACGATGACCATGTTCGGCCCCGCCTGGCTCGGCGTCCTGCTCGCGCTCGTCGCCGTTGGCGCCCTCACCCACCGCACGCTGCGCGGCCGCCCGATGCGCACCAAGCGCCGCGGCCTCGCGGTGCTGGCCGCCGTGTGCATGGCCTCCTCGGTGACCTTCAATCTCGCGTACCTGTCGGACCCCCGGGTCGTCTTCCCGCTGTGGGAGAACCTGCCGCTGCACCTGTGCACGATCGTGTCGTTCCTGCTGCTCCCGACCGTCCTCACGGACTCGCGCCGGCTGAAGACGCTGTGCTTCTTCCCCGGCGCGGCGGCGGGCTTCCTGGCGTTCTTCTCCGCGGCGCCCATGTACTGGGGGCACCCGGTGTGGTCGCTCAAGACGTTCTTCTTCGTCGCGCACGGGCTGAACTTCGTCATCCCGGCGCTCTTCGCGTCGCTCGGCGTGTACCGGCCCACCGCGAAGGACGCGGTGCGGTCGCTGGGCTACACGGTCGTCCTCGCGCTGGTCGTGCTGCCGGTGACGCTCGCGCTGCGGGCCTTGGTCGACCCCAGGGTCAACTACATGTACGTCTTCGACCCGGAGGGCGCTCCCATCCTCGAGGTGTTCCACAACCTCATCCCGATCCCGCTGGTCTACGAGCTGCCATTGCTCGTGGCCGTGCTCCCGGTGCTGCTGCTCCAGGTGGCCATCTACCGGCTCTCCTCGTACGTCGCGCGGCGCGTCACCGGGCGCGACGAGTACGTCCGCGAGCGGTGGGTCCCAGTCGAGGCCATGGTGGAGGCGTGAACCGACCCACCACGCCCGCCGAGGCCTGGGCCGCCCTCGTCGCCGGCAACCAGCGCTTCGTCTCAGGCCAGATGCAGCACCCGTCGCAGGACGCCGCCCATCGCACCGAGCTGAGCGCCGGCCAGGCGCCCTTCGCCGTGGTGTTCGGCTGCTCGGACAGTCGCGTGGCGGCGGAGATCGTGTTCGACCAGGGGCTGGGCGACACGTTCGTCGTCCGCACGGCCGGCCACGTGATCGACACGACCGTCCTCGGCTCGATCGAGTACGGCGTCGAGGTGCTGGGCGCGCCCCTCGTCGTCGTGCTCGGGCACGACCACTGCGGCGCCGTGACGGCCGCGGCCCAGGCGCTCGCCGACGGTGAGATGCCGGGCGGGCTCGTCCGCGCGGTCGTCGACCGCGTGATCCCGTCGATCATCGGGCTCGCCTCCTCCGGGCGGCCGGTGTCGTCGCTGGCGGTCGAGGACCTGGCGCACGAGCACCTGACCGCGACGGCGCGGATGCTCACCGACTACTCCGCGGCGTTGGCGCGGCGCGTCGCGGACGGCACCTGCGCCGTCGTCGCGGTCGAGTACACGCTGGCCGACGGCACGGCGAGCCTCGCCGAGGCGATCGACCACGCGGCCGAGGGCCTCGCGGCGGCGCTGGCCAAGGGCGGCGCGGCCGTGCTCCCCGGCGGCCGGCTCACCCTCGAGGACGCCTACGCGTACGCCAAGTTCGCGCGCGTGGTGCTGCACACCAACGACGTCGACCACCGGGCGCGCCCGCACTCCGCGGAGGAGGCGGCGTTCCTCGCCCACCACGTCGCCGGCCGCACGCTCGACGTGACGTTCGCGGACCTCGACACCGCCCCGGCCGTGCTCTTCGTCGGGCTGGAGCCCGAGGAGGAGGGCGGCATCCTCTTCCTCCGGCTGCGCCAGGGCCTGCTGAAGAACAGGGGCCGCGTGTTCTCCGTGGCGCCCTTCGCCTCGCGCGGCGTCGAGCGGCTGAACGGCACCCTGATCCCGGCGGCGCCGGGCACCGAGGCCGAGGTCCTCGACGGCATCGCCGCGGGCGGCGCACTCGCGGACACGGCCGCCGAGCTGGCCAAGCCGGGCGCGGTCATCCTCGTCGGGGAGCGCGCGGCCACCGCGTCGGGCGCCCTCACGGCGGCCCTGCGGCTGGCGGAGCGCACCGGCGCGAAGCTCGCGTGGGTGCCTCGCCGGGCGGGCGAGCGCGGCGCGGTCGAGGCGGGCACGCTGCCGAACCTGCTGCCGGGCGGCCGCCCGGTCGCGGACGGCGCGGCGCGGGTCGACATCGCGGCGGTGTGGGGCGTCGAGTCCCTGCCGGCCGAGCCCGGTCGTGACCTCAGCTCCATCCTCCAGGCGGCGGCGGACGGCGACATCGCCGCGCTCGTCGTCGGCGGCCTGCAGGTCGCGGACCTGCCGGACCCGGAGCTGGCGCGGCGGGCTCTCGACAGGGCCTTCGTCATCAGCCTCGAGGTGCTGCCCAGCGAGGTGACCGAGCGCGCCGACGTGGTGCTCCCGGTGGCCCCTCCGGTCGAGAAGCCCGGCACGTTCGTCACGTGGGAGGGCCGCCCGCGGCCGTTCCCGCAGACGCTCGTCAGCACGGCGCTCACCGACGCCCGCGTCCTCGATGCGATCGCCGACGCCCTCGGCGCCTCGCTCGGCCTGCGCACGCTGGCCCAGGCGCACGACGAGCTGGACCAGCTGGGTGGCTGGGACGGCGCACGGGCGCAGGCGCCGGTCGCGGTCTCGGCCGAGCCGCCCGCGGTCGACGGCACGGACGCCGTGCTGGCGACGTGGCACCTGCTGCTGGACGGGGGCCGGCTCCTCGCCGGCGAGCCGTTCCTGGCCGGCACGGCCAAGCGCTCGGCCGCCCGCCTGTCCGCCGCCACCGCGGCGGCGATCGGCGTCGCCGACGACGAGCGCGTGACCGTCTCGACCGACGCCGGCGCGGTGACGCTGCCGGTGCTGGTCACCGACATGCCCGACCGGGTGGTCTGGGTGCCGACGAACGCCGCCGACAGCGCGGTCCGTGGCACGCTGCACGCCGGTGCGGGTGACGTGGTACGCCTCGCTCGCTTCGACGAGACGGCTGCCGCCCAGCCGAACGAAACGCGTGACGAGAAGGAGGCCACGGCGTGAACCGCCTGTTCGCCGCGTCCCCGGGCGCCCCGGTGGTGGCCGACTTCAGCCACGACCAGTGGTGGGTGTGGCTGGTCAAGGCCGTGCTGATCCTGGTCTTCCTGCTGGTGAGCGTGCTCATCGCGATCTGGTTCGAGCGCCGCGTCGTCGGCCGGATGCAGCTGCGTCCCGGGCCGAACGTGCACGGCCCCCTCGGCCTGCTGCAGTCGCTGGCCGACGCGATGAAGCTCCTGTTCAAGGAGGACATCAACGTCCGCGCGGCGGACCTGCTGGTGTACCTCGTCGCGCCGATGATCTCGGTGTTCTGCGCGCTGCTCACCTTCGCGGTGATCCCGCTGGGCCCCGAGGTGAACTTCTTCGGCGTTCACACGCCGCTGCAGCTGACCGACTTCCCGGTCGCGGTGCTCTACATCCTCGCGTGCACCTCGGTCGGCGTGTACGGCATCGTGCTCGGCGGCTGGTCGTCGGGCTCGACGTACCCGCTGCTCGGCTCGGTCCGCTCGACGGCCCAGGTCATCAGCTACGAGCTGGCGATGGGCCTGTCGCTCGTCAGCGTGTTCGTGCTGGCGGGCTCGATGTCGACGAGCCAGATCGTCGACTCGCAGACGCGCTTCTGGTGGTTCCTGCCGCTGCTGCCGGCGTTCGTCATCTACGTCATCTCGATGGTGGGCGAGACCAACCGCCTGCCGTTCGACCTGCCGGAGGCCGAAGGCGAGCTCGTCGGCGGCTACACCACCGAGTACTCGTCGATGAAGTTCGCGTGGTTCTTCCTCGCCGAGTACATCAACATGCTCAACGTCTCCGCGGTCGCGACGACGCTGTTCCTCGGCGGCTGGCGGGCACCGTGGCCGATCAGCGCGGTCGGCGACGGCTACTTCAACACCGGCTACTGGCCGCTGCTGTGGTTCGTCGCCAAGGTGTGGCTGCTCGTCTTCTTCTTCGTCTGGGTGCGCGGCACGCTCCTGCGGTTCCGCTACGACCAGTTCATGAAGTTCGGCTGGAAGCTCCTCATCCCGGCCGCGCTCACGTGGGTCGTTGCGGTCTCCGTCGTCCAGGGCGTGCGGCAGTTCGGCAACCTCAACCTCCGGACGCTGCTCGTCGTGCTGGGCGTGATCGTCGTGATCGCGCTGGGCGTGTCGTTCCTCGTCCCGGAGAAGAAACCCGCGCCCGGCGCCCGCAAGCCCGCCCGCGGCGCGCCCTTCGACGCCTTCGCCGGCGGGTTCCCCGTGCCGCCGCTGCCGGGCCAGTCGCTCCCGCCGTCGCCGCGGGCCGCCCGCCGCGTGGCGACTCCTGCCGACGCGCCGGTGGCGATCGCGTCCGGCCCGACCACCACCGAGGAGGAGCCCCGTGGCTGACAAGCCCAAGGCCCAGCGCCCCGGCAAGACCCCGCCGCCCGGCGAGGTCGCCCGCAAGGCGCCGCCCAAGTCCGTGGCGATCAAGCCCACCGAGGTGTCCAAGCCCGCGGAGTTCCGCTCCCGCATGCCGCGTCCGGGGCCCGTCGGGGAGTTCCTCGCGCCGGCCGCCGGGTTCGGCGTCACGCTGTCGAACTTCTTCAAGAAGACCGTCACCGAGGAGTACCCGACCGAGAAGGTGCCGCCGAAGCCGCGGTTCCACGGCCGGCACCAGCTCAACCGGTACGCCGACGGCCTCGAGAAGTGCATCGGCTGCGAGCTGTGCGCGTGGGCGTGCCCCGCGGACGCGATCTACGTCGAGGCCGACGACAACACGGCGGACGAGCAGTACTCGCCCGGCGAGCGCTACGGCCGCGTCTACCAGATCAACTACCTGCGCTGCATCCTCTGCGGCCTGTGCATCGAGGCGTGCCCGACCCGTGCGCTGACGATGACGAACGACTACGAGCTCGCCGGCCCGACCCGCGCCGGTCTCATCTGGGAGAAGCAGGACCTGCTGGCGCCGCTGCGCAACGGGATGCTGTCAACCCCGCACCCCATGGTGGAGGGCACCACGGACACCGACTACTACCGCGGCGCCGTCACCGGCAGCACGCCGGCGCAGGAGGAGTGGGTCGCCGAGCGGCGGCCCGACGACCCCTCGCTGCCCGCCAACATCGCGGCAGGCATGGCCCCCGCGCCGCGCGGCGCGACGGCCGAGGCACAGGCCCGGATCACGGCCGGCGCCGACAAGCAGGGGCGGCGGGTGCTGTGATCGCGTCCCTCACCTCCGCGGGCCAGACGACGACCGGCGAGGCGATCCTGTTCTGGATCCTCGCGATCGTCATGGTGCTGGCGGCCTTCGGCCTGCTGTTCGCGCGCAAGGCGGTCCACGCGGCGCTGTCCCTGGTCGTCGTCATGATCGGCCTGGCGTTCATGTACGTCGCGCAGGACGCCCCCTTCCTCGGGGTCGTCCAGGTGGTCGTCTACACCGGCGCGATCATGATGCTGTTCCTCTTCGTGCTCATGCTGGTCGGCGTCGACGCGTCCGACTCGCTCACCGAGACGCTGCGCGGCCAGCGCTGGATCGCCGTGGTCGGCGGTCTCGGCCTGCTCGTCGTGCTCGTCGGGGTCGTCGGCCGCGCGCACTACGGCGCGGCGACCGGGCTGACGGACGCCAACGCGGACTCGAACCCCGTCGCCCTGGCGCGCGTGGTGTTCGGCGACTACCCGTTCGCGCTCGAGGTCGTCGGCGCCCTGCTCATCACGGCGGCGGTCGGCGCGATCACGCTGACCCACCGCCGCCGCCTGTCGCCGCGCGTCACGCAGCGCGACCGGTCGGAGGCCCGGGTGCTCGACGGCACGATCGCCGGCAAGCCGGTGCCGGGCGTCTACGCCCGGCACAACGCGATGGACGTGCCGGCGCTGGGCCCCGACGGGCAGCCGATCGACGCCTCGGTGTCGCGCGTGCTGCGCGTGCGCGGCCAGGAGGCCGACGCGGAGGAGTACGCCGCGCGGATCGACCGCGTGCTGGCGGGCGACTGGGCGAACGCGCCGGCAACCGGCGTCGAGGCCGCGGCGCTGCCGGGCGCGTCGTCGATCGAGGAGTCGGGACAGACCGCGGAGATCGCCGACGAGGGCGCCGTGGCCGCAGCGAAGGAGCAGTCGTGACCCTCACCCACTACGTCGTGCTCGCGGCGATCCTCTTCTCGATCGGCGCGACGACGGTCCTCGTGCGGCGGAACGCGATCATCGTGTTCATGGGCGTGGAGCTGATGCTCAACGCGACCAACCTCGCGCTCGTGACGTTCAGCCGCATGCACGGCAACCTCACCGGCCAGGTCCTGGCGTTCTTCGTCATGACGGTGGCCGCGGCGGAGGTCGTCATCGGGCTCGCGATCATCATCTCGATCTTCCGGACCAGGCGCTCGGCGTCGGTCGACGACGTCAACCTGCTGAAGGGCTGAGGACGGGATGCTCATCACCGGAATCACCACCGACGCGGCCTGGAGCGGCTCGGCGCTCGCCCCGTGGCTCGTCGGCATCCCGCTGCTCTCCGCGGCGGTCCTCCTGCTCACCGGCCGCAAGTCGGACCGCTGGGGCCACTGGCTCGGCGTGCTGGCGCCGCTGGCGTCCCTCGCCATCGGCGTCGTGCTGCTGCTCAACATGCTCGGCGTGTCCGCCGACCAGCGGTCCGCGAACGTCTCGCTCGGGCAGTGGATCAACGCCGGGGCGTTCCGCCTCGACGCAGGCTTCCGCATCGACCCGCTGTCGCTGACCTTCGTGCTGCTGGTGACGTTCGTGGGCACGCTGATCCACGTCTACTCCGTGGCGTACATGGAGCACGACAAGGACCGCCGCCGGTTCTTCGCCTACATGAACCTGTTCGTGGCGGCGATGCTCCTGCTGGTCACGGCGAACTCGTACCTGCTGCTGTTCGTCGGCTGGGAGGGCGTCGGCCTGGCGTCGTACCTGCTCATCGGCTTCTGGAACCACAACCCGGTGTACGCGGTCGCGGCGAAGAAGGCGTTCGTCGCCAACCGCGTCGGTGACATCGGCCTCATCGTGGCGATGGGCCTGCTGTTCACCCACATCGGCGCGCTCGACTTCGCCTCGGTGGACGCGGGGGCGCCGAAGCTCTCGCCCGGCCTGCTCACGGCGATCGGCCTCATGCTGCTGCTCGCCGCCTGCGGCAAGTCGGCGCAGTTCCCGCTGCAGTCCTGGCTCGGCGACGCGATGGCGGGCCCCACGCCGGTGTCCGCGCTGATCCACGCCGCGACCATGGTCACCGCCGGTGTCTACCTCGTCGTGCGGAGCAACGCGATCTTCACCGCGGCGCCGGACGCGCGGCTCGTCGTCACCATCGTCGGGGCGATCAGCCTGGCCTTCGGTGCGATCGTCGGTTGCGCCAAGGACGACATCAAGAAGGCGCTCGCCGCCTCCACGATGTCCCAGATCGGCTACATGATGCTGGCCGCCGGACTCGGCCCGATCGGGTACGCGTTCGCGATCATGCACCTGGTCACGCACGGCTTCTTCAAGGCCGGGCTGTTCCTCGGCGCCGGCTCGGTGATGCACGGCATGGACGACCAGACCGACATGCGCTTCTACGGCGGCATCGGCCGGACCATGAAGATCACGTACTTCACGGTGATGGCCGGCTGGCTCGCGATTCTCGGCATGTTCCCGTTCTCGGGCTTCTTCTCGAAGGACCCGATCATCGAGTCGGCGTTCGTCCCGCAGGACGGCCAGACGTGGCGCGCGTGGGTCTTCGGGCTCGTCGCGCTCATCGGGGCCGGGGTCACGTCGTTCTACATGTCGCGGCTGTTCTTCATGACCTTCGAGGGCAAGCGGCGCTGGACGACGAAGGCGGACGGGTCGCACCAGCACCCGCACGAGGCGCCGGCACTCATGACCGTCCCGATGATCATCCTGGCGATCGGCTCGGTCGGCCTCGGCGCGTTCCTGGCGATCGGGGACCGCTTCACCACCTGGCTCGAGCCCGTCACGGGGCCGCACCCCGAGGGGTCGCCGGTCATCCCGGCGGGCATCCTCATCGCCCTGTCGCTCGTCCTCGTCATCGGCGCGGCCGCCTTCGCCTGGAGTCGGTACGCCGTGTCCGAGGTGCCGGTGATCCCGCCTGTCGGCACGCTCGTGACGCAGGCCGCGCGCAAGGACCTGTACCAGGACGTCGTCAACGACGCCGCGCTGGTGGTCCCCGGCCAGATGCTCACCCGGTCGCTCGTGTACGGGGACCGGGCCGTCGTGGACGGCACCGTGTCGGGCGTCGCGAAGACGACCCTCCGGGTCGGCGACCTCGCCCGCAAGGTGCAGACCGGCCACGTCCGTTCCTACGCAGCCACGATGACCCTCGGGGTCGTCGTGCTCGCCGCCGTCGTCCTGATCCTGGGCAGCTGAGGAGAACCCCCACCGATGTCCTCGTTCCCCTGGCTCACCACGCTGATCCTGCTGCCGCTCCTCGGAGCGTTGGCGCTGTGGTCGCTGCCCTCCGGCGCACGGAGGTTCGCGCGCGAGATCGCGCTGGCGTTCGCGCTCGTCGAGCTCGTGCTCACGGGCTTCGCCGTTGCCGCGTTCGACACGGCCAACGCCGGCACGGTCCAGCTCACCGAGACGCACTCCTGGATCGCCGCGTTCGGCGTCTCCTACGCGGTCGGCGTCAACGGCGTCGGCCTGGTGCTCATCGCCATGTCCGCGGTCCTCGTCCCGCTCGTCGTGCTCGCCGCCTGGCACGAGCAGGGCAGCGCGACCGCCGTGTCGAACCAGCTGCGTCGCTACCTGCCGCTGGTCCTGCTGCTGCAGGCGTTCATCGTCGCGGTGTTCGCGGCGCGCGACCTGTTCTTCTTCTACCTCGTCTTCGAGGCCATGCTCATCCCGGTCTACTTCATGATCGGCGGCTTCGGCGGGGCCCGGCGGCGGTACGCCGCGGTGAAGTTCCTGCTCTACTCGCTGGCCGGCGGGCTGATCATGCTGATCGGCGTCATCGTGCTGTACCTGCACGGCCCGGGCGGGGCGGACGGGTTCCTCATCGACAGGCTCACCGGCATCAGCCTCGACCCGACGGTGGAGAAGTGGCTGTTCATCAGCTTCTTCATCGCGTTCGCGATCAAGGCGCCGATGTTCCCGGTGCACACGTGGCTCCCGGACGCCGCCGAGCAGGCGCCCGCGGGCACCTCGACGCTGCTGGTCGGCGTGCTCGACAAGGTCGGCACCTTCGGGATGCTCACGCTCTGCCTGCCGCTGTTCCCGAACGCGTCGCGCTGGGCCGCGCCGGTGGTGATCGTGCTGGCGGTGGTCTCGATCCTCTACGGGGCGCTGCTGGCGATCGGGCAGCAGGACATGTTCCGGCTCGTCGCGTACACGTCGGTGTCGCACTTCGGGTTCATCGTCCTGGGGATCTTCGCGTTCACGTCGACGTCGATCTCGGGCTCGTCGTTCTACATGGTCAACCACGGGTTCTCGACCGGGGCGCTGTTCCTGCTGGTCGGGTTCCTCGCGGCCCGACGAGGCTCGGCCCGGATCGACGCGTTCGGCGGCCTGCAGCGGGTGGTGCCGGTGCTGGCGGGGCTGTTCCTGGTCGTCGGCCTCTCGTCGCTCGCCCTGCCCGGGCTCTCGCCGTTCGTCAGCGAGTTCCTGGTGCTCGTCGGCTCCTTCGCGACGCAGCCGGCCGCGGCGATCGTCGCCGCGTTCGGGGTCGTGCTCGCGGCGCTGTACATCCTGTGGCTCTACCAGCGGGCGTTCACCGGGCCGGTCACGGCCGGGCTCGAGACGCTGCCCGACGCGAGCGCGCGTGAGCGCTGGGTCGTCGGTTCGCTGGTCGCCGTCATGCTGGTGCTCGGGTTCGTGCCCGGCCCGGCGCTGAACCTGGTCCGCCCGCCGGCCCAGGTGACCATCAACCAGGTTGGCGTGACCGACGCGCCCGCCGTCGCCGAGGGGAGCGCGAAGTGATCGCCGCCTTCACCGCGCCGCACGTGGCGTGGTCCGCCATCGCCCCCGTGGTCATCGTGCTGGGCGCGGGTGTCCTCGGGGTGCTGGTCGAGGCGTTCGTGCCGTCCCGGTTCCGCCGGTCGGTGCAGGTGGCGCTGGCGATCATCGCGCCGGCCGCCGCCCTGGTCGCCGTGGCCGCTCTGTGGTCCGGCGTCAAGAGCACCGGCGGCACCTCCGTGCTCGGCGGGTCCGTGCTCGTCGACGGCCCGACGCTGGTCGCCTGGCTGCTCATCGCGGCGCTCGGGCTGATGTCCGTGCTGCTGGCCGCCGACCGGACCGAGGGCGGCGAGGACGCGTTCGCGCCGTCGGTCGCCGCGGTGCCGGGCTCGGCGTACGAGGAGCAGGCGCGGTCGACCGGCCAGGTGCAGACCGAGATCTACCCGCTGATGCTGTTCGCGATGGGCGGCATGATGGTCTTCCCCGCGGCGGGCGACCTGCTGACGCTGTTCGTCGCGCTCGAGGTGCTCTCGCTGCCGCTCTACCTGCTCGCCGGCACGGCGCGTCGTCGTCGCCTGCTGTCGCAGGAGGCGTCGATCAAGTACTTCCTCCTCGGCGCGTTCGCCTCGGCGGTTTTCCTCTTCGGGATCGCGCTGATCTACGGATACGCGGGCTCGATCCGGTTCGCGGACATCACCGCGGCGACGGCGATCCCGGGCCAGCTCGACTCGCTGCTGCTCGTCGGCCTGCTGTTCCTGCTCGTCGGGATCCTGTTCAAGACGGGCGCCGTGCCGTTCCACCTGTGGACGCCGGACGTCTACCAGGGTGCCCCGACGCCGATCACGGCGTTCATGGCGGCGTGCACCAAGGTCGCCGCGTTCGTCGCGCTGCTCCGCGTGGTCTACGCGGTGTTCCCCGCGATGCACTGGGACATCAGCCCGATCCTGTGGATCGTCGCGATCGCGACGATGCTCGTCGGGACCGTCGCGGCGCTCGTGCAGAACGACGTCAAGCGGCTGCTGGCCTACTCGTCGATCGCCCATGCCGGCTTCATCCTCACGGGCGTCATCGCCCTGCACCAGCGCGGCATCGCCGCGGTGCTCGTCTACCTGCTGGCGTACGGCGTGGCGACGGTCGGCGCGTTCGGCATCGTCTACCTGGTCCGCGAGAAGTCGGCGGACGGCTCCGTGGTCGGCGAGGCGACGGCGCTGTCCCAGTGGGCGGGTCTCGGCAAGCAGCACCCGGTGCTGGCCGTGACGTTCACGCTGTTCCTGCTCTCGTTCGCGGGGATCCCGCTGACGGCGGGGTTCATCGGGAAGTTCGCGACGTTCTCGGCCGCGGTGGCGGGCGGCGCGTGGCCGCTGGCGCTCATCGGCGTGCTGGCCTCGGCGGCGGCGGCGTTCTTCTACGTCCGGATCATCGTGCTGATGTTCTTCACGGGCGAGCACGACGGTGCCGAGGCGGCGGAGGCCGGCGAGCCCTCGGAGGCTCCGGCCGCGGCCGCGGTGGCGGACGAGGGATACGGCGTCGCGGTGGCCGAGCGGACGGCGACGGCCACGGCCGTCGAGCGCACGACGACGACCGTGGTGGTGCGCGCCGAGGGGTTCGCCGTCGTGGCGATCGCCCTGTGCGCCATCGTCACCGTGGCCGTCGGACTGTTCCCGACGCCGGTGCTCAACCTGATCGGCGACGTCGCGAAGTTCCTGCCCTGACCGCCGCCCTCCCGGCTGCGGCCCGGCTGGCTCGCCGTACGTCGGATAGGTTCGTCCCGTGACGCCCACCGTGCCCCTGCCCCTGCGCGACGAGGTCCTCGCGGACCGCCTCGCGGAGCGGCTCTCGCTCGTCGAGGAGAAGCTGCGCGAGACGGTGGCGACGTCGGACGGGCTCATCGAGCAGGCGAGCCGCCACCTCGTCGACGCGGGCGGCAAGCGGCTGCGGCCGCTGCTGACGCTGCTGACGGCGGAGCTCGGTCCCGCTCCGGGGGCCCGGGACGTGGTGGACGCCGCGGCGGTGGTGGAGCTGACGCACCTCGCGTCGCTGTACCACGACGACGTGATGGACGACGCGCCCGTGCGGCGCGGGGCGCCCGCGGTGCACGAGGTGTGGGGCAACTCGGTGGCGATCCTCGCGGGCGACCTGCTGTTCGCGCAGGCGTCACGGCTGGCCGCCCGGCTGGGCGACGAGGTGCTCGTCATCCAGGCCGACACGTTCGTGCGGCTCTGCACCGGGCAGCTCCACGAGACGGTCGGCCCCCAGGTCGGCGACGACCCGGTGGCGCACTACCTGTCGGTCCTGGCGGACAAGACCGCCGCGCTCATCGCGACCTCCGCCCGCTTCGGCGCGATGCTCTCGGGCTGCCCCCGGGAGACCGTCGAGACGGTCGGCCGCTTCGGCGAGAAGATCGGCGTCGCGTTCCAGCTGGCCGACGACGTCATCGACCTCACCTCGGACGGGTCGCTCACCGGCAAGACGCCGGGCACGGACCTCCTCGAGGGCGTGCCGACGATGCCGGTGCTGCTGCTGCGCTCCCGTGCCTCGGCGCCCGACGGCTCGGCCGCGGACCGCGAGCTCGTGGCGCGGCTGGACGGCGACCTCTCGTCGGACGAGGCCCTGGCGGCGGCGGTCGCCGCGCTGCGGGTGCACCCGGTGGTGGCCGAAACGCGGCACCAGGCGTCGGCGAGGGCGCGGGATGCCGTCGCCGAGCTCGACGCGCTGCCCGACGGGCCGGTGCGCGATGCGCTGGTCGAGTTCGCGGACGCGCTCGTCGACCGCACGGCGTGACCTTGTGAGTGCCGATCCGGCCGAGGACCGCATCCGCGGGGTGCTGGCTCGGCGGCCGGTGTGGGACGGGCACAACGACCTCATCTGGGAGGTCCGCACACAGGCCGGGTACGACTTCGGCCGGCTGGACATCGCGGCCGGCACCGCGGGGCGCACGCACACCGACATCCCGAGACTGCGGGCCGGGGGAGTCGGCGCGCAGTTCTGGTCCGTGTACGTGCCTGCGCGGTTCGGCGCCGGGTCGCTGACCGGCACGCTCGAGCAGGTCGACGGCGTGCGGGCGATGGTCGCGCGGTACTCGTCGGACCTGGCCCTGGCCCTCACCGCGGACGAGGTCGAGGCGGCGTGGGCCGCGGGGAAGATCGCCTCGCTCATGGGGGCCGAGGGCGGCCACTCGATCGACTCGTCGCTCGGGGCGCTGCGCATGCTGTTCGAGCTCGGCGTGCGGTACCTGACGCTCACGCACAACGACGACCTGCCGTGGGCCGACTCCGCGACCGGGTCGTTGCCGCTCGGCGGGCTGTCCCGGTTCGGCGTCGAGGTGATCCGCGAGATGAACCGGCTCGGCATGCTGGTGGACCTGTCGCACGTCTCGACCGGGACGATGCACGCCGCCCTGGACGCCTCCGAGGCGCCGGTGATCTTCTCCCACTCGTCGGCCGGCGCGGTGTGCGACGTGCCCCGCAACGTGCCCGACGAGGTCCTCACCCGGCTCGTCGCGAACGGCGGGGTCTGCATGGTGACGTTCGTGCCCTACTTCGTGACCCCCGCGTGCGCCGAGTGGTACGCGGAGGGCCGTCGCCTGGCGACGGAGGCGGGGCTCGATGCCGACCACCTCCCGGAGCTCGCGGGGTTCCTGGAGCGGTACGAGTCGGAGCACCCGATGCCGCCGTCGTCGCTCGACGACGTGGTGGCGCACGTCTCGCACGTGCGGGACGTTGCCGGCATCGATCACGTCGGTCTCGGCGGCGACTACGACGGTTCCTCGGGTTTCGCCGCGGGGCTCGAGGACGTCTCGGGTTACCCGAACCTGCTCGGCGCCCTCGCGGAGCGGGGCTGGTCCGACGACGACCTCGGCAAGCTGACCAGCGGGAACATGCTGCGTGTGATGCGATCCGCCGAGGCGGTGGCCGCCCGGCTGAGGGCCGAGCGCGGGCCGAGCCACGCGACCATCGAGGAGCTCGACGGAGCGCCGCGGGCCTGACCGCAGTGTCCCGCGACGCTCTCGCGCGCCGCTGCACTCCTGCCTCGCGCGCTGCCACGCTGATGCCTCGCGCTGCCACGATCACGCCCCGCCGCGCGCCGCTGTGCCAGATCGCGAGGGGCGCACGACAGTCCACCACCCGTGGAGGACTAGAACGGCGGCTCGTCGGGGCAGCCGGCCGAGCGCAGAGTGTCGGGTGGGTGGTCTGTGGGACCACATCCCCAGCGGGGGCCGTCGCGGCCCCCGTCCCGGATCGCGGCCAGGGCGGCCGCGGTGAGGACGATCGGCGCGGCGAGCCGGATGTAGGTGATGCCGAAGGGATCGGTCCACTCCGAGGCGCCCGTTGCACGGTCGCGCCGGACCGACCAGCCGCCGCTCGTCTTCTCCTCGTGGTGGTGCTTGCATGCCGCCTGGAGATTCGGCGCAGTGGTCTGCTCCTCGGCCGGGCGTGACGGGTCGAAGGGCTCGATGTGGTCGAGCTCGCAACGCCAGGACGGCTGGCCGCAGTACGGATGGGTGCACGTCACGTCGCGGGCGATGACCGCGTCGGTGAGATCGGCGCCAGGCCGGTACGTCGCATCGCCGCGATCGAGGAGGACGCCGGTGACCGGGTCGGTGAGGAGGCGGCGCCACGTGCCGTCCTCGGCGAGGCGTCGAGCCATGTCGGCGGGGATCGGCCCGTAGCCGCCGAGCTCGCCAGGCAGGTCGTCGAGCCCGAGGAGCGTGCCGGCGCCGACGGTGACCTGGACGTTCCAGCGGCGGTGATGCCGGCGCGGCAGCGCGGTGCCGCCGGGCGTGACGCCGGTGTCGAGGATGGTGGTGAAGACCTCGGAGAAGGCGTCGGCGCGGCGCTGATCGACCGTGCGGTCGTCGCCGTCGTGCCGGTGGCTTCCGGCCAGTGCGTCGATCACGGTGAACGCGGCCACCGCCTCCGGTGCGGGCAGGTACGCCGACAGCCACGCCATGCCGTGGCCGGCCGGGTCGAGTCGCACGCAGCGCTCACGCCGTTCCCGCTCGCAGCTCGCGGCCGCCTCCGCCGGCTCCGCAGCGATCACCAGGCGCTCCGTCTGCCGGCGGATCGCGGGAGCGGACCAGAGGTCCGCGTCCTGCAGCACCGCGGCGACCACCCCGTCCCACCGCCCGGGCTCGCCTCCGAGAGGGAGTGAGTCGAGGATCGCCTCCGCCTTGCGCACGTCGACGTCGCCCGAGGCGAGGGCGTTCATGAGCGCGCCGTAGCGCGCGAGCCCCTCGGCGCGCACCACGAGCCGCTCGGCGGCGTACCGGGTGCACCCCACCGCGCACTGAAGCTCGTCGACGACGCGGTTCGCGCCGAGCCCCTCCCGTTGGACGAGGCGTCCCACGGCGCGCGCCTGCTCGGCCTGCGCCATCGCGATGAGCTGATCCCAACCCGCAACGCGCGAGAGGAGGTCGATCGACGAGGCATCGTCGAGCTCCACGTCCGTCAGGAGCGCCGCGAACGCCGCGACGTCGCGCGGCGGCACCTGCTCGCGGAGGTCCGGCAGCGCCATGCCGGAGCCGACCGGCAGCCGCCGATCGGTCCCGAGCACCGCCAACTCCGTCATGCGAACAACTGTACGAACCACCACTGACAACGGCGCCGCGAGCGCGCAGATCGCAGCGGCACGTCGGGCGGCGGCGCTCTGCGCGCATGGGCCGCGCCTCGTCGTACGACGAAACCGGGCAGGGCTTCGAACGACGGACCGGGTGCGCGCCGGCGCACCGTCGTCGGGCCCTACCCCCGCGCGATCCGCGCCTCGATCCCGTCCATGAGCACCGCGAGCCCCTCGTCGTACTCGCCCACGGTCGCGGTCCCGGGCGTGAATGCGCCCCCTGCGACCGCCCGCGCCATCGCCGGGAAGCGGGAGTCGGCGACGAGCGACGACATCAGCACCCCGAACTGCGCCGTGACCTCGTCGGCCCGCATCCCCAGGGCCGCGCCGGCGGTCCGCAGCTCCTCGTCGTACCGCGCGGTCCACATCAGGTACCCGTTGAGCAGCATCAGCGCGGTGACCTTGTCGGCTTCGGACAGCGGGGTCTCGGCGAGGATCTCCAGCCCCCGCTCCACGGTCTCCATCTGGCTCGGCGTCCCCGCGCGCTCGACGAAGCGGACGCTCTCGAGCCACGGGTGTGCCACGTGCGTCTCGTGCTGCCGCCGGCACCAGTCCTCGAGCGCGGGCCGCCAGCCGGCGGAGAGGTCGACCGGGGACGGGTCGTATGAGGCGTGCCACACGGAGTCGTGCATCCGCAGCAGCAGCTCGTCCTTGTTCGCCACGTGCCGGTAGAGCGACATCGTCCCGGCCCCGAGCCGCTCGGCGACGCGCGCCATCGACACCGTGCCGATCCCCTCGGCGTCCGCGAGCGCCACCGCCGCGGCCACGATCCGCTCCGCGGACAGCACCTCGCGCGTCGGCGCCGCGGGGCTCGTCTGCCACAGCCGTGCGATCCCGGTACTAAGTCCCGGTTCGGTCTCCGTCATGCGTATAGCGTACTCGTTGCGTACAAGATACGCAGCAAGCGTAGCCGATACGCATGACGAAGGAGCGAGTGCGATGAACATGGCGATCGAGGTCGCCGGCCTCACGAAGCGGTTCGGCGCGGTGCGCGCCCTGGACGGCCTGGACCTCCGCGTGGCCGCGGGGGAGGTGCACGGGCTCCTCGGCCCGAACGGCGCCGGCAAGACGACGACCATCCGCGTGATGCTCGGCCTGTTGCGGGCCGACCAGGGCCACGCCCGCCTCCTGGGCAGCGACGCCTGGCGCGACGCGGTGACCCTCCACAGCCGCCTGGCCTACGTGCCCGGCGACGTCCACCTCTGGCCCAACCTCACCGGCGGCGAGGTGATCGATCTCATGGGCCGCCTCCGCGGCCGCACGACGAACCGCAGACGGGACGAGCTCGTCGAGCGCTTCGGCCTCGACCCGACCAAGCACTGCCGCACCTACTCCAAGGGCAACCGCCAGAAGGTGGCCCTCGTCGCGGCGCTGGCGGCGGACGTCGACCTCTACCTGCTCGACGAGCCCTCGTCGGGCCTCGACCCGCTCATGGCCGGCGTCTTCGTCGACGTCGTCCGCGAGCTGCGCGACGCCGGCCGCACCGTGCTGCTGTCCAGCCACGTCCTCGCCGAGGTCGAGGCGCTCGCCGACCGGCTGACCATCGTCCGCGCGGGGCGTGCCGTCGAGTCCGGCACCTTCGACGAGCTGCGCCACCTGACCCGCACGTCGGTCCAGGTGCGCACCGCACGGCCGCTCGACGGGATCGACGGATGGCAGGGCCTCCACGGGGTCGTCCACGACCGCGGCACGACGACCTTCGCCGTGGACACCGCCGCGATGCCCGACGTGACGCGCCGCCTCGCGGAGCACCACGTGCTCTCGCTCGTCTGCGCTCCGCCGACCCTCGAGGAGCTGTTCCGTTCCCGCTACGACGAGACCGAGCAGCCCGCGCGCGAGGCCGTCCTGACGGGCGGTGCGCGATGACCGCCTTCCAGGAAGAGCGCTGCCCATTCACCGCACTCGACGGCCTGTGGTCGATGGTGCGGCTCGTCGCGCGGCGGGAGCGCGTCGCGCTGGCCGCCTGGGCCCTGGTGATCGCCGCCCTCACCGCGATGTTCGCCTCGATGTCCGTCTCGTCGCTGCCCACGCACGACGAGGCCGTCCTCCAGTCGTCCCTCATCGCCGGCAGCCCCGCGCTGCGGATGTTCGGCCCCACCTTCGGCGCCACCGTCGGCGGCTACGCCGTCGCGCGCTCGCTCCTCACGCTCGTCGTGCTCACGGCCCTGGCCAACTCCTTCACGGTGGTGCGCACGACGAGGCGGGACGAGGACGACGGCAGCGCCGAGCTCATCGGCTCGGCGGCCGTCGGGCGGCAGGCGCGGCTCGTCGCCGCGCTCCTCGTCGTCGGCGCGTTCGACCTGGTCGTCGGACTGCTCGTCGTCCCCGCCCTCGCCTGCCAGGGCATGCCCGCCGCCGGCGCGCTGCTCACCGGAGCGGCCATCGCCGCGACCGGCCTGGTGTTCGCCGGCGTCGGGGCGCTTGCCGCCCAGCTGGCCTCGGGCGCCCGCGGCGCCAACGGCCTCGCGGGGCTTGCGCTCGGGGGCGCCTTCCTCGCGTCCGCCGCTGGGTCGATGCTCGGCACGACGACCCAGGACGGCACCGGCGTCGACCCCGCGTGGCCCATGTGGCTCTCGCCCCTCGGCTGGTCCCAGCAGGTCAGGCCCTTCGACGGTCCTCGCGCCTGGCCGCTCGCGCTCTGCCTCGCCGCCTTCGCCGCGCTCGCCGCCGCCGCGTGGTGGGTGTCCGCGCACCGCGACTTCGGGCTCGGCGTGATCCCGGAGCGCCGGGGTCGGGGGGTCGCCGCCCGGTCGCTGGCGGGCCCCTTCGGCCTGGTGTGGCGGGTCGAGCGCACCGGCGCGATCTCCTGGTCGCTCGCGATGCTCGGCACCGGCCTGGCGTTCGGCTCCCTGGCGGCCGGCGGCCTGAAGATGACCGGCAGCGCCGCGCAGTGGTACTCCCAGGTGGCGGGCAGCTCCGACATGGTGCCGGCGTTCCGCACGGCGATGGTGCAGATGGCCGCGCTCGCGGCCGCCGTCTACGCGGTGCTCACCGTGCTGCGCGGGCGGTCCGACGAGGTGACGGGCCGCTCGGAGCCGCTGCACGCCGCGACCGTGAGTCGCGTGCGGTGGGCGACAGTGCACGCGGCCCACGCCGTCATCGGCGCGGCCGTGCTGCTGGCGCTGTTCGGGCTCGGGCTGGCGCTGGCCTCGGGCGGCGACGCCGGGGCGAGGTTGGCGCAGGTCGGCAAGCTCGTCGGCGCCGCGCTCTCCCAGCTGCCCGCCGTGCTCGTCGTCGGCGGCGTCGCGGCCCTGGCCGCCGGGTTCGTCCCGCGGTTCGCCCCGGCGGTCGCGTGGCCGGTGCTCGCGGCGTCCGGGCTGCTCGGCCCGACGTTCGGCGCGAGCCTGGGCGTCCCCGCGTGGGTGACGGGGCTGTCGCCCCTCGGCCACGCGCCCAAGGCGCCCGCGGCGCCCGTGGCGGGTGCTCCGCTCCTGGCACTCGCCGCGGTCGCCGTCGGGCTCGTCGTCCTCGGCGCCCTCGCGGCTCGCCGTCGCGACCTGCGGCTACCCGCCTGAGGCCGTACCGCCGACGTAGGTCGAGCACGGGATCGTGCATGCTTCTCCCGTGCTCGACGACTTCGACGGGGTCCTGGCGCGCGCCCGGACCGGAGCCGCCGAGGCGTTCACGCTGCTGTACCAGGACCTCTCGCGGCCCGTGGCGGCGTACGTGCGGACCCAGGGCGTCGCCGACGTCGAGGACGTGACCAGCGAGGTCTTCCTCGCCGTGTTCACCGGGCTGAACGGCTTCGTGGGGGACCAGCCCGGCTTCCGGTCGTGGGTGTTCACCATCGCCCACCACCGCGTGGCCGACCACTGGCGACGCTTGGCGCGGGCGGTGCCGGCGATCCCCTACGACCCGCTGGACGACGAGCGGACCGTGCCGAGCGCCGAGGCCGGCGCCTTCGAGTCGCTCGGCTCGCAGGAGGTCGCGGAGCTGCTCGCCGGGCTCACCGACGAGCAGCGCGAGGTGCTGACGCTGCGCGTCGTCGCCGACCTCACCGTCGAGCAGGTTGCCGAGGTCGTCGGCCGGACCCCCGGCGCGGTGAAGGCGCTGCAGCGGCGCGCCCTCGCGACGCTCCGCCGCCAGATCGAGGGAGAGGCCGTACCCCTGTGACCCCCTTCGACGATGACCAGGACGTGAGGTCCTATGAGCTCTGGTCCGGGCGCGCACTGCCCGGTCGGGAGTCGTTGGACGCCGTCCTCGGTCAGCTGCGCGCGCTGGCCGACGAGCCCGCACCGGCGCCGACCCCTGCACTGGCCGCCGTGCTGCGGGATGGGCTGCCCGC
>Ga0207816_1000110_pt1 | contig 21451 bp, 20 predicted proteins | sample LuqExpMetageno10_FD_187768 | JGI IMG/M metagenome (GOLD analysis project Ga0207816, IMG submission 187768) | Tropical forest soil microbial communities from Luquillo Experimental Forest, Puerto Rico - Sample 10 (SPAdes) | ecosystem: Environmental > Terrestrial > Soil > Tropical forest ... | reverse complement strand
GTGAAATCCAGCGTCTCGAACATCATCTCTTGCGGCTCGCCCACGGCGAGGCCGCCGACCGCATAGCCGTCAAAGCCGATCTCTTTTAGCCCCACCGCCGAGCGCTCGCGCAAATGGGCGAATGTGCCGCCTTGGACGATGCCGAAGCAGCCCTTGCCCGGCTGTTCGCCAAAGGCTTCTTTGGAGCGCTTGGCCCAGCGCAAAGTCATGGCCAATGACTTCTCGATCACGTCTTCCGAACCACCGAAGGCCGGACATTCGTCCAGCACCATCTGGATGTCCGAACCGAGCAGCCGCTGGATTTCCATCGAGCGCTCCGGCGACATGAAGAAGGTGGCGCCGTCGACATGGCTTTGGAATTTCACGCCCTCTTCGGTGATCTTGCGCAACTTGGCGAGACTCATCACCTGGAAGCCGCCGCTATCGGTCAGGATCGGCCGTTCCCACCCCGCAAATTTGTGCAAGCCCCCAAGCTTGGCCACCCGTTCGGCACCTGGGCGCAGCATCAGGTGATAAGTATTGCCGAGAATGATGTCGGCGCCGGTTTCCCGCACGCTTTCCGGCATCATCGCCTTTACCGTCGCGGCGGTGCCCACGGGCATGAAGGCCGGCGTGCGGATGTCCCCGCGACCGGTGTACAGAATCCCCGTCCGGGCAGCCCCGTCGGTGGCGTGAATCTCAAGTCCAAAGCTGGTCATGGCCGCCGAAATAGCAGACAGGCATCGCCATAGCTATAGAAGCGGTAGCCTTCCCGGATGGCCTCGGCATAAGCGCGCTGCATGGTCTCGATACCGCAGAAAGCCGAGACCAGCATGAACAAGGTTGAGCGCGGCAGGTGGAAATTGGTCATCAACACCTCCGCGGTGCGGAACTGGTAGCCGGGGGTGATGAAGATCTCGGTATCCCCGGCAAAAGGCGCGATCTCTCCGTCCGGACGGGCTGCGCTTTCCATTGTGCGCAGACTGGTGGTGCCCACCGCGACGATCCGCCCGCCCGCAGCGCGCAGGGCATTGAGCTGCCCAGCCGTCTCGGCCGTCACCAGAGCGGTTTCGGCATGCATCTTGTGGGCGGCGGTATCCTCGGCCGTCACCGGCAGGAAGGTGCCTGGCCCAACATGCAAAGTGACCGTCTCGCGCCCAATCCCGGCCGCTGCCAGGCGGTCCAGCAACGCGGGGGTGAAATGCAGCCCGGCCGTCGGAGCGGCCACAGAGCCCGCCTCGCGGGCGTAGATGGTCTGGTAATCGGCTAGGTCCCGTTCGTCCGCCTTGCGCTTGCCGGCGATATAGGGCGGCAGTGGGGTCTCGCCCTCGGCGGCAATGGCAGCATCCAGCGCGGCCCCTTCCAGGACGAAGCGCACCTCGACTTCGCCCGCCTCACCCCGTGCCACCACCTCGGCCGCCATATTCTGGCCCAGCCGCAGCGCGTCGCCCGGCATCAGCTTGCGGGCAGGCCTGGCAAAACCGAGGAAACTTGCGGGCCCGGTGCGGCGGTGGATCAGAAGCTCGATTTTGGCTTCGATCCGCCCTTCTTCCGCGCTACGCAGGCGAACCCCACGCAGCCGGGCATTGATCACTTTGGTGTCGTTGACCACCAGGCTGTCGCCGGCCTTGAGATAGGTCGGCAGATCGGAAACCCTTGCATGTTCCAGCCGGCCATCGGCATGGACGACCAAAAGCCGCGCCGAATCCCGCGGCTCAGCCGGGCGCAAGGCAATGCGCTCTTCAGGTAGATCAAAACCGAAAAGGCCGACATCCATGGCTGGCAAGGGTCCAGGTCAAAACGCCGGACCCTATACCGGCTTCCGTACTAAAACCGCTACTGGATAATGACCTTGGTGCCTTCGAAGTCGAAGTTGAAGCGTACTTCACGCAGGCCCGAGCCCACCATCGCCCGGCGCAGCCGCGGTTTGTCATTGGTCTGGAACAGCAGGAAACCGCCGCCGCCGGCGCCCAGAAGCTTGCCGCCCACAGCGCCGTTTACCATGGCCAGCTCATAGAGCTCATCGATCTTGGGATTGGTGATAAAGCGCGAACGGGTGCGTTTTCTTTGCCAATGCTGATCCATCAGCTTACCGAATTCGGAAAGGTAGCCGTGTTCCAGCGCTTCCAGGCTGCGCAGACCGAGCTCTTTCACGAAGTGGAGGTTGGAAATCATCTCCTCATCGGAATGCAGCGTGCGTTCGTTCTGCTCTTCCTCGATCTCGCGAGCCTTGGCCGGCAGACCGGTATAGAACAGCGCCAGACTATCCTCGAGATTGGCGCGGGTTTCGTCGGTCATGGTCACCGGCCAGCTTTCGACGCGGTTGTCGCGGCAGAACCGGAAAGCGCGCAAACCGCCCAAGGCCGAAATGTATTGGTCTTGCTTGCCGAGCGGCTCCTTCAAGCGCTCAAGCTGAATGTCGCTCGCCATTTGGGCGATTTCGGTGGTGCGGGCGCTGCGGCGGGCATAGATGTGCAAGGCGCGCAGCAAAGCCGTGGTGAAGGCCGAAGAGGCTCCGAGCTCAGCGCGGGTCGGAATGTCAACCATCACATTGATCTCAAGCCCGCGCCAATTGATGTCCATCACCTTCAGGACTTCGCGTACCACCGGATGCTCGATGTCGTTGAGCGAAGTGACGCGTTCGAGCTTGGAATATTTGATCAGCAGATCGTCGCCAAAACCCTGATGCAAAGTGACATAGACATATTTATTGATCGCTGCGGAGATCAGAAAGCCTTCATACTCACGGAAATAAGAAGGATGGTCCGTTCCGCCTCCGCCGAGCGTGATGCGAAGAGGGCTCCGTACAATTATCATATCAATCTCCGGGATGGCTCGCCTGCTGACACAGGCGGAATATATGTAACGACTTTGGGGTCAAATTGTCCACGCAAGTATCGGACAGAAAACGCAAATGTCAGCGCTGTCTAAACGTGTCAGGAGATTGATAGCGCTCTCAAACAAAACCTTTTGACTGCTATTTTGCATCCGAAAAGGACAGTCAGCCGCTCGCCTTAAAATATCGAGGCGGCTTTTTTATCTTGCACCTTAAAACCCACGTAGAGCCGTGCTGGAGCGAACCGGCAGGCCCTCGGCGGGAGTGCGTTTCAGCACGACATATTCAATGCCCAAATCGTGACAGAACTCCGCCTTTGCGGGTTTATGACCGTCTTCATTGACGATAAAGAAATCCGGCTTCAGCGCCTGCACATCCTCAGCAAAGTCCAGCATGCCGTTGCCGCGCGAAATCCGCGCTGACGCTACATGACGAATACTGCCCACCACATAACGCCGCTCCTCACCGCAGAATTGCGGATGACCAGGCCCTTTCAGTTCTTCAATCGTAGCATCGCTACCAAGAAAAACATGAAGATCGCCATACCCGGCGGCCTCTTCAAAAAATCGCACATGTCCTGAATGCAGCCAGTCATAACAACCGCTGACAGCGACTTTCTTAGCTCCCGGCTTTGCTTCATCCCGCGGCAATGGGAATCCGTCTAGGGCGCTTTCGGCGATGACTTGGTATGCCATGCTCAAACCGCGAGCTTGCGCCTCACTCATGGTTGAAGCCTCCGTCTCGCGCGCAACAACAACCCCATCCGGACCATTCTGAACAGGCAAGATATCCTCTTCCACCGCCGCTACAAAACGCAGGGCCTTCAGAATATAGGCTCGTTCTCCAAAGGAAAATTTCGGCGCCCCCAAAACAGCATCGGACTTCAGCCGAACTGTTACAGGACCTAGTCTAGCCGCTTCTTGCAGGAAACGAATGTCGCGGGCGCGGATATCGTCAAACCCACCGGATACCAGAACTGTTTTCACCAGTCGCTCGTTCGTATGTTCACTTGAAAAGCACCAGGCACGGGCTCTTGCGAAACCACAATCAGATACCCCCCGCCAGGACCGGAGTAGCAAGCCCCCAGATATTGTTTCTGATAGGCCGCGGCCAATTCCATCAGATCGTAATTCATCACCGGATGGCGCATCGAAGTGGGCAAGAGCACGTCCCAGCATTTCAGACCTAGGTTAATTCCTTTGCCGAGCGCCCGTGCGTCCATCTTCAAGATGGCATCGTAAATAATTTTGCCGGTCTGTCCCAACTTAATGACCCATTTGGGGTCGAGGTTTTTTACTTCCAACGGATTATAGCCTTGTGGCCGCGGCTCCACGGGAATGAGCCACAACACCTTCTCCAGCCACCGCGCCACACGTGGCACGGTGCAGCTTTCGACATGGATCGGAAACACCCCGCTTTCATGACGAAAATCATAATCGATCCGGTTAATACCGGGATAGATGATCCCGATCATATCCTGCGAACCGCTGGGTTCAGCCTTGTAGGTGTTCTCCGCCAGATAGAGCTCGCGTACCAGCGCTTCTTTCGACCGGCTCGGCAGCTTACCCTTCCACAAATCCATGGCGACGATCCGCGTCGAACTCGCCATGCCGGACCGAGACATGGGGCGGAAATTGGACTCGATCTGCACCACCACCATGGAGCCGGGCGGCTTGGGGTTGAGACACGACATGAACGGCTGATCGATCCACCCCCCGCCAAGCTGTAACCGGTTTGGAATGGATCCCAACAGCTTGGCAACAGGTGTTTCCCCGCGTTTTTGTAGCAATTTTCTTGTTGTGGCCGGCACGACTAAGCCCCCTGTAGGTTAGGGTAAATTTACATGCTAAATCATCCCTGGGACAACCGAGCAATTTCGGAGCCGAACGCCAGAGTGAATAACTGCATAAGAAAAGTTTCGGGGATAGATACCCAGCCATCCTATGCGCTAGCTATCGTGCTGGTGGTCAGCTTGTTTTTCGCCTGGGGTGTCGCAAACAGCCTGAATGACATCCTCATCCCGCAGTTCAAGAAAGCCTTTGTGCTCACCGACCTTCAGACCAGCTTGGTGCAGTCGGCCTTCTATGGCGGCTATTTCCTCTTTGCCATCCCGGCCGCGATGCTCATGCGCCGCGCCGGTTACCGCGCCGCGCTGCTCACCGGGCTGGTGCTTTATGCCGTGGGCACCTTCCTCTTTTATCCGGCAGCAGAAGCCCATTCCTATGCATTTTTCCTCGGCGCCCTTTTGGTAATCGCCAGCGGCCTCTCGTTCTTGGAAACCTCGGCCAATCCTCTGATGACCGTACTGGGCCCGCCGGAAGGAGCGCAGCGCCGCCTCAATTTTGCCCAGGCATTCAACCCTATGGGCGTGATTTCTGGCGTCTTCATCGGCCGCTGGTTCATCCTCTCGGACACACAAGCACCGGCCGAACAGCTCTCCAAAGCCGTGGTCGGGCCTTATGTCGTCATCGGCCTTTGCGTGCTGTTTTGGGTCGTGCTTCTGGCCAAAACCTCGTTCCCTCCCATCGCCACCACGCGCACCCAAGAAGACAACATCGGAGGTTTTCTCAAGCTCTTTGGTTATCCCCGTTTTCTTTTCGGTGTCGCAGCACAGTTCTTTTATGTGGCCGCCCAAGTCGGCGTCTGGAGCTTCATGATCCGCTACACCCAGCAGGCGGTGCCCACCATCACCCTCACCCATGCTGCGGAAGTCCTGTTCTGGTCACAGGCCGGCTTCATGATCGGTCGCTTCGCAGGAACAGCACTGATGGGGAAAATCGCGCCGGAAGCCTTGCTGGCCATCTACGCGGCAGCTGGTATCGTGCTTACGGCGGTGGCCGCCTTGGTTGGGGGCTGGGCGGGCGTTCTGTGCCTGGCAGCGACCAGCTTTTTCATGTCGATCATGTTCCCCACCATCTTCGCCGGAGCCATCCGCAATCTCGGCCCCCTCACCAAACAAGGTTCGTCTTTCGTTGTGATGGCAATTATCGGCGGTGCCGCAGCGCCGCCGCTGATGGGATACATTTCCGGAACCTCCTCCATGCAACACGCCATGCTGGTTCCGTCTCTCTGCTTTGCTGTCATTTTCGTCTTCGCCCTCGCCAATCGTGAGAGCAAGAAGGAAGACATCGATGAGGGCGTGGCGGAAGCTGTTGCTGGCGGAAGCTGAGTTTCCTAAAGACTTGGCAGTGTTCTCCACCGATTGATCAAGCTGCCACGCTTTCCAGCACGGCAGCGATGATTTGGTCCTGCTGCGCCGCCTCCATATAGGGATGCATTGGCAGGGCGACGACGCGCTTGGCGACCTTTTCGGAAACCGGCGTCGGTGCGCTGGGGAAATGGGCATAGCCCTTCTGCAACGACAGCGGGATGGGATAATAGACCGCCGTCGGAATGCCCTTGGCTTTCAAATCGGCCTGCAGCTTGTCGCGATCCGGCACCTGGATGACATATTGCGCCCACACCGATTGGCAGCCATCAAGAATGAACGGCACGTCGATCTTGTTCGAGGCAAGAAGCCCGGCATTGTAGCGGCGTGCCACCAATTCGCGCTTTTCGATCTCATCCGAGAAAATCTTCAGCTTCTCGGACAGGATCACTGCCTGGATGGTGTCGAGGCGCGAATTGAGACCGATGCGGACATTCTCATAACGGTCTGAACCCTGGCCATGCATGCGGATCGACTTCAGCAATTCCGCCAATTCGTCGTCATTGGTGAAGCAAGCTCCGCCATCGCCATAGCAACCAAGCGGCTTGGCCGGGAAGAAGCTGGTCGCGGCGGCATCGCCCATCGAGCCAGTCACCTTGCCATGATAGCTGGCACCGAAACCTTGCGCCGTATCGCACAGCACCTTCAGGCCTTCGCGCTTGGCGATGGGTTCGATCAAACGGTAATCGGCTGGCTGCCCGAAAAGATCGACCGGAATAATCGCCTTGGGTTTCAGCTTGCCTTCTTTCTTCACCATCGCAATCGCAGTTTCCAGCGAAGCCGGATCAATGTTGTAGGTGTCTTCCAAGACGTCGACGAAAACCGGCGTGGCACCAACCAGCGGCATCACTTCGCCCGTGGCGCAAAAGGTGAAGGCCGGACAAAAGACGGCATCACCAGGGCCGATGCCCCAGGCCATCAAAATCAACTGCAGCGCATCGGTGCCATTGGCGCAGGCGACCGCATGCTTCACCCCGGCGAACGCAGCCAGTTCCGCTTCCAGTTTCGCGACCTGCGGCCCCAAGATCCATTGGCCACTCGCCACGGCCGCCAGAATGGCTTGGTTCAACGGCTCGCCAAGACGGGCGCGCTGGGCCTGAAGATCGATGAACGGAATAGCCACGGGTACTCTCCCTGTGAAGCAACTGCGCCGTTTTAGGCGCCCCACCGTCCCCTGCCAACCGAGCACGCGACACAATATGTTGCCGATTGCGTCAACTCCACCCTAGAGTGCCCTCTCGCAAGCATAACGGGTGGCCATGCAACCCCTCCGCCTGGTTCAGATAGCCCTCTTCATTCTGGCCTCCGCCGTAGCCGCACAGATGTTCTGGCCACGAGCCTCGGCACCAACAAATCCCGACGCGATGATCGGCAAAGCCGCACCAGCATTGCCTGAGAAATTTCGCGGCCGTGTGGTGTTGGTGAATTTCTTCGCTTCCTGGTGCCTGCCTTGCAAAGCGGAACAACCTCTGCTGCAAATAGTATCGCAGCAAGGCATCGCAGTGATCGGCATAGCCTTTAAGGACAAGGCCTCGTCACTAGGCGATCCTTACAGTCTCGTCATGCAGGACAGAGACGGCCGCACTGCCGCGCACTATGGCGTATCCGGCGTGCCCGACAGTTTTCTGGTCGATCCGCAGGGAGTCATCCGCTTGCGCGTGCCCGGACCATTGACCGAAGAAATCCTGCGCCGGGAGGTTCTGCCCTTGGCGGAGAAATTGAAGACCTAACGCGCGAAAACCCGCGTGAGCGCGTCATACATCGGCTTGGGCTTCAAATTGGCATCCAGCGGTAATTTGCGCGGCTTATAGCCGGCTGGAGCATCGTCCGGTTGATGCAAGTAACGGTCGCTCAAGCCCCAGCTCAGCACCGCAATGGTGGCGCTATTATCCAGCACCACATCGAGAAAACGCGCCGTGGCATCCGCAACCGCCCGGTCACGGCTCACCACACCACTTAAACCGCCGCTATCGTCAACATCCAGCTCGGTGACAAGGATCTTCAGCCCCATCGCCTGCACCTCGTCCAAGAACTGCCGCAATCCTCTTTGTTCCAGCACCGGGCCGAATGCGTTAAGATGACCCTGCAAACCGAGCGCTTCAATGGGAACCTTACGCGCTAGCGCTCTCTCCAGAAATTTCAGCGTTGCCGTACGAAACGCCCCGCTCCAATCCTTGACGCCTTCGCAACCCCAATCGTTATAAACCAACAGCGTTTCGGGATCGGCTTGTTTGGCGGTGTGATAAGCCAGATCGATGTATTCCGGGCCAAAGCGCTTCAACCACGCGCAATTGCGCAAGCCATCGGCACGGCCGTCCTGCGGCCAGATCGCTTCATTGACCACATCCCAGGAATGGAAGCGGCCGCGATAGCGCATCATCATCGTGGTGATGAAGAAGGTCATCACCTCGTCATCAGGGGCCGAGAGTATCTTTTCTTCCAGCCATAGCGGATTGGCGGCATACCAGACGCAGGTATGGCCGCGCATTTTCATGCCGTGTTGCGTGGCGAATTGCACCAGCCTATCGGCACCGGAAAAATCAAACCACCCCGGCTGCGGCTCGACGATCAGCCGTTTCAGCTCATATTCGGGCACAAGGATATTCGTTTCGCGCACCAGCACGGCTGCGAAATCCGCATCTTGCAACTGATAGGAACCGGCTGCACAGCCGAACAGCACACCGCGCCTTCCGGAGAGGCTCCGCATCGCCGGAACAATAGCAGGTGCAGCCGCGGTCACCAGACTCGCGGCCGCACCACCAATCGCTGTTCGACGTGTGAGCCACCCGCTCACCGCCTTAGACGGTTTCTGCCCGCATGCTCACGATACGATCCGGCTCACCGGAGATGGAGCCATTGTTGTGTTCGCCGCCCTTCTTGATGGCATCGATATGATCCATGCCCTCCACCACCTTACCCCATACCGTGTATTGGCGGTCGAGCCAGGGCGCCTCAGCAAAGCAGATGAAGAACTGGCTGTTGGCGCTGTTGGGATTGGAAGTGCGCGCCATCGAGCAGGTGCCACGTGTATGCTTTTCCGGTGTGAATTCGGCCTTGAGATCGGGAAGATCGGAACCGCCCGAGCCTGTGCCCGTGGGATCGCCCGTCTGGGCCATGAAGCCTGGAATGACACGGTGGAAGGCGACGCCGTTATAGAAACCGGAATTCGCCAGCTCTCTAAGGCGCGCCACATGATTGGGGGCGAGGTCGGGGCGAAGCTCGATCACCACCGGTCCCGTCTTCAATTCCATGATCAGCCGTTCTTGGCTCATTTTGTGGCTCCCAAATGTTTGGCGCGTTTAACAAGTTGCTCTGCGACGTAAGGACTGACAAAGGGCGTTACGTCTCCACCCAGCAGGGCCACTTCCTTGACCAGCCGCGAGGCGATTGCCTGATGCTGCGGATCGGCCATCAAGAACACCGTCTCGACATCCGACTTCATGGCCTGGTTCATGCCCACCATCTGGAATTCATACTCGAAGTCCGACACGGCGCGTAAGCCCCGGACCACCAGCTGGGCTCCAACCTGGCCCGCGAATTCCATCAGCAGGCCTTTGAAGCTTTTCACTTCGATGGTTGCAAGCCCCTCTCCCGAAAAGGCCCCAACTTCGTGGCGGATCATCTCCACCCGCTCGTCGAGGGTGAATAGCGGGGTTTTCTGCGAATTGGTGGCGACCCCAATGACCAGATGGTCAACCAGCTTGATGGCCCGCGCGATGATGTCGAGATGCCCCATCGTCAGGGGATCGAAGGTCCCCGGATAAAGGGCGATGCGTCGTAGCGGCGCCTTGCTCATGCGCTGTCATCCGTTCCTTCGGAGATAATCCGTTCCACCGAAACCACCCGTTCGTCACCTTCCATACGGAAGACAACCACACCTTGGGCAGAGCGGCCTTGCACGCTGATGCCGCCGACCGGGACGCGGATGGTCTGGCCCGTGTTCGAGATCAGCATCAGATCATCGCTCTCTTCCACCGGGAAGGCGGCGATGATCGCACTATTCTTCCTGCCCATACCCATAGCGACAATACCCGAACCGCCACGGCCGGTGACGCGGTATTCGAAGCTGGAGGTGCGCTTGCCGAAACCGTTTTCCGAGACGGCGAGCACGAATTGCTCGCTGGCCCCCAATTCCGCATAGCGTTCCGGTGTCAGCGTTGCCTCTTCGGCGCCGTCTTCGGCATCCTCCGGCATCTCTTCTGCCATATCCTCTTCGCCCGCAGCGCGGCGGGCCGCGCCCGCTTGTTTCAGATAGGAACGCGATTCCGCCGAGCTGGCATCGGAATGGTGCAGCAAGGTTAGGCTCACCACTTCGTCGCCATTGGCGAGCTTGATGCCGCGTACGCCGGTGGATTCGCGCCCTTTGAAGACGCGCACATCGGCTAGCGGGAAGCGGATGCACTTGCCAAGCTTGGTGGTGAGCAGCACATCATCGCGATCGGTACACACTGCCACGCCGATGATGCCGTCTCCCGCTTCCAGCTTCATGGCGATCTTGCCGGACTTGTTGATTGAGACGAAATCCGACAGCTCGTTGCGCCGCACATTGCCGTTCTTGGTGGTAAAGACGACGTTGAGCTTTTCCCATTGGCTCTCGTCTTCCGGCAAGGCCAGAATGGTGGCGATACGCTCGCCGTCCGACAGCGGCAGGATGTTCACCATCGCCTTGCCGCGGCCGGTGATCGGTGCATCGGGAAGCCGCCAGACCTTCAGCTTGTAGGCCATCCCCGTCGAAGAGAAGAACACCAGCGGTGCATGGGTCGAAGCGGCAAAAATCGAGGTGACGAAATCCTCGTCCTTGGTCGCCATGCCGGAACGGCCTTTGCCGCCGCGGCCTTGCACGCGATATTCGGCGATCGCCGTGCGCTTGATATAGCCACCATGGGTGACGGTAATGGCCACATCCTCGCGCTCGATCAGGGCTTCGTCTTCGATTTCCACTTCCGCATCGACCAGTTCAGTCATGCGCGGCGTGGCGTATTCGTCGCGCACAGCCGTCAGCTCGTCCTTGATAATGGCGAGCACGCGGGCGCGAGACGACAGAATATCGAGATAATCCTGGATGGCCGCCGACAGCTTCTGCACTTCGTCGCCAATTTCATCGCGGCCGAGCGCGGTTAAACGCTGCAGGCGCAGGTCCAGGATCGCGCGGGCCTGTTCTTCGGAGAGATGGATGGTACCGTCCTCTTCGAGGCGGTGGCGCGGATCGGCAATGAGTGCAATCAGCGGTGCCATATCCTTGGCTGGCCAGGCCCGTTCCATCAAGCGTTCGCGGGCCACTGTAGCATCCGGCGAGGTGCGAATCAGCATGATCACCTCGTCGATATTGGCTACGGCCACCGCCAGACCGGCCAGGATATGGCCCCGATCGCGGGCTTTGTTCAGTTCGAAGCGGGTGCGTCTTGTCACCACCTCTTCGCGGAAGCCGACGAAGGCCTGGATCAGGCTTTTCAGGCTTAGAAGCTGCGGCCGGCCGTCATTCAGCGCCAGCATATTGACGCCGAAGCTCGTCTGCAGATCCGAGAAGCGATAAAGCTGGTTCAGCACCACCTCGGCGCTGGCATCGCGCTTCAGTTCGATCACCACCCGCATACCGTGCCGGTCGCTTTCGTCGCGGATGTCGGAAATCCCTTCGACACGTTTGTCGCGCACCAGCTCGGCCATGCGTTCCTGCATGCGGGCCTTGTTCACCTGATAGGGAATCTCGTGCACGATGATAGCGTCGCGATCCTTGCGGATCTCTTCCACCGTGCATTTGGCCCGCATCAGGATCGAACCGCGTCCGCGCGCCAGCGCCGAACGCGCTGCCGCCTTACCGATGATGAGCCCGCCGGTCGGGAAGTCCGGCCCCGGCACGATTTCCGTCAATTGCTCGATGGTGATGGCGGGATCTTCGATATAGGCCAGACAGGCATCGATCACTTCGCCAAGATTGTGCGGCGGGATATTGGTCGCCATACCGACGGCAATACCCGAGGCGCCATTAACCAGAAGGTTAGGGAAACGCGCCGGCAGCACCACCGGCTCTTGCTCCGAGCCGTCATAATTGTCGCGGAACTCGACCGTGTCCTTGTCGATGTCTTCGGTCAACGAATGGGCGATCTTGGCCCGCCGTGCTTCGGTGTAGCGCATGGCCGCAGGCGGATCGCCGTCAACACTGCCGAAATTGCCTTGCCCATCCACCAGCGGCACGCGCATGGAGAAATCCTGCGCCATGCGCACCAAGGCATCGTAGATCGACTGGTCGCCATGGGGGTGATATTTGCCCATCACGTCGCCGACGATCAGCGCCGATTTGCGATAAGGCTTGTTCCAGTCGCGGCCGTTCTCATGCATCGAGAACAGGATGCGCCGGTGCACGGGCTTCAGACCATCGCGTGCGTCAGGCAAAGCGCGGCTGACGATAACGCTCATCGCATAATCGAGATAGGAGCGCTTGAGCTCGTCTTCGATTGCGGTTGGGTTCACGCTCGAGCCCGAAGAAGGGGGCGTGGGAACAGGCGTATCGCTCAAACTATAGGTCCTTTGACGGGCTTTGATCCGGTCACATACGGGGTCGTTTGCGGCCGGAATCCGGCCTGCCGGAATCGCATTCCAGCGGCCGGCTAATCGGCTTGGTTTCGTAGCATTTTCGTGACCGATTCCGCCAGCAAAAGATGACCCTGGGATGAGCCGGAAAGAGCGGTTTTTTGACTTGTTTTTTCAGCTTTTTTCTTACTTCGCATGAGGCTCTGGCCAAGCCCTGGCGATCTTGCTTTGAGCTTTGTTCTGTGCGCCCCATTTTCATAGGCTATGGGATATGGTTAGCTCCTTTAAGGGGGAGCTTGAACAGGATCGGCGTGCATGTTCGCTCAATCCCGCAGGGCTGAGGTCCAAGACCAGGAACCGCCTGCGTCCCGGCTTGGCCGCACACTGAAGGTGACCGGCACCGTCGATATGGACGGCGAGCTTTATGTCCAGGGCACAGTGTCCGGGCGCATCAACGCCATTCGCGTCATTTTGGGCACCGAAAGCCATGTGGAAGGCGATGTCGTGGCCCAGGAAGTGCGTGTGGAGGGGCATTTCTCGGGGCGCATTTTCGCCCTGCATGTGACCGTGGAAAGCTCCGCGAATGTCACGGGACGGATTTTCCACAACACGGTATCGGTGGCGCAAGGCGCACGCATTGACGGACGGATGCCGTGGCGGCCGCCGAGCTATTTCGAGACGCTGACCCAACTACCGGAGACACGGCCATGAGCAGTATGTTCACGCGTAACGACCCCCAAAAGCCCGAAACCAAACCTGCCGAGGCCAAAGTGCCAGAAACCCCAGCCCCCACAACCGATCCCGTCCGTCGCGCGCAACAAGCCGCAGCCCAGCCGCTCACCCCGCCGTCTCAAGCCGCGAAGGGTGTCTCGGTGATCTCCCGGGCGCTGAAAATCACCGGCCAGCTGGAAAGCTCCGAAGACATCGAAATCCTGGGCGAAGTGGAAGGCGATGTGCGGGCCGCCACGGTGCGCGTAGGCTCAGGCGCCAAAGTCCGCGGCACCGTTACCGGCGATGAAGTGGAATTGGCCGGCTCTGTCGACGGCAAGATCGAGGCCCGCAAGGTGGTTCTCACCAGCACGGCGCATATGTCGGGCGACATCATCCACCAGGATGTGGCGATCCAGTCCGGCGCTTATGTCTGTGGCCAATTAAAACCCGAATACAGCAAGACGGGGACCAATGTGCAGCCGCTAAAGGTCAAGGCGGAGTAATACACCCCTCCCCTCCTCCTGGCGACAGGAGGAGGAGATCCTACTTTTCCTGTGCCTTCTTCAGCTCGTCCCAGACCCGGCTCATGGGATAGGCGTAGATGAGGCGCGGCGCGCCCTTCTGGTCGGGGTCGACATAGCCGAAGACGATGCCGATCAGCTTGCCGCTTTCGGCATCCAGAACCGGACCGCCGCTATAGCCCGGACCGGCATTGCCTTCGAAAGCGAAGGCCACTTGGGTGGCGCAACCCGCGCAGCGCGGCAGCACCGGCGCCTCCAGCGCCTTGACCGTCCCTTCGGCATGATAGGTGCGGTCGCCATAATGGGCATAGGCCACAATCTTTTGGCCCAGGCGCGGCACATCCATCGGCAAGACCGCCCGGATGCGGTCGGTGCGGAAAAAGGCCAAATCATAGTCGTGCGAGACGCCGATGAGGTCTTGCCTTCGCACCATGTCGGCCGCATGCGCCGCCGTCACCGCGATGCCGCCGCCCAGCACCACCGCCCCTGCATCATTCTCCGGTAATAGTGTGGCCGGTTGTTTCAGAGGGATGTAGGCATACGCGACATCCGGCGCGAGCGCGACATCCAGCGGCGCGCCCGATTTGGTTACACAACCGGCGAGAAGCAAAGCCAAACACCCCAACCAGATACTGCGCACCATACCCCACCCCGTTATCCGGCTGTCTTTGCCTGGCACGTCGCCTTCAGCACTTGACCTTTAATCATCTGGCTGAGGAGTTCAAATGCCTCGACGCTGGTGGTCGCGATCGAAGCCTTGAACCCGACCTCTGGATCGGAGAATTTGATCAGAACCCGGCTGATGAGGTCGTCCACCTCCTCAGCGCTCTGCAGCCGCGGACGCAGTACCGGGCCGATCGCGGTAAAAACCAGTGCAAGTGCGATCAAAGTAGCCAGAATTTGGATCAACCCCATCCCGCCGCGGGGCAGTCCTGCGGGCCTCAGGTACAGCACCACGCCGCAGATCAGCACGGACAGAACGGCCCAAATCCTGGCCGACCAGCGCACGGCGTGCTGGTTTGACACCAGCACAGGCAAATAAGGCCCATTTCTCGCCAGATCAATCATATGGGCCTGGCTTGCGATCAGCAGCGCCTGTATGGCGGGACCGTCCAGAAGCCGCAGGACTTCGCGCTCGGCACTGTTGTAGGAATGGACAAAGCGCTCAACGCAGCGACGAAACACTACCCGTTCTCGCAACACCCAGAAGGCCAACAGGCTGGCAAAAGCAGTAGCAGCCAAGCCCAACTCATCCGCAAAAACTGTCGACAGAATGCAAGCCGCACCACCCGTTGCCGTGAGAATGATGGCCGGCCAAGGGTTGGGGTTCTGATAGTCTCGCACCATGATGCCCTCCTCATCGTCAGCATGGTGAATATCTAGTAAGCATAGCCGCAGCGGCAATGCCTATTGCTTGCGCAATGGCGAGAGGAATCAAAGCGACCGCAGAACTCTTCGCACAGCAGCAAATATCGCAATCGCAGCAAGTCAAAACGATCTGTGCACGAATTATTTTCGCCCCATACCACTAATTCCAGATTCCGGCAGGAATCGCGCGAGCCCAGCCTAATTCTGGGCAAGCACAAATTTGCGGATCATTCGCGAATTTGCCCCGCAAACCGCAAAAATTCGCGCTAGACGCGACAAAATTACCGACCGCCCACAAAAACATTCGCATTGTGCAAATTTTCGCTGAGGCGCAGGTTTTTCGACGGGATTATTGCCCGAAGGGGGAACCGTGGGCAGTCGCACTGAGAATCAGCCGCAGAAGAAAGCCCCAAACCGCCGCCGGGCGGAACGCATCACAACACAATCCCGCTTGCTATCAATGCTGACAATCCTGGTGGCTGAGCGTTGCGGCATCACGCAAAAAACCATCAAGAGCAAAATCGGCTTCACTGAGTCCAGCCAGTTCTGGAAGAGCTTCACCATGGGCGAGGTGAATCTGCCCGACCGCACCGCCAAAAATCTGGCCGATTACCTGCGCCAGAAAATCCAGAGCGCTATCGCCGGTGAGCGCGATCACCCGTTCGCGCGCGATCTCTGCTATCTGCGCACGCGGGTTTTTAACGAGCTTGACGCCGATTATCTCGAACTCACGGGCTCGGATGACCAGTATCAAGTCGACCGCGAATTGCTGCATGCCCTGGACATCGATCGCGACCGGCAAATCGCAAAACCGCTGCAGGATCGCGTACATGGCTTCTGGTTCGTGATCCGCTACTCAACTACCGCCGACAAAACCGGCCCGCAAAAATACTGCGTCTCGCTCTTGTCGGTGAATTCCAATGCCTATATGCGGCTGATGGGCGATGATGAAAAGTCGGTTCCGGTAATGACCTTCCTGCCGCATTTCACCTTGCGTTCAGGCCATTACCTCACCGAAAGCGGCTCGGAAGAGCGCATCTATCGTGGTCAAATCATCCAAAGCTTCGAACCAAAACCGGTGCTGAATTTTATCGGTGTTCGCGACAGTGAATCGCCGCCGCTGTTTCTCATGACGCTTAAGATGAATGGCGCCAAACAACATGCCTCAGAAGGCTATGGCGTGATCCTCTCCAGCAATCCCAGCACCATCATCGCCGGGCCGGTCGGTGCCTGTCATATCCCGTTATCGGACGCCATCGTGCAGGCCACTGCGCGCCTTAGTAAAGATGCGTATGAGACCGATATTGGGATATCCAAATTATATCGAGAACAACGCAACAGCCTCGAAAAGCTGGTCCGCAGCTACACCGAAAGCGAGATGATGGAGTGCCTCGCTCCGCATTGCACCGGCAATGCGCTGCAAAACGTGATCCGGCGCCTTGCCAAAGCGCGCGACGAAGCCCGCAATGGCGAATGCGCCGGATATTATTTCATTCCTACGGCCTGAACGGCTCAGAACGGAATTTCGTCATCCAGCTCGCTGCGATCGAAGCTGGCCGGCGTATCTGAGCCGCCGGAAACCCGGCCCTGGCCGCCGCCAAAGGTACCGCCCGCGCTGCCGCCGAAATTGGAGGCGCCTTCGCCGCCGCGGGCATCCAGAAGCACCAGCTCGCCGCGGAAGCGGTTCAGCACGATCTCCGTGGTGTACTTCTCCTGGCCGTCCTTGTCGGTCCATTTGCGGGTGGCAAGCTGGCCTTCGATGTAGATCTTCGAACCTTTGCGCAGATACTGCTCAGCCACCTTGGCGAGGTTCTCGTTGAAGATCACCACGCGGTGCCACTCGGTCTTCTCTTTGCGTTCGCCGGTAGCCTTGTCGCGCCAGGACTCCGAGGTCGCCAGCGACAGGTTCACGATCGGTTCACCCGACGTCATGCGCCGCACTTCCGGATCGCGACCGAGGTTTCCGACCAAAATGACCTTATTTACGCTGCCTGCCATGGTTACTTCCTTTCGGGACAAGTGGGCCGGACATTAGCGCGGGCCGCGCAGTTCCTCTCGCGGGAACTTTGCCTATGTTCTTATTATGTTCTCTTTCCTGGAGTCAATCCCCAGCAAAGTTGTCCCGTAAGCCTATGGCCTTGCATGCGAAAGGTGACGCGCCCTCATCGCATCAGCCGGGCTTCGGCAAAACGTGCCAGGATCAAGAGCACAAGTACCAGCACCGCCCCAATGATCACGGTCGGCCAAGCTGCAAGTCCAGCCCCAGCCCCCAGCACCGCCGCGGTCCAGATGGCGGCCGCCGTGGTCAGCCCTTCCACGGAAGTTTGATGGCGGACGATCACACCGGCGCCAAGAAAACCGATTCCGGCGAGGGTGCCTTGGATGATGCGGGAGGTCGCCGCCGCATCGCTTCCGCCTACGATCATGGTGGCAAGCGCCGCACCGAGCGACACCAAGCCAATGGTCCGCATCCCGGCCGATTTGTGCATCAGCTCGCGATCAAGCCCGATCGCGGCCCCAATTAGAGCGGCCACCGAAAGCCGCAGCAGAACTTCCGTCCACGCCATGGGCCGCCCTCAATGCAAATCACCTAGAGGAAGCATAGCCAAGCGGCGCAAATCCGAAAACCACCTATCGCGCTTCTCGCGACGACGCCAGTTTCGCAAAATCCTGACCGCTATGAGCGACCAGAGCTTCCCCGCCGCCGCAAAGGTGATGACCTTTATCGTCACCCCTGATCGCGCTGCCGCACACAGTCTTAGGCTGAGAAATACCCGACATCATTGCTGCCGTGAAAGCTCTCACGGCCACAGGTGTCGTCTTCAACCGCTATCCTTATTTCGAACAGAACAAGCTCGGCATTTGGACCGCGCCAGGCTCAAACAATCGCGTAGCCTAGTTCAAAAACCCCGACGGCAACGTCCTCAGCCTAGTGCAGTTGTAGCGGGGTATCCGCCCCCATCGCTCTGCGCTCGAAGCATCATCAATTCACCGGCGCGGCATCAAAGACCAGATGCACCAAGTGAGCGATATCTCGTTTGCTGATCGATCGTTTGGTCAAACGGCTGTCGACTCGATTGACTACGATGAGATCACGTGACGGCACCACGACGGCATATTGCCCGAGATGGCCTTCTGCCCAGAAACTACCAGGCGGAAACGGAATGGCGGCGCGCGTGCCACTGGCGCTATCGGCGGTCCACCACAGATAGCCATAGCCACCCGAAGACGTGTCGGAATAAGGCCGCGTGCTTGCCGACACCCAGTCTTGCGGTATCACCTGTGCTCCATTCCAGCGTCCGCCTCGCGAAAACAGCAAGGCGAAGCGCGCAAGATCACGCGCACTGACATCGAAGAGATAAGCGGGATATTTACTGTCTTTGCTTGTCACATAGCGGCCTTGACGTGGCGAGAAGTCCTCCATGCCGATCGGCTGGGCTATTTTGGCATCGAAGGCATCGAAGATTGCTGTGCCTTCCGCCTTTTCATAAATGGCACCAAGCACGTTGAAATCCCAGTTATTGTAGTACCAGAAACTGCCGGCAGGATGTGAACCACGCTCGGGACGCTTCTCTTTCATGCCTTCTGTTTCATACGCAGCCAAATGATAAACACCGGAGCGTGCCTCCAAGAGGTCGCGTACTTTGGCTTGTTTTTCAGCCTCCGTTAGCACTGGCGGCATATCATCAATACCGAGTTTGGCCATCGTGGCGTCGAGATCTATCTTATGCTCGGCTACTGCGATGCCGATCAGCGAATTGAGCAGGCTCTTGCGTGCGGAATGCAGATTGGAAGGATGGGTGACATCGCCCCAAGCAACGACGATGATGCCATGCTGCACAATGAGCACGGAGGTTGAGCTGATCTTTTCGGCATAAGCCTTGGCCTCTGCCAATTTATCGACTGACCATCCGGCCGCTTCTGGCGCCTGCAACTGCTGCCAATGGGTACCAGGAAAAGTCTGTGCCACGCCTGGAGCTAGGCAAAGCACATAACTCAGTACTGTAACAATTGCGAGCCGGATCGAACCCCACATGAACACCCCTGTCCGCTTGTATCTTTTATATCTTCATATCCACTTTCACGCTGCCTTCCGCCGACATCACCGCGACAAAGCCATCCTTGCTCCAAGTCAGCGTCACCGGGCCGAAGGACTGCACCGCGCCAGAGATGAACACACCCTCGCCGCCTGTCGGTCTTGAGAGCGAAGCACGCACGCTGTCCTGAACGCTCTTGATCTGACCCGACACGTTGAACTGCAGCGCCTTTTCCATTGCCTTACCGAGATCATCGCCAGCAAGACCGCGCATCGCACTCAGCATCCAATTTTGGGTCAGCATATCGTAATGCACATTCGTAATACGGATGGTCTGGCTCGCGGCATCGAATTGCGGCACGCCACGCAAATAGCCGCTGCCACAACCGGAGAAGGCATCCGTCGGATCCCATTTCTCGGCAATACAGAAACCGGCTTCGATTACCACATCCTGGCCTGAGGGCATGATCTTGAGGGCTGTGATCTGCAAGAGATGGCTGCCTACGCGCGGCGGGTTTTTCTTCAGAGCATCCAGCGCTAGCTTGGCGGCTTGGTCATAAGGCAGCACGGCAGGCACGCTGACGGTGAAATGATTGGCCGGGCCATTCATCGCGGCGGGAGGCGGCAACGGCGTCGGTCTCAAATTCGGCCGCTCGTCGGAAACAGCCAGCCGCGCCCGCACATCGATGCCGAGTCCCATATTCAGCGCATTGCCTTGCACAACCGGCAGGCCGACCCGGATGCGTTCGGGCTGCAGCACCAGCCAGGTGGTCGGTGTCGTGTTCAGCCGGATCGGCGCAAACATACCTGCCCAGAGCTGCGCCACCGTCTTTTGCTGTGCCAAGGCCGGCGCCATCTGGGCTTCGATCTGGCTCAGCAAAGGCCGCGACAACAGCTCCGCATTGGCGTTCCAGATGGCGGCGAAATCGGTGTCGGCCGCGCCCAGCTTCAACCGCCCGTTCTGGAAATTCACGCTGCCCGAAGTGTTGGGCCGGATTGACCAATCGGGACCGAGGTTCACCGCCGTTACCGCATTGAGCTGTCCAGCCGTATTGATACCGGCACTGACCATGGAGAGCATCCCCGGCAAGGCAATGTTGGCTGACAGGGCGAAGGGTACGCCAACGGCCAGCGCGCCGTTGCGGTTCGAAACCGTGATCGCCCCAGTGCGCGAGGCCGACAGTGAAGTCTGGCAGTTGCCAATCAGACAGCGCAGCTTCTGATTCTGGATCTCGGCAAAATGCTGCGGTGTTTTCTCATTCACCAGACGCTGCAGTTCGGCAAGCGGAACCGACAGGGTCGCACTCACGCTCGAAACCGGCGGCAGCGGTTGGGCTGGCGGCGGAGTCAACGCAGGCGGCGGCGCCGAAGTCTGCGAAACACCACCACAACCTGCCAATACCAAAGCGGCGCAAACCGCGCCCGCACGCAACGCTTTCATGACGCAAAAACCTGAAACCTCGAACGCGCGGAACCATAGGCGGGCATATTCCGTGGCGCAACGAAACAGCACGCGTGTTGTCTAAACTTTACGACAGCTTGGCAAACAGCGGATCCATCGCCTTGTTGAGCAGCGGCTCCAGCTTCTTGGCGCCGTAATCGCTCAAGTGGTGCTCGTCGCGGTATAGCGGAATGCCATCCTTGCGCACGGCGCAGCGCCCGCTCTTGCAGAGATAATCATGCGGGAACACCGCCGTGACGCCCTTCTTTTCCGCCATGGCATGAAACAGCGGCAGCACTTCGGCTTCGCGCTCGTAGAATTTCTTCGCGGGCGGGGCGACCACCACATGCTCGCGATGCTCTTGCGCAAGGCGCGCCAGGACTTGCGGCACGGTCCAGCCGATTTCCGGCACCGGCCCGACCAGCAGCACCTGCCGCCCATCGGCGCGCAAAGCATCGACCGTGCGCTTGAGCCCGCGGGCAAAGATCGCGGCGTTGTCGGCGGGCTTTTGCGCATGGGCTTCGTCATCGCCGATGGCGACAAAACCGTGGCCCTCATTACCGTAAGCGGTGCCTTGCGCCGCCTTGCCCCAACGCGCCATCAGAATGACAGTGGTGATCTCCTTGTGCCGCAAGATCATCTGCAGCACGCGGTCATTGAAAGTACGGCAGGCCGGCACGTCATAACGGTCGACGCCCACCAACGGCACACAGCTCGGCGAGCCCGCGAAAAGCCCGCGGCGGCCATGTTTCTTGGCAATGTCGGCCACTGCCGGTTCGATGGCTTCTGCATGGCTGTCACCCCAGAGGATGAAACTCGCGGG
>Ga0207816_1000108_pt1 | contig 21559 bp, 15 predicted proteins | sample LuqExpMetageno10_FD_187768 | JGI IMG/M metagenome (GOLD analysis project Ga0207816, IMG submission 187768) | Tropical forest soil microbial communities from Luquillo Experimental Forest, Puerto Rico - Sample 10 (SPAdes) | ecosystem: Environmental > Terrestrial > Soil > Tropical forest ... | reverse complement strand
TGATCGCAGCCGTCAACGACGTCTTGCCATGGTCCACATGACCGATCGTCCCGATATTGCAGTGCGGCTTCGTCCGCTCAAATTTGGCCTTCGCCATTGCTATCTCCTATAGGCGATTACGTTAGGTTGGCGATTACTTAGATTTGATCGTGTCAGCGATTGCCGCCGGCACAGTCTCGTAATGATCGAATTGCATCGTGTACTGGGCGCGGCCCTGAGACATCGAACGCAGGGTGTTGATGTAACCGAACATGTTGGCCAGCGGCACCATCGCGGTCACGACCTGCGCGTTACCACGCGTGTCCGTGCCGTGAACCTGGCCGCGGCGGCTGTTGAGGTCACCGATGACGCCGCCGAGGAACTCTTCCGGCGTCACGACTTCCACTTTCATGATCGGCTCAAGCAGCTTGGCCGCCTTCCTCTCTGCCAGCTCGCGGAACGCGGCGCGGGCAGCGATATCGAAGGTGAGCGCGTTGGAGTCGACTTCGTGATAGGCGCCGTCAACCAGCGTGGCCTTGAAGTCGATGACCGGAAAGCCTGCCAGCAGACCCGATTCCTTCTGCGCCTTGAGGCCCTTTTCGACCGACGGAATGAATTCCTTCGGCACTGTACCGCCGACGACCTTATTCTCGAAGACAAAGCCCTCGCCCGGCTGCAGCGGCTCGAATTCGAGCTTCACGCGCGCGAACTGGCCCGAACCGCCGGTCTGTTTCTTGTGGGTGTAATCGATGGTGACCGGCTTGGAGAGCGTCTCGCGATAGGCCACCTGCGGTGCACCGACATTGGCTTCCACCTTGTAGGTACGCTTCAGGATATCGACCTTAATTTCGAGATGCAGTTCGCCCATGCCCTTCAGGATGGTCTGGCCGCTCTCGCTGTCGGACGACACGCGGAAGGACGGATCTTCCTGAGCCAAACGCTGCAGGGCCATGCCCATCTTTTCTTGGTCGGCCTTGGTCTTCGGCTCGATCGCGATTTCGATAACCGGATCGGGGAATTCCATACGCTCCAGGATCACCGGATTGTTGGGGTCGCAAAGCGTCTCACCCGTGGTGGTCAGCTTGAGGCCGGCGAAGGCAACGATGTCGCCCGCATTGGCTTCCTTGACGTCTTCGCGGGAGTTCGCATGCATCAGAAGCATGCGGCCGACGCGCTCATTCTTGTCCTTCACGGAGTTCAGAGCAGACGAACCGCTCGACACCGAACCGGAATAGATGCGCACGAAGGTGATCGAACCAACGAAGGGATCGTCCATAATCTTGAACGCGAGGCCCGCGAACGGCGCCTTGTCGTCAGCCGGACGCTCAACTTCGGTATCCTTGTGCGGGACAACGCCCTTCACCGCCGGAATGTCGAGCGGCGACGGCAGATAATCAACCACCGCATCAAGAAGCGGCTGCACACCCTTGTTCTTGAAGGCAGAACCGCACATGACCGGAACGAACTTGAAAGCGAAGGTACCCTTGCGGATCATCGACTTCAGCGCATCGACCGAAGGCTCTTTGCCTTCGAGATAGGCTTCCATGGCAGCATCATCGAGCTCAACGGCCATTTCGACCAGCTCAGAATGCAGCTCAGCAGCCTTGTCGGCATATTCAGCCGGGATGTCGATGATATCGTACTTCGCACCGAGCTGTTCTTCGTGCCAGACCAGAGCCTTCATCTCAACGATGTCGACGATGCCCTTGAAATCGGCTTCGGCGCCGATCGGCCAGGTGATGATCATCGGACGGGTGCCCAGGCGGTCGACCATCATGTCGACGCAGCGCTGGAAGTTGGCACCCATGCGGTCCATCTTGTTGACGAAGCAGATGCGCGGAACGTGATACTTGTCGGCCTGGCGCCACACGGTTTCGGACTGCGGCTCAACGCCAGCCACCGCGTCGAACACGGCAACGGCACCGTCCAGCACGCGCATGGAGCGCTCGACTTCGATGGTGAAGTCGACGTGGCCGGGGGTGTCGATGATGTTGATGCGGTGCTCTTTCCAGAAGCACGTCGTGGCAGCCGAAGTGATGGTGATGCCGCGTTCCTGCTCCTGCTCCATGAAGTCCATGGTGGCGGCGCCGTCGTGCACTTCACCGATCTTATGGCTCTTGCCGGTGTAGTAGAGAATGCGCTCGGTCGTCGTCGTCTTGCCGGCATCGATGTGCGCAGCAATGCCGATGTTGCGGTATTTTTCGAGCGGGGTCGTACGCGCCACGAGACTAGTCCTTTACCAGCGTTTTTTCCGAACAATTACCAGCGATAATGCGAGAAGGCGCGGTTGGCATCGGCCATCTTGTGCGTGTCTTCACGCTTCTTGACGGCAGAACCGCGGTTCTGGAAGGCATCCAGGATCTCGCCCGAGAGACGGCCAGTCATCGTGGTCTCGTTACGACCGCGAGCAGCCGTGATGATCCAACGGATGGCCAGAGCGCGCGAACGGTCCTGACGGACTTCAACCGGAACCTGATAGGTCGCACCGCCAACGCGGCGGGAGCGCACTTCCAGAGCGGGGCTGACATTGCGCAGCGCCTCGTGGAAGACCTGCAGCGGATCCTGCTTGGTCTTCTGCTGGATGACGTCGAAAGCGCCATACATGATGCCTTCGGCGGCGGACTTCTTGCCGTCGTACATCAGGCTGTTCATGAACTTGGCAACAACGATATCGCCGAACTTGGCGTCCGGGTTGATTTCGCGGCGATCTGCGCGGCGGCGGCGGGCCATCGATAGTCTCCTTAAATCTTACTTCGGACGCTTGGCGCCATAGAGCGAACGGCGTTGCTTGCGATCCTTGACGCCCTGCGTGTCGAGCACGCCGCGGATGATGTGATAGCGAACGCCCGGCAAGTCCTTCACGCGGCCACCGCGGATCAGCACCACCGAGTGCTCCTGCAGGTTATGGCCTTCGCCAGGAATGTAGGTCAGCGCTTCATAGCCGTTCGTCAAGCGCACCTTGGCCACCTTACGCAGAGCCGAGTTCGGCTTCTTCGGCGTGGTGGTGTAAACGCGGGTGCAAACAGCGCGCTTCTGCGGGCAATGCTGCAGAGCCGGCACCTTGTTGCGCTTGGGCTTGGTGCCCCGAGGCTTGCGGATCAGCTGATTGATCGTCGGCATTCCTACTTCCGTTTCCTTTGCGGGCGAACCCGCGGGCTACTCTCTTGCGGGCCTTCGCCCGCATCTTTCAGACCGTTTCCCATGCCTGACGCATGGCAGAAACAAAACACCGAGCACAGGGCGAGCCCTGTCTCGGTCACAGCGCGGAGGACTGGGAAACTTGCTCCGAGTCACGCGTTACAACGCTATGAACTGGCTTTCCAGCAGCGTTTCCGCAAGGGACGGCCTGCCCTGAAAGGTGGCGCCTTATATGCGCCGATTCAGGAAGCGTCAAGCACTGAAAACGCAGGAAAAATCCGGCCGCCGCGGGATATCTCTGCAAGTTTTCCACAGCCGGAGTGCAATATTATTACAAAAACTGCCGCAAACACCATAAGTAATGCTCGTGATTGACACTCACTCTTAACTGAGTAGGGTGCCATTCATTCCTGCCCGCCTGGGCCTACCTGAATCAGAGCTTGGCACTAGATGATCGTTTGTGTCTGCAATAGGTTGAATGACACCAAAGTGCGGAGTGCTATCGCAGCCGGTGCGCGCACTGCGGAAGAAGTTTACGCCTATTGCGGCGTCAAAAGGAATTGCGGGCGATGTCAGGAAACGATCGAGGACATGGTGGAAGCGGCGCAGCAGCCAGTGCTGGTAGCGGCGGAATAGGCCCCTCGCCCACCGCTTCAATCCAAGGCGATCCGGATGTCATCCGCTATCTGAACCTCGCCCTGAAGAATGAATTAACCGCGATTAACCAGTATTTCCTGCATTACCGCATGCTGGATGATTGGGGCGTCACGATCCTCGCGAAGAAGGAGCACGAGGAGTCGATCGACGAGATGAAACATGCCGACAGGCTGATCAAGCGCGTGCTGTTCCTCGGCGGCCTGCCCAATTTGCAGGATATCGGCAAACTTCGAATCGGCGAGAATGTGAAAGAGATTCTGGGCTGCGATCTGGCGGTGGAATTGGACGCCATCCCCCTGCTCCGCGAAGCCATCGCCCATTGTGAAAACGTCAGCGACTACACCTCGCGTGAGCTTTTCGAGGATATTCTGGAAAGCGAAGAAGAACATGTCGACTTCCTGCAAACCCAGTTCCGGCTGATCGAGCAGATCGGGATCGAGAACTACATCCAGCTCCAAGCCAAGCCGAGCGCCTCCTAAACCAGCCGGCCGGGGTGCATGTGGCAATGCGCGCATGCACCTGATTTCTATTTGCAATCCTGAAAATTGGAGAAAGTAGGGAAGCGGAAAGCTCCCCCTGCGACACTTGCCGCGTTGTCCCGTGGCCAAAATCCCATGACCTTCCTATTTGTCGCAAGTAATTCTCAGTCGCGACACCGAGAGGGGGAGTTGTGATGAAGCGGTCTATGGTTTGGGTCTTGGCAGCGCTGTGCCCGGCAATCGCGTTCTGGACACAAGCGGCGGCCGATGACGCTCCATTTCTTGGAACAGACCCGGCGAGCGTGTTGGACAAAGGTGAAAAGGCCATGCAGCAATGGCTGGTGTTCAGCCACGGCCATGCCGGTGAATCCTACAACGCGATTCAGAGCGAGACCGAATTCGATTACGGCCTGAGCGACCGCCTGCAGCTCGCTTTGTCGCTGCTCTACAACTGGAGCCGCACCAAACCAGGCGGTGAAGCAGCCTCTTCCTCAAGCCTGGCCGGACTCCACGGCGAAGCGGTTTGGAGCGTAACGAGCGCCGACAAAAGCCCGCTCGGCATCGCCATCGCGGTCGATCCTGCCTTCAACCCCTCTTCGCGTTCCCTTGCCGTCCGCCTGTTGCTGACAAAATATCTGGCGCATTTCGAAAACGTCTTGGACATCAACTTCGAGAACGACTGGGATAAGGACCCCGGCGGTCATTGGCAGCCTTCCAGCGCCATCAGCTTCAACTACGGCTTGGCCCATCCTCTGAACAAACATTGGACGGTTGCCTTCGAGTTCGGCAACGAATTCGCCTTCGATCACATTCTGTCTCTCGCTGGTCTCAATGCGACTGCAAAAACCTTTTATGCGGGACCAACCGTCCAATACGAATGCGAACACGCCACCTTCACACTCGGTGTGCAGACGCAGCTTCCCCTCTCCAGCGGCAACAAGGTGGTAAACGGCTACACCGCCGATGCGGAGCGCTGGCATCTCGCCTTCCGCGTCAGCCGCGCCATCTGATCCGTTGCAATCAGGTGGATGTGATGCTGCGGCAGCTGGACTGCCCTCACGGAAGCATTAGGGTGCCGCAGTCACGACACTTTGAGGATTCCCGTGAAACGCATTTTGGCTCTTTCCGCCACCGCCTTGTTTGCGGCTGCCTTGACAGCGCCCTCCTCTGCCGATGAAGGCATGTGGACCTTCGATAATTTCCCAGGGGATGCGGTGAAAGCCAAATACGGCGTCTCCATCAGCCAGAAATGGCTGGATGATGTGCGCGCCGCCGCGGTGCGCCTTTCGGGCGGCTGCTCGGCTTCGGTGGTGACCGGCAGCGGACTGGTGTTGACCAATCATCACTGCGTGCGTGCCTGCGCCCAGAACCTCTCCACCAGCGCCACCGATTATGTGCAGGACGGCTTCATGGCCGCCAAGCGCGAAGACGAAAAACTCTGCCCCGGCATGCAGGCCGAAATCCTCGACGCCATCAGCGATGTGACGGAACGTGTCAACGCAGCCAGCGCCGGAAAGGCGGGCGCCGATTACGTCAAGGCGCGTGATGCGGCGATTGCAGCGATCGAAAAGGAAGGCTGCACCGGCAAGGAAGACAAATTCCGCTGCCAGGTGATCACGCTTTATCAAGGCGGCCAGTACAAGCTCTACACCTATCGCAAATATGCCGATGTGCGCCTGGTGTTTGCGCCGGAAGTCTCGATGGCGTTCTTCGGCGGCGATCCGGACAACTTCAACTTCCCGCGCTATGACCTCGATTTCTCCATCGTGCGGCTTTACGAAAACGGCAAGCCCGCGATCACGCCCAAGCATCTGAAATGGACGGCGGCGGAACCGAAAGCCGGTCAGCTTGTTTTCGTCGCCGGCAATCCGGGTTCGACCTCGCGGCTTGATACCTTCGAGCAGCTTGAAGGCGAGCGCGACCTCGACCATCCCGATATTCTCTTGATGCTGTCGGAATTCCGCGGCCGCCTGATCCGCTTCAGCGCAGAGAGCCCGGAAAATGCCCGCGTTGCCGAAAGCACGTTGTTCGGCACGGAGAACAGCTACAAGGCCCTCAAGGGCCGCTTCGAAGCCCTGCTTGACCCTAAGCTGATGGCGACAAAGAAAGCCGCTGACGCCGATCTGAAGACCAAGGTGAAGGCCGATGCCAAGCTGGCTGCCGACATCGGTGATCCCTGGAGCGATCTGGCAAAAATCGAAAAGGAACGGCCCAATCTACAAGGCGAATTCAGCTGGCTCGAAGCCCGCGCCGGTTTCCGCTCGGTGCTGTTCGGTTATGCCCGCGGCCTGGTGCGCGCTGCCGAAGAACGTGAGAAGCCCAATGGCGAACGCCTGCGCGAATATGGCGAAAGCCGTCTGCCGCTGCTGAAGAAGAACATCCTCGACGCGCGGCCGGTTTATCCCACGCTGGAGCAGCTCTGCCTCGAATTCTGGCTCTCCAAGCTGCGCGAAAACCTGACGGCGGATGCTTCCGGCACCAAACTCTTCCTCGGCAAGCGCTCGCCGGAAGGCTTGGCGGCGGATCTCGCCAAATCCAAGCTCGGCGATCCGGCTTATCGCAAACAGCTTTGGGATGGCGGCGTGGCCGCGATCAAGGCCAGCGACGATCCGCTGATCAAATATGTGCTCGCCACCGATGCCGCCTCACGCGCGGCCCGCAAACTCTATGAAGACCGGATCAGCGGTCCGGAAGATCGCGCCACCGAGACCATCGCCAAGGCGCGCTTTGCGGTCTACGGCACCAAGACCTATCCCGATGCCACCTTCTCGCTGCGCCTCTCCTATGGCGCCGTAGAAGGCTGGACGGAAAAAGGTCAGCCCGTGCCGCCCTTCACCACCTATGGCGGCTTGTGGGAACGCGCCACCGGCGAATTCCCCTTCAAACTGCCGGCGCGCTGGGAAGCAGTCAAAGGCAAGCTGAACGACAAGACCGTGTTCGACTTCGCCACCACCAACGACATCATCGGCGGCAATTCCGGCTCGCCCTTGATCAGCGCCAACGGCGAAGTGCTGGGCGCCGTGTTCGACGGCAATATCGAAAGCCTGGGCGGCGATTTCTGGTATGACGGCAGCGTGAACCGCACCGTGGTCGCCTCCACCGCTGCCATCACCGAAGCGCTGAAAAAGGTCTATCACCAGGATAGCCTGGTGAAGGAGCTGACGGCGAAATAAGCACAGTTACTTTAACACGAAGATGTTGTACGACCCCTCCGATGGCATCGCTATCGGGGGGATTTTTATGAGAACAACATTCGCAGCCTTTTTCGTTGCTTTTTCCGTTCTGGCCATGATGACCGGAGCGGCTTTCGCTCAAAGCGAGTTGGAGACCGTAGTCGTCACCGGCGCGCGGGCAGATTTCGATCCGAGCACCAGACCGAACAGCTTCGTGCTGCGCCGGGCCGATCACTTGATCACCAAAGTGCGGGTGGTCTGCGATACGCGCGATCCCAACAAGCGCAAAGAAGAGCTCAAACAGACGTTGCGCAATATGATCCGCGAGGCCGGACGAAGCGGCACGATTTCGCTCGGCGTAGGTGACGAGATCGTCGCCGATTTCACCGAGAAGATGCTCGATAAGGTGATCATCCCCGACGCCCGTCAAGATACCAGCAATGCCTTCGTCATCATCAAGACTAAAGTCACCGCGAAAGATCAGTTCGACGATGCGAGCGGGCGCATTGAGAAATTCATCGAAACCACGCCCAAGGCAGGCCGCACCGAAATCGAACGTGAAAAGCCCTGGAATTTGACCATCGTGGGACCGGAGCAGTATCGCCCTCTCGTCCTAGCCAAAATTGCGGAAGATGCAAAACAGACGGCTTCTGCCTTCGGCCCCGATTACGCGGCCAAGCTCGACGGGCTGCAGCATCCTATCGCGTGGTATCAGAAAGGCGCGCTCGATTTGGCGCTCTATATTCCATACGGGCTAGCAGTCGAACCTCGGCGCAAGGATTGATGAATTAGCACCGGATTCGGTTTGGCCCTCCGGAAACGGAGGGCCTTTTTGTTGGCGGAGCGCGCGCCCCGTGAGGGCAGAGTTTGAATATGAAAAGGGCCGGTGTTTCCACCGGCCCTTTTATTGTCAGTTTACGGACCTTATTCCGCCGCAGCCTGCGGGGGTTCGGTCGGCTCCGTCGGAGGCTTGGGGCCTTCGAGCTGAGGCACGGGCTCGGCCGGTGCCTGCTCGGCCTGGATGACCTTGTCGCGTTCCATGGCGATCTGGCGCAGACGCGCGATGGCGCCGCCCGTACCGGCCGGAATGAGACGGCCCACGATGACGTTTTCCTTGAGGCCCTCCAGCGTATCGACCTTGCCGGCAACCGCCGCCTCGGTAAGAACGCGGGTGGTCTCCTGGAACGACGCCGCCGAGAACACCGAGCGGGTCTGCAACGAGGCCTTGGTAATGCCGAGCAGAACAGGGCGGCCCACGGCGGGACGACCACTGTTTTCCTCGGCCTTCTTGTTGGCCTCTTCCAGCTCAAGCAAATCGCATTGTTCGCCGGCGAGCAGCGTGGTGTCGCCACCGTCGATGATCTCAAGCTTCTGCATCATCTGGCGGCAGATCACTTCGATATGCTTATCGTTGATCTTCACGCCTTGCAGCCGGTAGACGTCCTGGATTTCCTTGACCAGATAGTTGGTCAATTCTTCCACGCCCTTGATGCGCAGAATGTCATGCGGCGACGGATTGCCTTCAACGATGTAATCGCCCTTCTCGACATAATCGCCCTCGCGCACGCTGATGTGCTTGCCCTTGGGGATCAGGAATTCGACCGGATCGATCTTCTCGTTCTTCGGCTTGATGATGACGCGACGCTTGTTCTTGTAGTCCTTGCCGAACTCGATGTAGCCGTCGACCTCCGCCAGCACCGCCGACTCTTTCGGCTTGCGGGCTTCGAACAACTCGGCCACGCGCGGCAGACCGCCGGTGATGTCGCGGGTCTTGGCGCCTTCGGTCGGAAGACGGGCCAGAACGTCACCGGCGCGGACCGTCGAACCGTCTTCCACCGACAAAATGGCGTCGATGGAAAGCGGGTAACGGGCATCGCCCACGTTCGGCACGTTGATGACCTTGCCGTCCTTGTCGACGACGACGATCGAGGGGCGCAGCTCCTGAGACTTGGAGCTGGAACCGCGGGCATCGATGACGACGCGGTTCGACACGCCAGTCTTTTCGTCCGACACTTCCTTGAAGGTGACGCCCGAAACGAGGTCTTCGTAACGGACGATACCGTCGGTGTCGGTCATGACCGGCAAGGCGTTCGGGTTCCATTCGGCGAGACGATCGCCGCGCTTCACCGTGGCGCCATCGTCGACCTTAAGACGCGCACCATAAATGACGCGATAGGTGGCCCGCTCCGCACCCTTCGGATCCAGGATCTGGATCTGCATGTTGCGGCCCATCGCCACCAACTCGCCTTCGGAGTTCTTGACGATGTTGCGGTTCACGATCTTGATCGTACCGTCATAAGAGGCTTCCGCCTTCGACGAACCGGCAACCTGCGCCGCGCCGCCGATGTGGAAGGTACGCATGGTGAGCTGGGTACCCGGCTCGCCGATCGACTGGGCGGCAATGACGCCGACCGCTTCGCCGATGTTGACCGGCGTACCGCGGGCCAGATCGCGGCCGTAGCACTTGCCGCAGACGCCTTCCTTGAGCTCGCAAGACAGCACCGAGCGCACGCGCACCTTCTGAACATGCGCGGCTTCAATCTTCTCGGCGAGATCTTCGGTGATCTCGTTGCCCCGCTTGACGATAATCTCGCCGGAGTCGGGATGCTTGACGTCTTCCGCAGCCGTGCGGCCGAGGATGCGCTCGGTGAGCGACGCCACGACCTGACCGCCATCGATTTCAGCCTGGACGTAGACACCGTGCTTGGTGCCGCAATCTTCGGCCGTGATGATGCAGTCGTTGGCCACGTCGACCAGACGGCGGGTCAAGTAACCCGAGTTGGCGGTCTTCAAGGCGGTGTCGGCCAGACCCTTACGGGCGCCGTGGGTCGAGTTGAAGTACTCGAGAACGGTGAGGCCTTCCTTGAAGTTCGACAGGATCGGCGTTTCGATGATCGAACCGTCAGGACGGGCCATCAGGCCGCGCATGCCGGCGAGCTGCTTCATCTGCTGCGGTGACCCGCGGGCGCCCGAATGGCTCATCATGTAAATGGAGTTCATCTCCTCGACCCGGCCCGTTTCCGGATCGATGCGCGGTTCAGAGATTTCCTTCATCATTTCGGCAGCGACCTGATCGGTACATTTCGACCAGGCATCGACCACGAGGTTGTACTTCTCCTTGTCGGTGGTCAGACCGTCGAGGTACTGCTGCTCGTATTCACGCACCTTGTGGCGCGTTTCTTCGATCAGCTTTTCCTTGGTGTCGGGCACGACCATGTCGTCCTTGCCGAAGGAGATGCCGGCCTTGCAGGCTTCGCGATAGCCAAGCCCCATGATGCCGTCGGCGAACAGCACCGTCTCCTTCTGACCGCAATGGCGATAGACCTCGTCGATCACCTGGGACACTTCCTGCTTACGCAAGAGGCGGTTGATGAGCGAGAACGGAATCTTCGGATGGCGCGGCAGATGCTCGGCGATCATCAGACGGCCGGGCGTGGTGTCCACGCGCAAAGTCACCGGCTTGCCGGTCGCATCGACCGTGTGGAAGCGCGCCTTGATCTTGGTGTGCAGCGTGATGACATTCGAGAACAAAGCGTGCTCGATTTCACCCATATCGTTGAAGGCCAAGCCCTCACCCGGCTCGCCGGCACGTTCCTGGGAGATGTAGTAGAGGCCCAGAACGATATCCTGCGTCGGCACGATGATCGGCTTGCCGTTGGCGGGCGACAGGATGTTGTTGGTCGACATCATGAGCACGCGCGCTTCCAGCTGGGCTTCAAGGCTCAGCGGGACGTGCACGGCCATTTGGTCGCCGTCGAAGTCCGCGTTGAAGGCGGTGCAAACCAGCGGATGCAGCTGGATGGCCTTGCCTTCGATCAGCACGGGCTCGAACGCCTGAATGCCCAAGCGGTGCAGCGTCGGAGCGCGGTTCAGCATCACCGGATGCTCGCGGATGACCTCTTCGAGGATATCCCAAACTTCCGGCTTTTCCTTCTCCACCAGCTTCTTGGACTGCTTGACGGTCTGGCTGAAACCCTTGGCTTCGAGGCGCGAATAGATGAACGGCTTGAACAGCTCCAGCGCCATCTTCTTCGGCAGGCCGCACTGATGCAGCTTCAGTTCCGGACCGACGGTGATCACCGAACGGCCGGAATAGTCGACACGCTTGCCGAGCAAGTTCTGACGGAAGCGGCCCTGTTTGCCTTTCAGCATGTCGGCGAGCGACTTCAACGGACGTTTGTTGGCGCCGGTGATGACACGGCCGCGGCGACCGTTGTCGAACAGCGCGTCGACGGACTCCTGCAGCATGCGCTTTTCGTTGCGCACGATGATGTCCGGCGCCTTGAGCTCGATCAGCCGCTTCAAACGGTTGTTGCGGTTGATGACGCGACGATAGAGATCGTTGAGGTCGGACGTCGCGAAGCGGCCGCCATCGAGCGGAACCAGCGGGCGCAGTTCCGGCGGAATGACCGGGATCACGGTCATGATCATCCATTCCGGACGGTTGCCGGAATCGATGAAGGCTTCCACGACTTTGAGGCGCTTGACCAGCTTCTTCGGCTTCTCGCCGCCGTTGCAGGTGGCGATTTCGGCGCGCAGATCCTCGGCCAGCTTCGGCAGGTCGATCGCCTGCAACAGCGTGCGGATAGCCTCGGCGCCGATCTGGGCGGTGAAGCTGTCGTTGCCGTATTCGTCCTGCGCCTTATAGAACTCATCTTCGGTGAGAAGCTGACGTTCCTTGAGCGGGGTCAGGCCGGGCTCGATGACGACGTAGTTCTCGAAATAGAGGACGCGTTCGAGGTCCTTCAGCGTCATGTCGAGCATCAGCCCGATGCGCGACGGCAGCGACTTGAGGAACCAAATGTGGGCAACCGGCGAAGCCAATTCGATATGGCCCATGCGGTCGCGGCGCACCTTCTGCACCGTCACTTCGACGCCGCATTTTTCGCAAACGATGCCCTTGTATTTCATGCGCTTGTACTTGCCGCACAAGCACTCGTAGTCCTTCACCGGTCCGAAGATGCGGGCGCAGAACAAGCCATCGCGCTCCGGCTTGAAGGTACGGTAGTTGATCGTCTCCGGCTTTTTGATCTCGCCGTGGCTCCAGCGGAGAATCTGGTCGGGGCTCGCCAGCGATATCTTGATCCGGTCGAAGGTGGGGACCTCCTTACCGGCCGAAAAGACGTTCATCAGCTCTTGGTTCATTTCGACTCTCTTTCGAGTTCGCGTCGCTATTTACTGCGCCGCCCTCACCCATCGACTGGCCCCGGGTGAAGGCCCTCACCAGGTATCCCCGCACCGGGCTTGCCGAAGTGCGGGGAACCTCACAGCTCGTTATCCGTTCACCAGCTCGACATTGAGACCGAGCGAACGCATTTCCTTGACGAGCACGTTGAAGCTTTCCGGAATACCGGCTTCGAACGTGTCTTCGCCGCGGACGATGGCTTCGTACACCTTGGTGCGGCCGGCCACGTCGTCCGACTTCACGGTCAGGATTTCCTGCAACGTGTAAGCGGCGCCGTAGGCCTCAAGAGCCCACACTTCCATTTCACCGAAGCGCTGGCCGCCGAACTGTGCCTTGCCGCCCAACGGCTGCTGGGTGACGAGGCTGTACGGACCGATCGAACGGGCATGGATCTTATCGTCGACCAAGTGGTGCAGCTTCAGCATGTAGATGTAGCCGACCGTGACCTTGCGCTTGAACGGTTCGCCGGTACGGCCGTCGAACAACGTCGACTGACCGCTTTCGTCGAGACCGGCCTGCTGGAGCATATCGACAATGTCATGCTCCTTGGCGCCGTCGAACACCGGGGTGGCGATCGGAACACCGAAGCGCAGGTTCTCGGCCATGTCGACCAGCCCCTGATCATCGAATTCGGCAAGCTCTTCGTCGCTGTTGTAGATCGACTTCAACTGGCGGCGCAGCGGTTCGACCTTGGCTTCCCGCTTCACCTTATCCAGCATCTCGCCGATCTTCTTGCCCATGCCGGCGCAAGCCCAGCCAAGATGGGTCTCGAGGATCTGCCCGACATTCATGCGCGAAGGCACGCCCAGCGGGTTGAGCACGAGATCGACCGCGGTGCCGTCTTCAAGATACGGCATGTCTTCCACGGGCAGGATGCGCGAGATCACGCCCTTGTTGCCGTGACGGCCGGCCATCTTGTCGCCCGGCTGCAGCTTGCGCTTCACCGCGACGAACACCTTGACCATCTTCATCACGCCCGGAGCGAGTTCGTCGCCGCGGCGCAGCTTTTCGACCTTGTCGGCGAAGCGCTTGTCGAGGCGCTGCTTGGACTCATCGTACTGCTTGCGCAGGCCTTCGATCTCGGCCATCGCCTTCTCGTTGCGCAGACCGATCTGCCACCACTGATGGCGCGGGATCGCATCAAGCACCGTCTGCGTGACCTTGGTATCGACCGGCAGGTTCTTCGGACCGGAAGCCGCGGTCTTCTCCAGCAGGATGTCGGCCAGACGGGCAAAGATGTTGCGTTCCAGGATCGCAAGCTCGTCGTCGCGGTCTTCGGCCAGACGTTCTTCCTCGGCCCGTTCAATCGCCAGCGCGCGCTGGTCCTTGTCAACGCCGTGACGGTTGAAGACGCGCACTTCCACGATCGTGCCGGTAACGCCCGGCGGAACGCGGAGCGACGTGTCACGCACGTCGGCGGCCTTTTCACCGAAGATGGCGCGCAGCAGCTTTTCTTCCGGTGTCATCGGGGTTTCACCCTTCGGTGTCACCTTGCCCACCAGAATGTCGCCCGCATTCACCTCGGCGCCGATGTACACGATACCGGCTTCGTCGAGATTCTTGAGGTTTTCTTCGCCGACATTCGGGATGTCGCGCGTGATTTCCTCAGGACCCAGCTTGGTGTCGCGGGCCATGGTCTCGAATTCCTCGATGTGGATCGAGGTAAAGACGTCGTCGCGCACGATGCGTTCGGAGATCAGGATCGAGTCTTCGTAGTTGTAACCGTTCCACGGCATGAAGGCGACGAGCGCGTTCTTGCCGAGGGCGAGATCACCCAGCTCGGTCGACGGACCGTCGGCGATGATGTCCCCCTTCTGCACCCGGTCGCCAACCTTCACCAGCGGACGCTGGTTGATGCAGGTCGACTGGTTGGAACGCTGGAACTTCTTCAGGCGGTAGATGTCGATCCCCGGCTTGGTGGAATCGGTCTCTTCCGTAGCGCGGATGACGATACGGGTGGCGTCCACCATATCGACCACGCCGGGACGGCGGGCCGAGATGGCCGAGCCGGAGTCGCGTGCCACCACGTCTTCCAGACCGGTACCCACGAGCGGAGCTTCCGGCTGCAAAAGCGGCACGGCCTGACGCTGCATGTTCGCACCCATCAGAGCGCGGTTGGCGTCGTCGTTCTCAAGGAACGGCACCAGCGCGGCAGCGACGGACACCAATTGCTTCGGCGACACGTCGATGAAGTCGACCTGATCGGGCGTCGTCATCAGATAGTCGCCATGGCGGCGGCAGGAGACCAGTTCGTCGGTGATGCGATTGCGGCTGTCGATCGTCGCATTGGCCTGGGCGATGGTGTACTTCGCCTCTTCCATCGCCGACAGATAGACGACCTCGTCCGTGACGTGCTTGTTGTGCACGCGGCGGTACGGGCTTTCGATGAAGCCGTATTTGTTGACGCGGGCATAGGTCGCAAGACTGTTGATCAGACCGATGTTCGGGCCTTCCGGCGTCTCGATCGGGCAGATACGGCCGTAATGCGTCGGATGTACGTCGCGGACTTCGAAGCCAGCACGCTCACGGGTCAAGCCGCCCGGTCCAAGGGCCGACATGCGGCGCTTGTGGGTGACTTCCGACAGCGGATTGGTCTGGTCCATGAACTGCGACAGCTGCGAGGAGCCGAAGAATTCGCGCACCGCGGCGGCCACAGGCTTGGCGTTGATCAGGTCATGCGGCATGACCGTGTCGATATCAACGGCGCTCATGCGTTCCTTGATCGCGCGTTCCATACGCAACAGACCGATGCGGAACTGATTTTCCATCAGCTCGCCGACGGAGCGGACGCGGCGGTTGCCAAGGTTGTCGATGTCGTCGATTTCGCCGCGGCCGTCACGCAGCTCGGCGAGCGCCTTGACGATGGCCAGGATGTCTTCCTTGCGCAGAACCCGCATTGTATCGGGCGCATCCAAGGTCAGACGCAGGTTCATCTTGACGCGGCCGACCGCAGAAAGATCGTAGCGCTCGGAATCGAAGAAGAGCTGACCGAACAAGGTCTCGGCGGTGTCGAGCGTCGGAGGCTCGCCGGGACGCATGACACGATAGATATCGATCAGCGCCTGCTCACGGCTGTGGTTCTTGTCCACCGCCATGGTGTTGCGGATATAGGCGCCGGTGGTGATGCCGTCGACGTTGATGACTTCGATCTCGTCAAAGCCAGCTTCCGCCAGTGTCTCAAGATTGGCCTGGGTCAGTTCCTCGCCGGCTTCGACGAAGATCTCGCCCGTTTCGGGGTTGACCATGTCGAGCGCCGAGAAGCGGCCGAGCAGCTCTTCCACGCCCATCGAAATGTTCTTGATGCCGTCTTCCTGCCATTTCTTCAGACCGCGCTGGGTGACCTTGCCGCCAGCCTCAACGAGGACTTCGCCGGTCTTGGCGTTCTTCCACTCGCTGTTGGTCTTGACGTTGCGCATCCAGACCGGCTCGACAGCCGTCAGGAAGGAACCGTCCTTCTGACGCTTGTAGGCGATCTTCTTGTAGAAATAGCCGAGGATCTGCTCCTGATCGAGGCCGAGGGCATAGAGCAGCGTCGTCACCGGCAACTTGCGGCGGCGGTCGATACGGACATGCACGATGTCCTTGGCATCGAATTCGAAATCGAGCCAGCTGCCGCGATACGGAATAACGCGGGCGGCAAACAAAAGCTTGCCCGAAGAATGAGTCTTGCCCTTGTCGTGATCGAAGAAGACGCCCGGCGAGCGGTGCATCTGGCTGACGATCACGCGTTCGGTGCCGTTGACGATGAAGGTGCCGTTCTCGGTCATGAACGGAACGTCGCCCATATAGACGTCCTGTTCCTTGATGTCCTTGACCGACTTGGCGCCCGTTTCCTGGTCCACATCGAACACGATGAGGCGCAGCGTCACCTTCAAAGGTGCCGCGAAGGTCATGGAGCGCTGCTGGCACTCTTCGACATCATACTTCGGCTCTTCGAAGTAATAGTCGACATATTCCAGGCGGGAGACCTCCTGAAAATCCTGGATCGGGAAGACGGAGGCGAAAACCGCCTGCAGACCCTCGTCGTGGCGCAGGCCTTCGGCCGGCTTGTCGACCTGGAGGAACTGATCGTAAGAGGTCTTTTGGACCTCGATGAGATTGGGCATCTCCGCCACTTCGACCATCTTGCCGAAGTATTTGCGAAGCCGCTTACGTCCCGTAAATGAAAGTGCCATCCCGCCGATCCTTATAGTCCGTGAAACCCGGTCAACCGTGGGGCCCGACCCGATTTTTGGCTAACGCCTTGATCGAATTGGCCTTTAAAGCGAAAATCACCGCCTCTTCCGGGACGGTTCCCCGTCCCGGAAGAGCAGTGTTGGTACGAAATATGCACGCGCTTGCGGTTTTTCAAGCCGCCGCGCCTCCTTATTATTTCAGCTCGACCTTCGCGCCAGCGTCTTCGAGCTGCTTCTTGATCTTCGCCGCTTCGTCCTTGCTGACATCGGCCTTCACTTCCTTGGGAGCGCCCTCAACGAGGTCCTTCGCTTCCTTCAAGCCCAGGCCGGTGATCGCACGGATTTCCTTAATCACGTTGATCTTCTTGTCGCCCGCGTCGGCCAGCACGACCGTGAATTCGGTCTTCTCAGCAGCCGGAGCAGCGGCAGCAGCAGCCGGAGCCGCAGCCATCGCGACCGGAGCCGCAGCCGAAACGCCCCACTTCTCTTCCAGGGCCTTCGCGAGTTCAGCAGCCTCGAGGACCGTCAGGGCCGAAAGGTCTGCAACCAGTTGTTCGATATTCGCCATTGTAGATGTTCCTTTTTCGTAATCGGGTTTGAATAGTTGATCGGCTGTCGCTTACGCGGCTTCGTCCTTCTTGGAGTACGCGCTGAAGACCCGGGCCAACTGACCGGCGGGCGCCTGGAGGACGCCAGCAATCTTGGTCGCAGGAGCCTGGATGAGGCCGATAAGTTTGCCTCTCAGCTCGTCAAGCGACGGCAAGGTCGAAAGGGCTTCAACACCCTTCGCGTCCAAAGCCGAAGCTCCCACCGAACCGCCCAGCACAACGAGTTTGGCGTTGTCTTTGGCGTAGGCCGTCATCACCTTCGCTGCCGCGACCGGATCCTTGCTGAATGCAATACCGGTGGGGCCTTTGAAGAGATGGCTGATGCCTTCAATCGGCGTACCCTGAAGCGCACGCATGGCCAGACGGTTCTTGGCAACCTTGAACGACACACCCGCAGCGGCAGCGCGCTTGCGAAGGTCGGAAAGGTTGGCCACCGTCAGGCCGGAATAGTGGGCGACAACCACGGAGCCGGATTCCGCGAAGACGCCTTTCAGCTCTTCTACGACTTCCGCCTTCTTGGCTTTCTCCACTGTGCTCTCCTTCTTGGATGTCCTACCGCTCAACACTTGAGGACGGAGGACTTCCTGCACAACCGGCACATGTGACGTTCCATGCACCGCCCTGTTGCTAAAGCCTGCCCCAGGGTTCAAACCCGAACCCCGTCTGCGCTGGGAAATTTAAGCTCCTTATTGATGCCTTGCGGCACAAAGAGGAGCCCCAACGGTCTCGGACAGGTTTTCCGGCGAACGTCCGCCGGAAGCACTGCTGCAGGGCAAGAGCCTTGCGGCCCCTGCCCTGCAATTCCTTACGCCTCTGCGTTGCCGGCATTCACCGACGGCAGAGAAATCTTCACGCCCGGGCCCATGGTGGAGCTGAGCGAAACCTTCTTCACATAAGTGCCCTTGGCACCCGCCGGCTTGGCCTTCACGACGCTGTCGACGAACGCCTTGATGTTCGCAACGAGGGCATCCTCGGCAAAGCTGGCCTTGCCGACGCCGGCCTGAACGATACCGGCCTTCTCGACGCGGAATTCCACGGCGCCGCCCTTGGCATCCTTGATGGCCGTCTTGACGTCCATGGTCACGGTGCCGACCTTCGGGTTCGGCATCAGGCCACGGGGACCCAGCACCTTACCGAGACGGCCGACCACACCCATCATGTCCGGGGTTGCGATGCAGCGGTCGAAATTGATTTCGCCCTTCTGCACGATTTCCGCCAAGTCTTCAGCACCGACAATATCTGCACCGGCGGCCTTGGCTTCATCCGCCTTGGGTCCCTTGGCGAACACAGCAACGCGCAGGGTGCGGCCAGTGCCCGACGGCAGAGAAACGACGCCGCGAACCATCTGGTCGGCATGGCGCGGATCGACGCCGAGGTTCATCGCGATTTCGATAGTCTCATCGAACTTCGCGGTGGCGCGCGACTTGATCAGCTTCACCGCTTCTTCGATTGCATAGGCCTTCGTGGCATCAACGCCTTCGATGACCTTCTTAAAACGCTTGGAGATCTTCGCCATCGCCCTTACTCCGCTACCCGAATGCCCATCGAACGCGCCGAACCTTCGATCAGGCGCATGGCCATCTCGATGTCATTGGCGTTGAGGTCTTTCATCTTCGCTTCGGCAATCTGGCGAACCTGTTCCTTGGTCACGGTGCCGACAAAATCACGGCCCGGAGCCTTGGAACCGCCCTGCAGCTTGGCGGCCTTCTTCAGGAAGTAGGACGCCGGCGGCGTCTTCATCTCGAAGGTGAAGGACTTGTCCGAAAACACGGTAATCGTTACCGGAATCGGCATGCCTTTTTCCTGATCCTGCGTCTTGGCGTTAAACGCCTTGCAGAATTCCATGATGTTCAGGCCGCGCTGACCGAGCGCGGGACCGATCGGCGGGGACGGATTGGCCGATCCCGCCGGCACTTGAAGTTTGACGTAGCCTACGATTTTTTTTGCCACTTTACGTCCGCCTCCTTAGCGGTTTGCGGTTCCAACGGAGCTGGCTGCCCCTCCCGCCTTCGAACTGCAGATCAAAGTTTGTCGACCTGCGAGAATTCCAATTCCACCGGCGTGGCGCGGCCGAAGATCGACACGGCCACCTTGAGCCGTGAGCGGTCCTCATCGACCTCTTCCACAACGCCGTTGAATGACGTGAACGGACCATCGGCCACACGCACCTGCTCGCCCACTTCGAAGGTGACGGTCGACTTCGGCTTGTCGGCGCTTTCGGTGACCTGATTGAGAATGCGGTCGACCTCGCCCTGGCGCAGCGGCATCGGCTTGTTGTTCTGACCAAGGAAGCCGGTGACCTTCGCCACATTCTTGATCAGGTGATAAGCCTCATCCGTCAACTTGGCGCGCACCAGCACGTAACCGGGCAGGAATTTGCGCTCGGCATTGACCTTCTGGCCCCGGCGCACTTCCACGATATCTTCGGTCGGCACGAGCACTTCTTCGATAAGATCAGACAGGCCCTGCTGCTGGGCTTGGCGCTTGATCTCTTCCGACACCTTCTTCTCGAAATTCGAGTAGGTGTGGACGATGTACCATTTGGCGTCCGACATGGTCCCTGCTTCGCTCATCCGATCACCCCAAACCGCCGATCAACAGGCGCTCGCCCCAGGCAAGCACCGTATCGACGACAAAGAAGAACACCACCGTCAGCGCCACCATGATGAAGACCATGATGGTGGTGAGGTAGGTTTCCTTCCAGGTCGGCCAGGTGACCTTTTTCATTTCGCGGACAGTTTCGCCGTACAGCGCGAACAGACCGCCACGGCGGCGCACCGGCGCCGGCAGTTGCCCGCCGTCGTTGCCCGCATCCATGGATTTCTTTGTCGCCTCGGCCATCTGCGTCCTATCGAAAAATGGCAGGAGTGGAAGGATTCGAACCCTCGGCCTACGGTTTTGGAGACCGCCGCTCTACCAACTGAGCTACACTCCTGTACAAGCGACCGGCCCGGATGAGCCGGCCACGTACATTACTTAATGATTTTGGAGACGACGCCCGAACCGACGGTGCGGCCGCCTTCGCGGATGGCGAAGCGCAGCTTTTCTTCCATCGCGATCGGCTGGATCAGCTCCACTTCGATCGTCACGTTGTCGCCCGGCATCACCATCTCGGTGCCTTCCGGCAATTTCACCATGCCCGTCACGTCCGTCGTGCGGAAATAAAACTGCGGACGGTAGTTGGTGAAGAACGGCGTATGACGACCGCCCTCGTCCTTGGTCAGCACGTACACACCAGCAGAGAACTGGGTGTGCGGCGTGATCGAACCCGGCTTGGCCAGAACCTGGCCGCGCTCGACACCGGTACGGTCGATGCCGCGCAGCAAGGCGCCGATATTGTCGCCAGCCTGGCCCTGATCGAGCAGCTTGCGGAACATTTCAACGCCCGTCACCGTCGTCGATGAGGTCGGACGGATACCGACAATTTCCACCGTCTCGCCAACCTTGACGATGCCGCGTTCGACACGGCCCGTCACCACAGTGCCGCGGCCCGAGATCGAGAACACGTCTTCGATCGGCATCAGGAACGGCTGATCCAGCGGACGCGCCGGCTGCGGGATGCTTTCGTCCACCGCCTTCATCAGGGCGAGAACCGCATCATGGCCGAGCTTGGCATCGCCATTTTCCAGAGCAACCAGGGCCGAGCCGCGGATGATCGGAATGGTGTCGCCAGGGAATTCATAGGACGACAGAAGTTCACGCACTTCCATCTCGACCAGATCCAGCAATTCCGGATCGTCGACCATGTCGCATTTGTTCATGAACACCACCAGCGCCGGCACGCCAACCTGGCGGGCAAGCAGGATGTGCTCACGGGTCTGCGGCATCGGGCCGTCAGCAGCCGAAACCACCAGGATCGCGCCGTCCATCTGGGCAGCGCCGGTGATCATGTTCTTCACATAGTCGGCGTGGCCGGGGCAGTCGACGTGGGCATAGTGACGGTTCTCCGTCTCATACTCCACATGCGCCGTATTGATGGTGATGCCGCGCGCCTTCTCTTCCGGCGCCTTGTCGATCTGGTCATAGGCCGTGAAGTTCGCCTTGCCAGATTCCGCCAGCACCTTCGTGATCGCAGCCGTCAACGACGTCTTGCCATGGTCCACATGACCGATCGTCCCGATATTGCAGTGCGGCTTCGTCCGCTCAAATTTGGCCTTCGCCATTG
>Ga0207816_1000107_pt1 | contig 21670 bp, 19 predicted proteins | sample LuqExpMetageno10_FD_187768 | JGI IMG/M metagenome (GOLD analysis project Ga0207816, IMG submission 187768) | Tropical forest soil microbial communities from Luquillo Experimental Forest, Puerto Rico - Sample 10 (SPAdes) | ecosystem: Environmental > Terrestrial > Soil > Tropical forest ... | reverse complement strand
GGGCACCGGTTCCTCGACCGCGGTCGAGCCGCACACCAACAAGGACTTCTGGGGTGTGGACGAGGACGCAGACTGCATCAAGCAGTTCATCAAGCGTTACCTGACCGTGTTCAACCGCTGGAATTCTCCCAAGTATCTGTTTGGCGAGTCTTATGGGACGCCGCGCACCTGTGTGCTCACGTGGCTGTTGCACGAAGACGGTGTCGATCTGAACGGGATCGTCCTGCAGTCTTCGATTCTCGATTATTCGCAAACGGGCAACCCGATCGGCATCCTCCCGACGTATGCGGCCGACGCGTGGTTCCACAAGAAAGTTACGTTGTCTCCGGTGCCGCCCGATCTGCCGAAGTTCATGGACGACGTGAGCGTGTTCGCGAGCGGTCCGTATGCGAACGCGTTGAACGCTTTCCCCGAAGTCGACGAGGCGGTGCTGCAGCATTTGAGCGACATACTCGGCATCCCGCCGATGGTCCTCAAGTACTGGCAGCTCGATCCTGCCTTGGGAAACGGCTCGGCTTACCTGACGAGCCTGTTGCTCGACGCCGGGCTGGCCGTAGGCGCTTATGACGGCCGCGTGACGGGAATCGACACGGGCATTGCCGAATTCGTCGCGCCGGATTCCGGAGGCAACGATCCCACGATGGCTGCCGTGGGCGGCGTGTATACGGCGATGTGGAACGTGTACCTCAACGACGAATTGCAGTACACATCGGTGTCGCCCTTCATGGACCTGAACGACCTGGCCTTCGAGAACTGGGACTTCGGTCATATCGACCCGACGGGCGCCCAGAAAGGCGGCCCGGGAACGCTGTACACAGCGGGCGACCTTGCAGCCGCGATGTCCATCAATCCGTACCTGAGGGTGTTTTCGGCCAACGGGTATTACGATGCAGTGACACCGTTCTTCCAGACCTACATCACGTTCCAGACCATGCCGGTGGGCAGCGAGCAGATCGACCAGAACCTGTCGGTCCACAACTATCCGTCGGGCCATATGGTCTATCTCGACAACGCATCGAGAACGGCGATGAAGGCAGACCTCTCGTCTTTCTATGGAGAGGCACAAGCCCATGTCGCCGCGATCAGGGCAGCGATCCAGCCGGAGCAGGCGGCTGTCGAAGGCATTGCGCAATACCGCCGGCGATTGAATCGCACTCCATACTGAGGCACTGACCGAAGCGACACGACGAGAGGCCAGGCGCGCACGGCCGCAAGGCCGGGTGCGGCCAAGGCTGAAGCAAATCGGCGAGCGGCAATGCCGGGTGAGGCCATCATGAACGTATCGAATCGCAAGTTGCCCGGGAGCCTGAGGCGCGCAATGCCCGGATCCAGAGTACTGGGACAGGCCAACGCGCGTGGCGTCATCGAAGTGACATTGAAGCTGAGGCGAAAGCAGTCGCTGCCGGAACTGGACGCGCGCCCGGCTGCACCGCTCACGCGCGACGAGCTTGCCGCGCGCTACGGCGCATCGCAGGGCGACATCGACCAGGTCACGCAGGTCATGGCGCAGTACGGTCTCAAGACGGTCGGTTCGAGCGTGGGTGCGAGGACCGTGCGGCTCTCCGGGCCGATCAGCGCGATGGAGTCCGCGTTCAACGTGAAGCTCTTCAACTACACGCACGCGGATGGAAACTATCGTGGGCGTGTCGGCTATCTGTTCATTCCCGACGCGCTCAAGGATATCGTGCAAGGTGTGTTCGGCCTCGACAATCGCCGTACCGTGAAGCGGCGGCGTCAGCCCGTACGCGGGATAAACGCGCCGCAGGCGCTTTCGTCCTCGCATCCGTCCTGGTATGTGCCCGCGCAGTTCGCAACCCATTACGACTTTCCGCAAGGCGACGGTACGGGGCAGACAGTCGGCCTCCTCGAATTCGCGGGAGGCTATTTTCCCGGCGATCTCAGCAAGTTCTGCGAGAAAGCCGGTGTGTCGATCCCGACGGTGACGCCGGTCAGTACGGACGGCACGTCGACCGAAAGCAAGGACGGCGCCGAAGGCGAAGTGATGCTCGATATCGAGGTCATTGCGGGGCTGTGTCCAAAGAGCGGCATCGTCGTCTATTTTTCGGCATGGACGGAAGCGGGCATGATCGCCGGGCTCGACGCCGCGATGCAGGACAAGACCAACAATCCGGGCGTGCTGTCGATCAGCTGGGGCGCGCCCGAGGGCACGGATATCTGGACCGATCAGGCGATGCAGCAGATCAACGAAACGCTGAAAGAGGCGGCGTATCTCGGCATGACGGTGTGCGTCGCCGCCGGCGACGACGGCTCGAGCGACGCGCTCGCCGACGGGCACGCGCACGTCGATTTCCCTGCGTCGAGTCCCTATGCACTTTCCGTAGGCGGGACGACCATCGTCGATTTCACGGGCGCGGCCGCGGACGTCGTATGGATGGAGGGCGACGGCCTGCGGGCCGATCAGGGAGGCAGCACGGGGGGCGGGGTCAGCGATGTATTTCAGCGGCCGGACTGGCAAAGCGCGATCACGATTGCGTCGGTGAATCCCGGCGCGATCAACGGCCGATGCATACCCGACGTCGCCGCCAATGCGGACTGGAATGCGTCGCCCTATTTGCTGGTGGTGGATGGCCATGCGGAAGCCAATGGCGGCACGAGCGCCGCGAGTCCGCTATGGGCCGCGTTGATCGCCTTGATCAACAGCCAGCTCGCGGGTGGCAAGCGTGTCGGGTATCTGACACCCATGCTTTATCAAACGGCGGGTGCGGGCGGCGCGCCAACGCTCGGCGCGGCCGGCTGTACGGACGTGACGTCGGGCAACAACAACACCGCTTCAGCGGGCGGCTATAGCGCGGGCGCTGGCTACGACGCCGTATCGGGGTGGGGCACACCACAAGGGCAACATCTGCTGGCTGCGATCCAGGCGGCGTTGGCATGACGGCCGGTTTGCCAGGTCGTGCGAATCATCGTTTGGAGGACGACATGGGACTTCCACAAAAGATCATGGTGATTCGGCATGGCGAAAAGCCTCAGGGCGCGATACCGCCTTATGGCATGACGACCGACGGCGAGCAGGACGCCAGGTCGCTGCTCGTGCAGGGATGGACCCGCGCCGGCGCGCTGCAAAGCGAGGCGCTCGCTCAGCCACACACTATCTTTGCGGCATCCCCCTGAGAAGAAGCGAGCGCACGCCTGGGAAACAAGACGGCCTTTACCTGCGGCGACCTCTTTGGGAGGAGCCTGTCATGTGCAACGATCGTGTTCCGCGCAGGCGGCTGCATGATATTTGCGTCTGTTCGCTGTGCGTCGCCCCATTTCTGTTCGCTGGCTCCGTGCTCGCACAGCGCTATGGTGAGCCGAACACTGTACGGACGCCCGCAGGAGGCGGTGAGACCAATCCGAACGGCTGGTTTCCGCTTCACGTGCTGCCGCCATATCCGCCTTCGCCGTCGGACGGTGGGGCGCCGCCCGCCCCGGCCTCCACGCCAACCGCATCCGAAGCGGACGAACTGAAGGCATTGCTCACGGACGGCCCGCAATTCCCGCTGGCACGCCCGGCGGATCGCTTCGAGGTCATCGGGCTGGCCAACGCTGGCTGGCCCGTGGTGCTCGATTTCATGCCCGCCCCCAACTCCTGCACGTTTCTCGTGGTCACCATTGGCGGGAAGGCGGCGGCTCCGGCCGTGATCGATGCGGACGGCCACATCGGGCGGCATTTGTTCCGGGCCGACTTCGAGCTCAAGCCGGTTTATCACCCGACACCAGCGCGCTATCTCGTGCAATCCGTGACGCCGGCATGCCCGTCGGGCAGTCTGCCGTCAAACGGGGCGTCGCTCAGCCCTTCGCCGCTCGAGGTGTATGGGATCGGCGCGGGACCGGGCGCCGTGGGCTCGATCAGCGTGACCGACCTGCATATCGGGCCGCCGCGGCCAAACCTGAGCGCCGGCCAGATCACCTGGTCGTTCGAGACCAAGACGGTGTTCAATCACGCGACCTTGAGCTTTCTGCGCTTCGAGCGTTCTCCGCGCGACGGCAGCATTGTCGCGACACCGGTGCGGTCGTTCGCGGCGCCGAGCCTCGTCGGCCAGCAGCACAGCGGCCAATGGGACGCACTCGACAATAACGGACATCTGTCGCCAGGCATACACCGGCTGGAAGTGCGCGCGTGGGACAATCAGGAGAACGACAAGAGCTGGGCCGGCGGTATCTCCAATGACTTCGTGACGATCACGCGACCATGACTTCGCGGCGCAACCATTTGCGAAGTCCGCGTGTGCGGCCACGAACGCGCGGCCAGAAGTTTGTCGTTGCGTTGGCGGCAGGGGTGCTCATGCTGCTGACGGTAGCGGTAGTGGAGTACGCGATCACCCGGCCGTATGCCAGAACCCTCCCCACGACCGAATGGGAAGCCACGCAGGACGAAGAAGTCATTGCGACACCGCTCGCGCGAGGCACGCTGCTCACCATCGACGGCGTGAATCACGAGGGCATCGACGTCCATTTCGACAAGGCGAAGCTCGACGCCGACAGCCTGCAATCCATGCAGGCGATCCAGATGCAGCCGCCAGTCGACGTGCAGGAAGTGACATGGCGATCGACGAATCCAGACCTCACGGGGCACACGACGATCGGCATTGAAACCACATCGACTCGACCCGATACGCGGATTCACTTCGCGATGATCGACGAGCGCTCGAATGTGGTGTTGAGCGTGAGGGCGGAGCATGCGGTTCTGAAAGTCACGTTAGCCGTGGCGCCTGCAGGTAAAGACATGGAGAAGACGGCCGAAAGGAAGAGCCTCGAATGGGCCAACGGCACGCAGTTATCGCTGGCGGGCACCTGGCCTGTCTCGCTGGAGGTGCCCGAAGGCGAGCGCGTGCGGCTCGTGTTTCCGTCCAACGCGCCGCAGTCGCCGCTGACGCTCGGTGTCGAGGAGGACTCCGTGGCACGGCTATTCGTGCGCGAGATCGGCGTGCAGTCGGTGCAAGCGCAACGTTATGCGCGCTATGCCTGTGCCTCCGACGGGAACGCGTTCTGGTGGGGGCTCGGCGATCCGGGCGGCACGGCGTGTTCGGCGGCGCCGCGCCTCCAGGCGCACAGGCTCACGCTCGTGCCCGACGCATTGAAGGTGCAGTTCGACGGGACTGCGTGGGTGGCAAAAGACGGGAAGTTCGAACGCTCCGACTGGTACGCATGGCTTGAAGAGAACCCGGTGTTGCACAAGGTTGGCGAGGCGCTGATCGCTGCGTTTGTCGGCTGGGTGTTTGTGAAAGTCAGCGGAGTTTGGGGCAAAAAGAAGTGAACGGCACTTCCAGGTGCAATATCAATCCGGGGTAACTGATTAACGGCGTGCTCGTGGAGAACTTTAGAGTAATTCAATACGGTTGTCTTACCGGTCACACGCGCTGGCGCCATTTTTATGGCTGTTTTCTGTACGGAACTACCTCTCGGACAGTTAATCAGGGGAGAGGGATTCTGGCAGAGAAAATATGTATTTTCTGTGCCTGTTTCGGCGTGGCCCAAGGTTAATTGTCGTATTCACACGACAATTAACCGGAGTTTCAAGTTTCGCGAAACTGCGCAGAGGGACGCAAATGCGCCCGCACACTGTTATCATGCGCACCGTAAATTCCGTATGATCAATAATTGGTAAGGCAGTGGAAGATGTCTTGATGCATCGGCCGGCATCACCGAATCGCTTCGGGCAGGGCAAATCAGTTATTAGTTTCGGTACTCCGAGGCCATTGAAATGATGAAGAGCATAATTTGGAGTGAAGTTGCCAAGCGGGTTGACTTGCCGAATGGCCTGGTCGTTGTACTGTTAGACAGACTTGGGCAAGAACATCGTTATGAACGTGCTGAGTGCGCCAGGAATATTTTTCTTGTCGATAGTAAAGGGGGCGTCGTTTGGCAAGTTGAAACGAGCTTCGATGTAGACGGTGGACCTTTCACAAATATCCTTTACCGCGACGGAGAGCTTAAGGGCTATCGGTGGGATGGAGGTATGTACCGAATTGATGTCTCGACTGGGAGAGGTCTCCCAGATCAGTTGATGAAATGAACCGCATACTTGTTCAACCGGATCCTGATCGACTCGACGATCGTGCGAGCACAGCAGATTCGGCCGGCACATCAAAAAAAGCGGCCCGCAAGCGCCCGGACGTTCCCAAGGTGGCCCTGAGCACCAAGCTGCATCTGGCAGTGGATGCCGAGAGAGCCGAGTCGAGATCAAGACATAAGTCAACATAAAGAACCACATGTCTACAACCAAAACAACTCCAATGCGAACCATCTGCGCAACGTTAGCCTCGATTATCCTGATCACGGGGTGCGCAACCAGGCACGTGGCATCACATAGAACCGGGGAGCAGGAAGCGCACAAAGATGCCGCACAGGCGGAAATCGTCGCTGACGCCCCCAAAGACGGCGCAAAAGTTGTCTTCACAACGAGTGGAATGCCCATGCCAGTGGGCTTCTCGACAAGTACATCGGATCAGGCATGCACTGGATTCCAACGAGTCGGAACTGTTTTCGATAGCGGCCGGGGCGTGCTGTTGCCGTCAATTGCACGCTTGACCGAGAAGCTCAACAAGGCGGTCATGAAGAGCGAGACATCGCGAACGGTGGACGTCCAGCCTGGCGTACAGATCCAGGTAAAAGGACTTTACGGTGACGACATGGACCGCCATTCGGATTCGTGTGGACCGTTCGTTACATCGTTCGTCCCTGAAAAAGGGCATACGTACCACGTCAATTTTGCGTTCAATGGCACCCAAAGCTGCTCGCAGAGCATGACGGATATTACGGTCCGAGACCATCCTGTTTCGGTCGGACGCCCACTTCATTGCGGCCTGCGAGACCTCAGAGCGTCCGTCAACGGTAATCCGCTGCGAATGAAGCACGAGCAAGCGCTCGAGGCGGCACAGAAAAGGGAGGCGGCCGCAAATTCGGCATCCGATAAAGCGTCGGCTTTGCAGGATGAGGCTGCCGCGCTCGATTCCCTTGGCAGATCGGACGAGGCCCTCGCTCGAATCGACGAGGCTTTGCGATTGGCCGACCCCGCCAGGAGCAAGGATTTGATCGCCACGAAGGCGGGCATCGAGTTCTCGCTGAACAACCCGCAGCAGGCGCTCGTGCTCCTGGCTCCGGAAATCGAAAAGACGCGCGAGTTCGCTGCTCGCAACCCGCAGTTCGCGCGCGTCGGTGCACTGGGTACCTACACCGAAGGATTCGTCACGGCCACATTTGCGCATATTCAGCTGGAGCAATGGAAGGCGGCGATCGGTACATTGGCCGATGCCGAGTCTCCGCTGGAGGGGCCGAGCTTCTATGCGTACCGGGCGCTGGTCTACCGCTACATCATGGCGAGAGCCCATGATGCCTCGTTGGCCAATCCGCAGCTCGAACAGGAAGCAACGTACTACGCTGCGAACGACAAGAACCAATACGGAGTTTTGCTGCGCACATGGCAAGGCGAGGACGCCCTGAAGGAACTGTCGATCATCAACGCTGGGTTGTCTGGTGACGACCGGCAGGAGGCGGAAGCAGAAGAGCAGTTCTATCTGGGCGCCTATTCAAAGTTCGTCAAAGGCGATGCCGACGCAGGGCACAGGAGGTTGCGTATCCTCGATCAGCTTGCGCCTTATGGCAGCATCGAATGGATCTATGGCAAGCGCGTTCTTCAATGAGGCCACGGCAAACGTCAAAACCACAACACCACAACACTAGAAAACACCACGCTATGAAAAATCTCCTTCTCGTCGCCGCTTGCCTCTCGACGACCTCCGCCTTCGCCTCCGGCCAGGTTCTACTGGAAACCCCAGTGACCTATGCACCGGACGCCAGCGTAGTCGAAAAGATCAAGGACGAATGCCACATCGAAGACATGCTCACGCGCCACGTCAGCACGGCGCTCCGCAAGATCAACAGAACCGGCGACGGCACCGTTGCATCGCAAACCGACGCGGGCGATGCAAAGGTTCTCCGCTTGCAGATCACCCACGTGCTGGGCGTCGGCGGCGGCGCATGGAGCGGTCCCAAGGCGACGACGGTGACGGCGGATCTGATTGAAGGCGGCAAGGTCACCCGTCACACGAAGATTAACCGCTGGTCGGTTGGCGGCGTGTGGGGCGGGTTCAAGGGAAGCTGTTCGATTCTCGACCGCACGACGATCATGATCAGCAAGGACCTGAGCCGTTGGGTGCGGGACCCGTCCTATGAGATCAAGGAAGAGGCGCCGCCCCAGGAGGCATCCGCACCGACGGCTGAAACCGATCCCGAGAAGGCCGAGTAATCCGTCGTGCGTCGAAGCTTCAGCAAGCACCCCGGGGCAATTCATGCGCGGGTGACCGCGCGCCCGCGTGCCTAGCCGAACGGCCTGAGTTGCGACTCGGGCACGTCGATGCGCAGGTCCTCCATCAGCACCGTTTCGATCGGCTCACGTGAAGCGCCTTCGCTCGCGACCTTGACGGGTAGCCCGTGGTTCACATCGAACCACAACTCATAGCGGAACACACCGGTCACGAGGTGTCCGGGCCTGCCCGTCACGATCACATGCGCCGCCCGGCGCATGCCGATCGTCTCGGCGCCAACGATCTGCGTGTCGCCACGCTGTTGAAGCTCACGGACATTGACGAGCAGTGCGCCGATGTCGGACTGGTCGACGCGATGACCCTGCGGGCTCTGGATCATGTGACTGTCGGGACTCAGCACGAGCCTCGGAAACGTCCCGAAACCGAATGGCCAAAGCTTGACCTTCCCTGATGCAGGGCTGTAAATGAGTGTCGCGCCGGCATGCGGGTGGATGAAGTCCATCCGAACGAAGCCCGGCTTGCAGTAGCCGTAGAGCACCTCGACCGGTTCCGCTCCCGGCGATGTCGATTTCAGCGTGACCTGATAGTTTGCGAGCGCATCGAAGCGTGCCTGCGCATCGGAAACGAAATCCCGGTCCGGAAGCGGCGCGTCCCTCATCGCACAGGTTTGCGCTACTGCGGATTCAACGCCGCCGACACCACCTGGCCCGTGATGTCCTCCAGCACGCACTTGCGGAACGCCTGCGCGACCGCTGCGGCCGGCACACCTTCACCCGGATCACGCCCCATTCTCTGCAAGGTCTCGGCAACCCAACCCGGGCTCACCGCATTGACGCGGAGCTTGCCCGCAAATTCGAGCGCCGCGGCCCGCACGAACGCTTCGACGCCGGCGTTGACGACGCTCACCGCCGCGCTGCCCGGAATCGGATGCTGCGCAAGCACGCCGCTCGTCAGCGTGATGGAGCCGCCCGGTTTCACGGCCTCGCGCGCGCAGCGCACCAGGTTGATCTGCCCCATTAACTTGTTGGCCAGGCTGAACGCGAAGTCCTCGTCCGCCAGCACGTCGAGCGGCGCGAATTTTGCGGCGCCGGCCACGCAGATCACCGCATCGAGTGAGCCGGCCTGGCGGTACATCGCGACGATCGAGGCCTTATCTGAAATGTCCACCGTGAGCGCTGGCCCCTTCCGGCTCGCACCGATTACCTCGTGGTCGCGAGACAAGAGCCTCACGGTTTCCGTGCCCAGAAGCCCTGTGGCCCCGATTACCAGTATGCGCATCGCCGCCTCCTATACTCGAACGTATCCGGACGTGGATGATGGGTGATTCTGGCGCACTGCTTCGCACCACGCAATGTTCGCGCGAGCCGACCTGCATGCGCGGGGCCAGCCTGCAAAGACGCGTAGCCCTATCGCAAACGAGGAGGAAGCGTGCGATGGCGGAATTCCGTTTGACCACCTTGTGGTGCATCGAGGCGCCCCTGCAGCCGGTGTGGGACGCGATCCACGATTCGACGACCTGGCCGAGGTGGTGGAAGAATGTCGAAGCGGTGCGCGAGTTGCAGGCGGGCGAGACCGACGGTCTGGGCGCCGTGCATCGTTACACGTGGAAGGGCGTGCTGCCCTATCGTGTGATCATAGACGTGCGGGTCACGCGCGTCGCGCCGCTCCTGGCGCTGGAGGGAGAGGCCAGCGGCGCGCTGGAAGGCGTTGGACGCTGGCATTTCGCAACCGAGGGCGGCCGCACGGTGGTGCGCTACGACTGGCACGTCAGGACTGCCAGCGCCTGGATGAACGCGGTTGCGCTCGCGCCGCTCGCGCGGCTGGCGTTCCGCTGGAACCACGATTCGATCATGCGCGAAGGCGGTCTGGCGCTCGCGCGCCTGCTCGAAGCACGTCTTGTCGATAGCAGCGAATAGCGCGCCTGGCACGGCGGCAAACCGCGATAAGTGCAACAATCGAACCCGTCAGCGCGCTTGCAAACCCGTTCTGCGAGACGGAGGTGTCATGAACTACCCCCACCGTTCACTTGCCTTGCATGGGAGGCCACATGGCTGAGATCGAGAAGGAGCCGGTCGTCGCGGTGCTGAACAAGATCCTCGAATCCGAGCTGGCCGGCGTGGTGCGGTACACGCACTATTCGTTGCTGGTCTTCGGATTCGGCCGCATTCCGATCGTCTCATGGCTGCGGCAGCAGGCGGACGAATCGCTCGTGCATGCGCAGCAGGCCGGCGAATGGATCACGACGCTCGGCGCGTATCCGTCGCTCGCAATCGGTCCGTTGCTCGATTCCCATACGTTCGATATCGCGTCCATCCTGCGCGAATCGCTCGAGGCCGAACAGATCGCGCTCGGTCTGTACCGCGAGCTGCTCTCGCTCGTGGCAAACCGCTCGGTCGCGCTCGAGGAGTTCGCGCGACAGATGATCCAGGTCGAGGAGCTCCACGCGGGCGAGGTCGACAAGATGCTGCGCCGCCCCGGCTCGACCACCACGTCGCCGCAGGGCGGGATGGGGCTCGCCGAATAGGCGCTGCGTGTGGCTGAACAATGCGATGAAGATGACATGGCTCGTCACGGTGCTCGTCGGTGCCGCGCTCGTCGGCGGGATGGCGCACGCGCAGCAGCCGCCGCCTTTCGACAGCTTCGCGGTGCCGCAAGGCAGTGCGCCGCATGACGTCGCGCCGTCGCCCGACGGCACGGTCTGGTACACGGCGCAGGCGCAAGGCGAGCTCGGCAGACTGGACCCGAAGACTGGCAAGATCGTGCAGGTGCCGCTTGGCAGCGGATCGGCGCCGCATGGCGTGATCGTCGGCCCGGACCGCGCAGCGTGGGTCACCGACGGCGGGCTGAACGCGATCGTGCGCGTCGATGCGAAGACGCTGGCCGTCACGCGCTTTCCCCTGCCGCAGAACCGGCGCGACGCCAATCTGAACACCGCTGTGTTCGACAAGCAGGGGCACCTGTGGTTTACGGGGCAAAGCGGCATCTATGGCGAACTCGATCCGCAGCATGGCAACATGCGCGTCTTCGATGCGCCGCACGGCCGCGGTCCCTATGGCATCTGCGTGACGCCTGACGGCAGCCTGTATTTCGCGTCGCTCGCGGGCAGCTATCTCGGCCATATCGATCCTGCGAGCGGCACGGCGCAAGTGATCGAGCCGCCGACGCCCGATCAGGGCGCGCGCCGCACGTGGGCCGATTCGAAGGGACGCGTGTGGATCAGCGAGTGGAACGCCGGCAAGGTCGGCGTATTCGATCCGGCGACGCGTCAATGGCGCGAATGGCGTCTGCCGGGCAACGACCCGCACGCGTACGCGATCTTTGTCGACGGCCGCGACATCGTATGGCTCAGCGAATGGAGCACGAACGCGCTCGTGCGCTTCGATCCGCAAAGCGAGCATTTCGATGTCCTTACGCTGCCGCGCCAGCACGCGAACGTGCGGCAGATGATGGGCCGCCCGGGCGAAGTCTGGCTCTCCGAATCGGGCACCGACCATCTGCTGCGCTACCGGTCCGGCGCTGCGAATCAGAACGGCGATTGAGGAATTCACGACCCATGATGCTGACGTTCGCCAACGTGTCGAAGCACTACGACGGCACCACGCCGCGCAACGTGCTGCGCGGCGTGAATCTCGAACTGCGGGCAGGCGAATGCGTCGCGATCATGGGCGAATCGGGCGTCGGCAAGTCGACGCTGCTCAATCTCGCGGCCGGACTCGACCGGCCGGATGCGGGACAAATCGTCTTCGACGGACACGATCTCGCCACGCTCGACGACGACGCGGCCACCCTGCAGCGCCGGCAGAAAATGGGCTTCGTGTTCCAGGCGTTCCATGTGCTGCCGAACCTCTCGGCGGCGCAGAACATCGCGCTGCCGCTGCTCCTGAACGGCATGCGCGCGAAAGACGTGCCGCCGCGCGTGTCGTTCGTGCTGCTCGCGGTCGGGCTTGGTGGGCGCGAGCACGCGCTGCCGCGCGAACTGTCGGGCGGCGAATTGCAGCGCGTGGCGATCGCGCGTGCGCTCGTGCATCAGCCGCGTCTCGTGCTGGCCGACGAGCCCACCGGCAATCTCGATCACGACACGGCGATGCGCATCCTCGCGCTGCTGCGCGAGCTGGCGCAAAAGAACGGCGCGGGCGTGCTGCTCGCGACGCACTCGGCGGCCGTGGCCACCGCCGCCGACCGCGTGCTGCGGCTCACGCCCGACGGGCTCGAGCCCTACGCGCCCGGCGCAGGCGGCTAGCAGGCGATGCGCTGGCTCGGCGCCGTGCGTCCGTCGCGCGACTGCGCTTCATCGCGCTCATCGTGCCTGGCGCGCCTATGGCGCCGCACTGGCGATCGCATGCCCGCTGGCGGAGTCGGCGCGGCGCTCATCGCCGGCGAAATGCGCGGGCATCCGCTGCGCACCTTGATCGGCATACTCGCGATCGCCGCGGGTGTTGCGATGGGCTATGCCGTGCAGTTGATCAATCGCGCGGCGCTGGGCGAGCTGTCGGCCACCGTCAACTCGCTGATGGGCAACGCCGATTTCGAGTTGCGCGGCCCGCGCGCCGGCTTCGATGAGGCGCTGTATCCGCGCATTGCCCGCCTGCCCGAGGTCGCGGCGGCAAGCCCGGTGGTCGAGGTCGATGCGCGCGTCGCGGGACGCGACGAGGCATTGAAGCTGCTCGGCGTCGATGTGTTTCGCGCGGGCTACGTCACGCCGAATCTCGTCGGACGCGTGGAGCAAGCGGATCGCAGGAATGGCGCAAAGGGCACCAGCCTCGATCTTCTCGACCCCGACACGGTGTTTCTCTCGCCTGCCGCGCTGACCTGGCTCGCGCTCAAGCCCGGCGATACGCTGACGGTGCAGGTCGGGCTCGGTCCGGTCGCGCTGCGCGTCGCGGGCGTGCTGGGCGCGTCGGGCGATGCGGTGCGCGTCGGCGTGATGGACATCGGCGCTGCCCAATGGCGCTTGCAGCGGCTCGGCACGCTCGCGCGCATCGACATCAAGCTCAAGCCGGGCGTCGACGCCGAAGTGTTCGCGCATTCGATCGCGCCGCTCCTGCCTGCGGGCGTCGCCGCCGTCACGCCGGGCGACAACGCACACCGCACGTCGATGCTCTCGCGTGCGTATCGCGCGAATCTCAACGTGCTCGCGCTCGTCGCGCTGTTCACGGGGGCGTTCCTCGTCTTCACGATGCAGGCACTCGCCGTGCTGCGGCGCCGCGCACAGTTTGCGCTGCTGCGCGCGATCGGGGTGACGCAGCGTGGCGTGCTGCGGCTCGTCGTCTCGGAGGGCGCGATCCTCGGCGTGCTCGGCGCCGCCGCGGGTCTCGCCATCGGCTTCGCGCTCGCGGCCGCCGTGCTCCGTTATGCGGGCGGCGATCTGGGCGGCGGCTATTTCGAAGGGGTGCAGCCGCGCGTGCGTTTCGATGTGCTGCCCGCGGCGATATTTTTTGCGCTGGGGGTGGCCGCATCGGTGCTCGGCAGTCTCGCGCCGGCGCTCGAAGCAGCGAGGGCGCGACCCGCGCGGGCGCTGAAGGCGGGCGACGAGGAAGCGCCGGCCTCCCGGCTACGTACGAAGCGCACGGTCACGGCGGCACTGTCCGCGATCGCCGCCGGAGTGGTGGCAGCGCTATTGCCGCCCGTGGCCGGCTTGCCGGTGTTCGGCTATCTCGCCATCGCGCTGTTGTTGCTGGGCGGCGTGCTGGCGATGCCGGCGCTCGCGCGCGCCGTGTTCGCCGTGCTGCCGCGCTCGAATCATGCATTGCCGCAACTCGTGCTGGCGCAGCTCGCAAATGCCCCCGGCCGTGCGACGATTGGCCTCGCGGGCATTGTCACGAGCTTCAGCCTGATGACGGCGATGGCGATCATGGTGTCGAGCTTTCGCGTCGCGGTCGACGACTGGCTGCAACTGCTGCTGCCCGCGCCGCTCTATCTGCGCGCTTCGCCCGGCGGCGACAGCGCATTCCTGTCGCCGGGCGATCAGGCGGCCATCGCGGCCACGCCCGGCATTGCGCGCGCCGAGTTTCTTCGCGCGACGCAAATCTCGCTCGACGCGCGCCTGCCGCCCGTCAGCCTGCTCGCGCGGCCCATCGATCCGAACCATCCCGGCGCGCGCCTGCCGCTGACGACGGCGCCGCTCGTGCCGCAAGCCGGCGACGCGCCGCCGGTGTGGATCAGCGAGGCGGCCGCCGATCTGTACGGGATGCAGCCGGGCCAGCGCATCACGCTGCCGCTGGCGGGCCGGCGCCTCCCGTTCACGGTGGCCGGCATCTGGCGCGACTATGCACGCCAGTTCGGCGCCATCGTGATCGACGCGAGCGACTATCGCCGCCTGACACGCGACACACGCGTGACCGATGCCGCCTTATGGCTCGCCCCGGGCGTGGCGCCCGCGCAGGCGATCGCACGCTTGCGCGAGAGCGTGCCCGGCGGGCAGCGTCTCGAGTTCGCGCAGCCTGGCGAGATCCGCGCTGCGAGCCTGCGGATCTTCGACCGCAGCTTCGCCGTGACCTATCTGCTGGAAGCGGTGGCGGTGATCATCGGACTGTTCGGCGTCGGCGCGAGCTTCGGCTCGCAAGCGCTCGCCCGCACGCGCGAGTTCGGCATGCTGCGGCACATCGGCGTGACGCGCCGCCAGATCGCGCTCATGCTCGCGATGGAAGGCGCGCTCGTTGCGCTGCTCGGCGTGCTCGCCGGCCTGACGCTGGGCTTGAGTCTCGCGATGGTGCTCGTGCATGTCGTCAACCCGCAGTCGTTTCATTGGACAATGAGCGTGCACATGCCGTGGGGGTTGCTGGCCGCGCTGGCGTCGGCGGTCGTCGTTGCCGCCGCGCTCACGGCGCTCCTGAGTTCGCGCGCGGCGATGTCGGTCGATGCGGTGCGCGCCGTGCGCGACGACTGGTGACGCGATGAGACGGCGCACATTCCTGTTATTGCCGTTAGCCCTGTCGCCTGGCGCTGCGTGGGCGCGCATGCCGGAATATCCGGCGGTGGCGGGCGGACGGCCGCTTGTGTTCCCGCGCGACTATGGCGCGCATTCGAGCTATCGCAACGAATGGTGGTACGTGACCGGCTGGCTGCAAACGGCTGCCAGCGCGGCAGCGGATGCCATGCCGGGCGCCGCCGCGGATGCATCCCTGGGCTTCGAAGCGACGTTCTTCCGCTCGCGCCCCGCACTCGACGACGCGAACCCGAGCCGCTTCGCGCCGGATCAGTTGCTGTTCGCCAACGTGGCGCTGAGCGATCCGCGCGCTGGCAGCCTGCAGCACGACCAGCGCGTTGCGCGCCGCGGCTTCGGACTTGCCGACGCGAGCGAGACCGACACGGCAGTGCACATCGACGACTGGTCGCTCGAGCGCGACGCGGACGACCGCTACCGCCTGAACGTCGCCACGCCCGGCTTTTCGTTCTCCTTCATTTTGGCGCCGACGCAGCCGGTGCTCGTCAACGGCGCAGGCGGGTATAGCCGCAAAGGACCGCTTCCGGACGAGGCCAGCTACTACTACAGCCAGCCGTGGCTGCAAGTCGACGGCATGCTCAAGCGCAAGGGGCGTAGTGGTCATGCGCCCGGCAACGGGGAGCACGTGCGCGGGCGGGCATGGCTCGATCACGAATGGTCATCGGCGCCGCTTGCTGGCGAGGCGGTCGGCTGGGACTGGATCGGCATCAATTTCGATGACGGCGGCGCGCTGATGGCCTTGCAGATCCGCGACAAGAAAGGCCGCAAGTTCTGGGCCGGCGGCACGCTGCGCGCCGCCGACGGAAGCACGCATGCGCTATCCCCCGATAGCGTGAGCTTCACGCCGCTGCGCCAGTGGCATTCGCCGCATACCGGCGCAGTTTATCCGGTGGCGATGCGCGTCGATGCGCAGGACCTGCATCTCACGCTCGTGCCGCTCATGGACGATCAGGAATTCGACAGCCGCGTGACCACCGGCGCCGTGTATTGGGAGGGAGCGGTGACGGCGTTTCAGGCTGATGCGGCAACCGGCAAGCCGGTTGCGGCGAGCTCGAGCACGGCAAAACCCGCTGCAAAACCGATCGGACGCGGCTATCTCGAGCTTACGGGATATGTTCAGCGGCTCGAGCTTTAAGAGCTGACCGGTAACGTTCAGACTCGTCCGCGCCCATCACCCCAACTCAAACGACGTCACCCCGAACACGCGGTCGATCGAAATCGCGGGCGCGTCTTTCGTGTACATCCGCGCGGTTTCGAAGACGCCCGTCATGCCGTGCCGTTCCGCCAGCGCGACGGCCGCGAGATTCGTTTCCGGCACGTCGAGCATTATGACCTCGCCGGGCATGCACGCCGCCAGCGCACGAAACAGTCCCGTGGCGACGCCCGCGTCATCGGCAAAGAGCGGGCCGATCTTGCAGCCCGCCTCGCAGCGGCGCACGACGCCGTATCCGGCGACACGGCCCGCATCGACCGTAGCGAGCGCAACGGCATCCGGCTGCGCGATCCAGGCGGAGACGAAACGCTCGCGCGCCGCGGGAAAACACTGGCGATCATAGGCAAGCAGCTGCTCGAACGGCACGTCGGCCGCTGCCGTCACATGCGCGCACCCGATGCCGTCCACGCGCCCCTGATAGCGGATGTTGCGGTACGCGAGCCGGAACCCGGACTTCCTGTAATTGGCTTGCTGGGCAACGACGCCATCGAGGCCGATGTTGCGGTCTCCCAGGTAACGCATGCCGTGCTGCCAGATTCGCATGCCGAAGCCTTTGCCGCGAAACCCGGGTTTCACGATGTAGAGGCCGATGAAGCCAAAGCGTTCGTCATAGGAGACGGCGGCGAGGCACGCAACCGGCGCGCCGCGCCAGACGCCGACAAAGAAGCCGTTCGGGTCTACTTCCCGGAAGCAGTGCGGGTCGTGCAGGCCGGGGTTCCACCCCTCCGCAGCCGCCCATTCGACCGACATGGCCACCTCGTCGGCCGACATGGTGCGCACGATGAAGTCGCTGCTTTGATCCATGGTTCCTCCGAGTCGACGCGCTCGAAATTGCCGCCTCGCGCTACGTCAAATGCATCGGGGCAGCGTTGGCAGGCTGGCGCCGGCCAACTGACAGCGCAGACAGTGTAATCATGCCCTAAGCCCGCTTATGGCGCTTGCAATCGTGGCGCGCAAAGGCCAGCTCGTGCTGGCCCGTTACCCCAATCACATCACCCGCACTCCGCAATTTCCAACCAGCATCACGGCCTGATCGGCGGAGAGTATCGTTTCTTTGAGATGCTGCAGCACGTCGGTCAGCCGCAAGCCACTTAGGTCTACAGAACGTAGGTCAGCACCGTCAAAGCGGCTGTTGCGTAGCTGTGCGTTACTCAGGCTGCCGCCTTCGAACACCGCATCACGAAAGTCGCAGTCAGACAGGTCCGCGTCGGAGAAATTCAATCCCTCAAGGGTTTGCTTTCGAAACGAGAGTCCCCTCAGATCTGCCCCGACGAGCAGCGAATCGTGAAAGCCAAGCCCGAGCGTGCGCGCGTCGACAAAGCGGGCGCCTGTCAGCTTGACCTCGGTAAAAACCGCCGATGCGAGTTTCGAGCCCGTCCAATCCGTATTGTTCAGATCGCTCCGGCAGAAGCGGGCTTCACTGACATTGGCGTACCGAAATCTTGCCGCAGCGCACTTGCACGCCAACCAGCGGCTTCTCGCGAGTTCGCAGTGCTCGAGGAGCGTGTGCTCGAAGTTGCAATGTGCAAAACGGGCGGCACGGAAATCAAGACTGGAAAGATCTTCACCGTTGAAACTGCAATGCTCGAACGTCGGTCCGTCACCACATTCTCGAAGCAGGCGGGCCAGTTCTTCGCGGTCGAAGGTCAATCCGCTGAACAGCGCTCCCTCTCCGGTTGACGGTTCTTTTGTGTTGCTGCGCATTTGTGCAGGCTCCTCATCTAGAGGGGTGCGCAGCGTCATGTCCACAGCGCGTCCCCTCAACTTGGTCAAAGTAAAGGTTGACGCCGCGGCGTATTTAGAACCCAACAACTGGGCGCAGGAGATACCAACCTGCCACTCTATTTTCGGCAGACAAGATTTTATCGCTCCCACCCTTGCGGGCACAAGGTCACCGGGAGTCTGACTGGTCTGCCCACGCGCGTATCTGATCGATAGTAGCCGTCGCACCGCCGCATACGACGACCAGAATTTTCTTGTACCTGGCCAACGCCGGATTCCTGTCATAGACGAGAGAGAGGGCTGCGCCGCAAGCCGGCTCCACCAGAATGCGGTGATCCGCGAGAAAGCGCTCGCAGGAAGCCAGTGCGCTGTGGTCCGACACGACGAGGCTGTGTACGGGATGCTCATGCACGCAATGCAATGCCTGCTCACACACGCGCTTGGCGCCAAGTGAAGTGGCGACGCTGGAGATACGCGGCAACTCCACCGTATGACCCGCCTCCACAGCCGCACGGAATGAAGCAGCGCCTTCGGTTTCGACAGCCAGCACCGGGACATCGTGCCAATGATTGCGCCGCAGGCCTTCCACCACGCCGGAAAGCAGACCACCCCCGCCGACGGAAAGCAGAATGGCATCCGGCTTGAAGCGAGCCTGGGCGATTTCGTCGATCATCGATGCATGGCCGTGCCACAGCAGCGGATCGTCGAACGGATGCAGAAAGGCATCCGTTGCTCCCAGTAGCGTTTGCGCGAACTGGTTCGCCTCTTGCCAGGAACTGCCGTGCACCACGACCTCTGCGCCTTCCAGCCCGAGCAGCGCTTTGGCGCGCTCTGTCGTCGTTTCAGGGACCACCACCACGACAGGAATGCCCAGGCGGCGACCCGCATAAGCCACGGCAAGACCCGCATTGCCCCCTGATGAGGAAACGAAACGCTGCGCTCCACGGCTCTGGTGGACGGTACAAGCGTGGCCGATGCCTCGGATCTTGAAGGATCCACACGGCTGCAGAGCGTCGAGCTTGAGCCACACGGATTGGTCGCCAAGGACGCTCAGCGGGCGCGACTCCATCAAAGGGGTTTCGAAGTGCAGATTCATTGCGATGTCTTTCCAGGTTTGCGATCGGAACGTTAAACGCCGAACGTTTGCTGATCCTAAAGCGCAAGGGGGAGGCTGGCTTGTAAAAAATTGACTCGCCCGAGGGGCGGGGCGCGACAGGCGATCAGAGGCCGATCAGTTCAGTATGCGGACGGGGCCACGCCGAACGCTTGACGGAACGCTCTGTTGAAATGGCTCTGGTCGTAAAACCCGACTCCCTGGGCGACTTCGGCTATGGTTTGCTTGCCGTTTGCCAACAAGGTGCAAGCGTGTTCCAGACGCAGGCGAAGCAGCCAGGCATGAGGCGTCATGCCAACGGTCTGCTTGAACCGGCGCAAAAAATGAAAACGCCCGAGACCGCACAAGGCGGCCAATTCATCGAGCGTGATTTTCTCGGCCAAATGAAACAGGCAATAGTCTTTGAGGCGTTGCCAATGCATCGGGGAGAGCGTGCCTTTGACGGCCACCGGCTTGATGGCTCCGGACCGGTCAAACAGGATATGCAGCAGGGAGAGCCATTCCGACTGTACGGCTAGCGAGGAAGCGTCTGGCGAGAATCGCATCGCATCGTGGAGCTGCAGCAACTGCGCAGCCAGCGTCGCATCCTCGATCATGAGGCCTTTCAGCTCGGGCTCGCGAGCAGCGTCCGTGAACTCGGCCGCGACATCGTGCAGCAGATCCCGGGACAACCTGAAAGTCTTCAGCGTATAGGCATTGCCGCTTTCCGCCACCCCGTCGTGGATCTCGCCGGGCGGCATCAAGGAAATGCAACCGCGCCCGAGCAATACCGCGTTTCCGTTCACGCATTGGCGCTGAATCCCGTCGGTCACGAGCCCCACATGATAGTCAAGGTGATAATGCCGGTCGAAACTGAACTCCTTGAAGCGCCCAACACCAAGAACCAGTCCCGGAAGTTCGACTAGTCGTTTGTACTCCACGCCATCGCTCATCTCAGTTCACGAAGTCACTATTGCGCCAGATATAAGGGGCCTCACCGTACTCGAGCAGTCGAAGCTGTTTCCGGCTCGGCAAGCCGAGTATATGTCAGCGCGCATGCGCGCATCCGCGGCCTCTTCCATCAGACTCGCTTGTTTGGTTTCTCGGGCTTCACGTCCGTTCCCGCCCGCGCTAACGAGGCATTCCGGCCGCTGCTTGAAGAATGCGGTTGCGCACGACGTCGATCGCCTGTTTCAACGCATAGACGTCCTGAAGATAACGCTGCGGAACGCGCATCCGGCTTGTACGCGCGTCAATGTTTTCGATGGCATCGCGCCAATGCGCGATCTTCTCAGGGGTAGGTTGGGCGTCGCTCCACAGCTCGTCCTCCAGAGCCTTGAGTTCGCGATACGTAGCCACGAGCGGCCGCTTCGCTCGCGCTTCGACGAGACGCGGCAAAGCCTGCACCAACGCCGCCAGCGCGGCCGCGAAAGGAAGCAGGATAAGCAGGCGCCGTTCTATGAAACTCACCAGCCAGAATGGAAGGTAGCGGTGCAGGAAGGGGCGGCCCGACTGGAAGTATCGCGTGCTCTCATTGGAAATCGGAAATTCCTCCGTGTTCAGATTCGGAAAGGTGCCGATCGGCGCGAAATAGTCTTCCCGGCTGTGGACCTCCCTGGCGGCTTCGAGCAGCAGGTAGACGATCGCAGGGTGCACGGTGTCTTTCGCCACGAGCAGTGCCGTGGCGGCCAGCAGGGTGATATCGGCTTTCGGACGATCTTCGACGATGCTGGTCGAGGCGCGCGGAAACGTGACTTTGGATAGCGACGGAAACTTTTGCACCAGGGCATCGGCCTGGGCGAAACTCATCAGCTTCAGGTCGCTGTTCAGAAGCGTTCGCTGCATCGGGGCGTCGGGCCGGCCTATGAAGAAAGCGGCGTCCAGCTGGCCATCTTGCAGGCCTCGATATGCCGAAGGCGCGTCCATTTCCAGCAGTGTGGCGTTGTCTTTGGTAATGCCGCTGTAGTCGAGCAGAACCCGGGAGACGTTGAGCAGGCCGCTACCGGGCACGCCAATCGAGACCCGCTTGCCACGCAGCTGCGACAACTGGTCGATCACCGTGTCTCCGCGATAGAACACCCAGATCGGTTCGTACGACACGGCAGCGATCGTCTGCAGGCTGTCGGTTTCCTTTGGGCTGGTGGTACCCGACTGGATGAAACCGACTTCGTAGGCGCTGTTCGGGTCTCGTAACCGCTCGTAATTCTCCACAGCGCCGGAAGAGCTGCGGATATCGAGTTTGATGCCCGCGCGCTTCAGGATGGGTGCGTAGCGATCCGCAAAGCCGCGATAGATGCCGTTATCCGCACCGCTGGTCATGACGATGGTGCGCTGGAACGCGGGTGCGGCCACGATCGCCACCACCCAGCCGGACACAGCCAACAGAATGATTACGCCGAGGATCAGGACGTGCCGCCTCGCCCTGGTCA
>Ga0207816_1000106_pt1 | contig 21722 bp, 22 predicted proteins | sample LuqExpMetageno10_FD_187768 | JGI IMG/M metagenome (GOLD analysis project Ga0207816, IMG submission 187768) | Tropical forest soil microbial communities from Luquillo Experimental Forest, Puerto Rico - Sample 10 (SPAdes) | ecosystem: Environmental > Terrestrial > Soil > Tropical forest ... | reverse complement strand
CATCCTCGAAAGCCCCTTTGTGACTGAGGCCTTTGGCCTCACCCTTCGGGCGCCTTCGCGGTCCAATTCAGCAAGCTGAATTGTGCGGCGTAGCGCTGCTACGCCTCCGCGGGGCTTCCTGCGGGTGCGACGATTTGACTATTTTTGAACAACCTGAGGTTTCAACAACCTCCTAAGCCTTGAACTTGTTCTCTGTCCCGTCCACCAACCTCCTGATATTTGCGCGATGCCGCACGATCACGATCACCGCCACCAGCGCCGTCACCAGCAGCATGGCCCGGCTGCCGTGGAGCATGTACGCGGCGAGCGGCATGACCGCCGCCGCAGCCACGGAGCCGAGGGAAACATAGCGCCACTTCAGGACCAGGACCAGAAAGACCGCCAGGGCGATTACCGTCGCCAACGGCGACAGCGCCAGGAACACCCCCAGAGCGGTTGCCACCCCCTTGCCCCCTTTGAACATCAGGAACACCGAAAACACGTGACCGCAGAAGGCTGCCAGCCCGACCCAGGCGGCCAGGTCCGTTGCCGGGGCATAATAATGGGCCGCCAGCACCGGCGCCACCCCCTTGAGGCAGTCGCCGACCAGGGTCTGCATACCGACCTTGCGCCCTAGGGTGCGGTACAGATTGGTCGCGCCGATATTGCCGCTACCCTCCCGGCGCACGTCAATGCCGTAGAGCTTGCCCAGGATGAGTCCCGTGGGGATCGATCCCAGGAGATAGGCCGCCCCGCAGGCGACGGCCAGGATGATATGAGGTGATGCCGTCATAGCTACAGTCCCGTCATGCCCAGGAATTATTTGCCCGCTGCCTTCCGGGCTTCAACCGCATAGGTGCTGTCGGAAAACTCGCGTACCAGCCTGTCGAATGTTTCACGACTTTTCTCCTTCTGCCCCGCATCGCGGTAAGCCACCCCAAGACAGTACAAAAGCTCGTCAGTGTGCCGGAGGCCGGGAAACATCTTGAGCGCCTCCTCGAAACGGGCGATGGCCGCCTGATAGTTTTCGTTCTTCAGGTAAAAGCGGCCGACGTAGATCTCGTACTGCACCTGCTTATCCCGGCAGTCGCGAATTCTTTCCCGAACCTCCTGAATATGCGCGCCGTCGGGATACAACTTCACATACGATTCCAGAATCGCCAGGGCATTCCTGACCGGCGTCTGATCCGTGTCGATACGATTGATCTGCTTGAAATAACTCAGGCCTTGCCGAAAAAGAGCATAATCGGCCCGTTCATGCCTGGGATGGAGCTTGCGGAAATCCTCGTAGGCCGCAGCCGCCTCGATATAATCCTTGTTGAGGAAATAGGCATCGGCAATGCCGATTTCCGCCTTGGCGGAGAGTTCCGGCGACTTGTAGCTTTCCTTGACCTTTTTCCAGTTTGTCACGGCCTCTTCGTACCGGCCCTTTTGAAAGGACTGTTCGCCGTCCCGGTATTGCTCGTCGGGCGATCTGTTCAGCGGCGGCGACGCGCACCCCTGGAGCAGAGCGGCAAACATGGTGCAGGTCACAAAAATGCCCGGGATATTCTTCATGGTTTTCCTCACAACGCCATGGGCGTCCGTTTCAATAAAAACGTAGGTGTTTTACTGGCGACCCGCCATCAGATGATCCCCGCCCCCAACTCATCGGCCAAAAGCCGCCCGATGATATCGTGGTTCAGCCACAGGCTGCCGGCTCCGGCGTTCCACGAGGCATGCACCATCAGGCGACCGGTGGACAGGAAAACGATGCGGGAGAGTTCTGCGCAGACCAACTGCTTCTGGTCGGCATGCATGCCCATCAATTCCGATGAACTGGCCAGCATCAGCTCCATCTGCTCCCGGGTGCTGTGGTGCGGCCAGGTGGGGAAATCCTGGATTTCGGCCAAAAGCGGCGACGCCAGGTAGGCGTCGGCACGCTCCAGAAGATGCTCGACCGTTTCGCCTTCCCTGAGCATTGCCTGACAGCGTTCGAAGAGCGGTGTGGCGGCACGTTCGCCCGCCTCGCGGCGAATGGCGGACAACAGCGGGTACAACGAGATCTCCACCCCCAGGAAGAGAGCACTGGAGTTGGTCTGGATCTCCGGGCAATTGAACACCGTGGCGGCAATGCCGTTTCCGGTCGCCTCGGCGGCGATTGCCTCAAGACGCATCTTGGCCCACCCCTGGACATAGGGGGTGTAGGACTGCCAACGGTACTCGCCGCCCACCAGCACGGCAGTGCCGTGGTAGCCGTAGGCACAGTAGCAGACCCGCCCGCCCGCTGCACCCACATGTCCGCGCAGGGCCGCCGACTCCTCTATCAGGTAGCGGAAGGTATCACCCGTAACCTCGTTGAAACTCGCGTCGCACAGACGGCCCAGGTCGCTGTTCCAGAACCCTTCCGAGGCGAGGTACTTGTCGCCGGTACCCTTGAATACCCGATTGAGGAGCGGCATGAAGACCCGCGCCCGGGGTATGCCGCCGGCCATGGAATGGGCAAAGAGCACGTTGGCGCCGGCCGGAATGCGCGACGAAAGTTGGTGCATCACCTGCGCCAATGCGGTGCGGATACGGTCCGTACCGGCAGCCCTGGCCTTCCCGATAAAATCGGAACTGAAGCTGATGGAAGCCCAGTCGTCCGGTTTGGCCTTCTTGAGCTGTTCGGCCACCGACGGCTGCCCGTCCACCTGCTCCATGTCAAAGCCGGCCTCCAGCGGAACGTTGATGATACTCCCGCCCAGCAGCGCTTCGGCCTCGGCAAGCTCATCTGCGTTCAGCGGCCGCAGCGTGCCGTCACTGTCGCGCCGCCCCACGGTGGTGCCGATCACGTTCATACCGATGCGCCGGGCCTCCTCAACCAGGCCGTTGGCATACCCGCGGCCGAAAAGTTCCCCAACCAGCACCAGTACGTCTCCCGGCTGGTATCCCGCCGTATCCGGCAATTTTTCCAGTGGCTTATAATCCGTCATATGAATCCTCCGCCTGTTCTCCCGCCCCGTGACAATATGGCACTAACAGGTTGTTGAAAAATTCAGGCCGTTCAAAAATAGCCAGATCACCGCACCCGCAGAAAGACCTGCGGAGGCGCAGCAGCGCTACGCAGCACGAAAGGGCTTTCGAGGACGGCGGCGAAATGGCTGCTTTTCAACAGCCTGCCGAAGGGTACTCTTATCATGAACCGGCGGGCAAAGTGAACAGAAAAAGCTGCCGTGACAACGGGGGGCTTTCGTGCTATCGTGTGCAAAAAATCAGCAGGAGACCCAATCTCATCGTGAACAGCGATCTCATCCTTCTCGGCCACGGCAGCGGCGGCCGTCTCTCCCATCAACTTCTGGACGAACTGATTATCCCGGCCCTGAGCGGCATTGCCCCTTCCGGACAAAACGATGCCGCCCTTCTCCCCCCGCCCGCCGGGCAATTGGCCTACACCACCGATTCCTTCGTGGTCGATCCGATCTTCTTCCCCGGCGGGACCATCGGCAGCCTGGCGGTACACGGCACGGTCAACGACCTGGCCATGATGGGCGCGCGACCGCTTTACCTGAGCGTCGGCCTGATCATCGAAGAGGGTTTCAGCCGGGCAGACCTGAAAACCGTGCTGGACGACATGCGCCAGGCCGCCGACAAGGCCGGAGTGCGGATCGTGACCGGCGACACCAAGGTCGTCCCCCGCGGCAAGGCGGACAAAATATTCATCACTACCGCCGGAATCGGCACGGTGGAACATGACATCGCCATTCACGGCGCCAACGCCCAGCCGGGCGACAAGATCGTCATCAACGGCACCGTGGGCGACCACGGCATTGCCGTCATGGCCGATCGCGAAGGGCTGAGCATGGGAACCGACATCCGGAGCGACTCGGCCGCCCTCAACGGCCTGGTGGCCGCCATCATCGCCGAGGCGGGAGAGCTGTTGCACGTACTCCGCGATCCGACCCGCGGCGGCATCGCCACCACCATCAAGGAAATCGCCCAACAGTCGAACGCGGCCATTACCCTGCACGAAGAAAATATCCCCGTGAACCCCGCGGTGCGGGGTGTCTGCTCGATCCTCGGTCTTGACCCGCTCTTTGTCGCCAACGAGGGAAAACTGCTCGCCTTTGTCGCCCCCGAGGCCTCGGAACGGGTCGTGGCTGCCATGAAGCGGCATCCCCTCGGCGCCCAGGCCGCCATCATCGGAGAGGTTGGAAGCGGAGAACCGGGGCGGGTCCGCATGGAAACCAGCGTAGGCGGCACCCGGGCGGTGGAGATGCTGGCCGGAGAGCAACTGCCGCGGATCTGTTAAATTCACCACCTGCCTCAGATGCACAAGGACTCAGAGAACGGCCGTCAAACGTATAACCGGAAACAGTGTAATTCGTTCCGGGGTTTTTCAGTGCCCCCGTACCTCTGTGACAGGTTCAAGGTTTTAGAAAATGACCAAGGAAAAGACCCCCGTTACCCCCGCCATCCGCCAGTTGCGGGCTGAAAAGGTCGAATTTACCGACCACCTCTACGCCTATGAGGAAAAGGGCGGCACGGCCGTCTCCGCACGGGAACTGGGGGTTGATGAGCACGGCGTGATCAAGACGCTGATCATGGAGGATGAGGCGAAAAAGCCGCTCATCGTTCTGATGCATGGAGATTTGCAGGTCTCGACCAAGGAACTGGCCCGCATCATCGGCGTCAAGCAGGTCACACCCTGTACGCCGGAAACCGCCCAAAAGCACAGCGGCTATCTGGTGGGGGGCACCTCGCCCTTCGGTACGCGCCGGCAGATGCCGGTGTATCTGGAAGAGACCGTCGCCGGGCTCGAGAAGGTCTACATCAATGGCGGGAAGCGTGGTTACCTGATTGCCATGGCGCCGTCGGAACTCGTGAGGGTGCTGAAACCGGTACCGGTGCATGTGGGGATACGTTAGGAGAAAAGGGAATGATTCGCAAGGCACAGATAAGCGACGTCAAGGAAATCCAGAAACTGTTGATGAAGTACGCCAGCCAGGGGGAGATGCTTTCCCGCTCCCTGTCGGAGCTGTATGAATCCTTGCGCGATTTTTACGTTTTTGAGGACGAAAACACACTCTTGGGCACGGCCGCCCTGCATATCGTCTGGGATGACCTGGCCGAAGTCCGCTCCGTCGCGGTGGCCGAGGAGGCTGGCCGCAAGGGCATCGGCAGCCATCTGGTGCAGGCATGTATCAGTGAGGCGCGGCAGATCGGACTCAGGCGCATTTTCTGCCTGACCTACAAACCGGACTTTTTCGCAAAGCTCGGTTTCCGGCTGGTGGACAAGTCCGAGTTACCCCAGAAGGTCTGGGGGGACTGCATCAAGTGCGTCAAGTTCCCGGACTGCGATGAAAACGCCATGATCCTGGACCTGAGCTGAGACGTAATGAAGTAACACCGCTAGCAGGCCGTTGAAAAACTCAGGTTGTTCAAAAATAGTCAGGTCGTCGCACCCGCTAGACAAGCCCCGAGGAGGCGTAGCAGCGCTACGCCGCACGAAAGGGCTTTCGGGGCGAAGGCCTGATGGCTGCTTTTCAACAACCTCCTAACCGAATACTTCCATGGAGAGGTATCGCTCCCCCGTATCCGGCAGAACCACCACCACGTTCTTGTCAGCCCCCATCTTCCGGGCCACCCGTACTGCACCGACCAACGCCGCACCACTCGATATCCCGCACAGAAGCCCTTGCTTGTCCGCCAAAGTCCGGGCGGCACTGAAGGCATCCTCGTCCGGCACGGCAATCACCTCCTGGTAGATCGAGGTATTGAGGACCTCGGGGATGAAACCGGCCCCGATCCCCTGGATTTTGTGGGGTCCCGCCAGGCCGCCGGAAAGTACGGGCGAACTGGCCGGTTCGACGGCAGCGATGTGAATGGCCGGATTGTGCCGGCGGAGCACCTCGCCGGTGCCGGTGATGGTGCCGCCCGTGCCGACCCCGGCCACAAAGCCGTCAATGGTCAATCCCTTCATGGCGGCAATGATCTCAGGTCCCGTCGTGCGGCGATGGGCCTCGGGGTTGGCGGGGTTGCTGAACTGCTGCGGGAGGAGCCAGCGGTTTTTGGCGGCCAGTTCCTCGGCCTTCTGCACCGCCCCCTTCATACCCTGCGAAGCCGGTGTCAGCACCAGCTCGGCACGGTAAGCCGTCAAAAGTCTCCGCCGCTCCAGACTCATGGATTCGGGCATGGTCAGCACCAGCCGGTACCCCTTCACCGCGCAGACCATCGCCAGTCCGATGCCGGTATTGCCGCTGGTCGGCTCGACAATCGTTGCACCCGGCTTGATGCAGCCATCCTGCTCGGCCCGTTCGATCATCGCCAGGGCGATGCGGTCCTTGATGCTGCCGCCGGGGTTGAAGGATTCAACCTTGGCATAAATTGCGGCCGCCCCCGCCTCCGTCAGTCCGGAAAGTTTGACCAGGGGTGTGGCGCCGATCTGTTCGATAGCACTCGTGCTGATTGCAATAGGCATGATGGTGTCCCGAATGAGTTGGTCCGTAAATAAGTTATTGAAAGACTCCGGTTGTTCAATAATAGTCAGATCGTCGCACCCGCAGTATAATCGCCCGGCGATTATCGGTGACGAAGCGCGAGCTGCGTTCATCCCGCAGGGACAGAGCCGGAACGGTTCTGCTAAAGACCCTGCGGAGGCGTAGCAGCGCTACGCCGCACGAAAGGGCTTTCGAGGACGAAGGCCTGATGGCTGTTTTTCAACAACCTCCTAGATGTAGTACATGAAGCGGTGGTCCTGTTCCTTCTTGATCCCCATCTCCAGACCGCGCTGGCACAGCGTCTGGAGGGTTATGCCGGAGAACAGCTTGTTGAGCATGGCCGTGGCCTCTTCCCAGACCGTTTGGGTCGCGCACTGTCCTTCAAAGGGACAGTCTGTCTTGCGCTTGCGTTTTTTCGGCGTCGCCCCGGTACAATCCACCAGAAGCACATCCAGTTCGGTGGCGCACAGCACATCCAGAACCGTGATCTCCTCGGGCTTTTTGGCCAGGCAGTAGCCCCCCTGTGGTCCGCGCTTGCTTTTCAGAATCCCGGCCCGCTTCAGATTCTGGAAGATCTGCTCCAGATAACGGGGTGATATCTGCTGACGGCGGGAGATATCCTGGATCTGGGCCGGCATGTTGCCACAGTTGTAGGCAATGTCGAAAAGAGCCCGCAGCCCGTACCTACTTTTTGTCGACAAACGCATAGTTCCTCCCAATCGCTCTCGTTGTTGAGCAGCATCATTCTATAACAAAAATACATCGCACCCGTCAACAAGACTAACGGCAAAAACTCCCAAGTTCTACATAAAGTTATGCTGATTTTTGCCCATGTCCACGCAGCCTCCGGCTCAACTTTCAACCGCCCTGGCCACCGTCACCACCGCCACCTCGCGGGCACCGGACGCCTTGAGCACTCCGGCGCATTCCTTCACGGTGCTGCCGGTGGTGTAGACATCGTCTACCAGCAACACACGCCGTCCCCTCACAGCATCGGTATCCCTGACGCCAAAGGCACCCTTGACATTGTCGCGCCGCTGTGCGGCCGTCAGATTGATCTGGGGTTCGGTCCACCGGATACGCCGCATTGCGCCCCGATCCAGGGGGAGGTTCCACTCGCGCGCCCAGATTTCTCCCAACAGCACCGCCTGATTGAAGCCGCGCTCCCTGAGCCGGCGAATGTGCAACGGCACCGGCACCATCAGGTCCGGAGCGCATGCGGCGACGAAATCCCGCAGGGAGCCTGCCGCCAGCAGCGCCAGGGGACGGCGCAGGTGGGTTTTATGGTGGTATTTGAAGGCGTGGACCAGGTCGCGGCAGGGCCCCTCGTAGACCAGGGCCGACCGGGCGGCATAAAAATCGGGCGCTGACTGCCGGCACGCGCCGCACACATGGTCCTCACCCGCCCCCGAAAAGGGAATGCCGCACACCTGGCAGAGCGGGTGCGCCACGGTGGGCATCCGCTCCCGGCACGCCGGGCAGATGTGCACGGGGCCGGCATCGGGGATAAATGCCCGGCAGCTGTGGCAAAGCGGTGGGAAGAGGACATCGAGGAACGCTGTAAGAAGCTTGTTCACGGTCGGTTCAATACCGCATCAAAACCCGGTAGGACAATTTCGCTTCGCCATCCGCCGGCACCGGTATCTTGTACTCCAGCGTACCGGAATCGGCTTTGCGGTAGTCGTGGCTGGAGTCCAGCACCTTCCAGTCACCCGGCACCGGCTCCGTCACCCGCACCACGACCGCTTCCTTCTTATGATTGCGAATCGAGATCTCGTAGGCCGCCTCATAGCTGTCGTTTGCCCGTTTCTTCCAGTCGGTCTGCCTCTTGTCGGCAACCACGTCGAAGGCTTCGCCCAGCTTGATACGCACCTTTTCGTCCCTGGGGGTGTGATCGATGGCATCCTCACCCACGAACTGGAGCGCATTGTCGCCGCCCTTTTTGTAGACCCGCACGGTCCCCTTGGGCAACGGCATCCCCAGGTGATTCTTCTCCCGGTTCTCCAGCTCGATATACACGCCAATTTTCTGCTTCCTGGCAATATCGCCGCTGTAGGCGTCCTGATAGTAATAGGCGGCACCGGACAGGAGCAGTTCCTTGCGTACCGGTATATCGGCGGCCGAGAGCAGGCTGATCTGCTTGGTCTGGTTGTCCTTGATGGTGGAAGGCCGCTGGAGAGTGTACATGTGGTACTCCAGGAGCCCCTCCTCCCTGAACTGGGGAGCCGGGGCGGCAACGGCCATCGCCACCGCCTTGCCTCTACGGAGCGGCTGCACCTCGTCGGGGACCCGGTTCACATCCCCGGCCACCAGTTCGACGGTGGCATTGGGGTAGGTTGCCCCGCTGTTGTTGGTGATGGAGACCCATCCCCCCAGATCGGCCTTATCGTCCTGTTCGTTGAGGGTCATGACATAGTCGGCGCGCCAGGTGATGCCGCTGGTCAGGTAGGTAGCCTCCACGGTGTGCGGTTTTTCACGGCCGTTCTCCAGGAGCCACACCAGGGTCGGGCTGGCTATCAGGCTGTCCGGCACCTGGGGAAAGATGACCCGCCCCGGATGGCCGTAGGTGATCTCGTTGCCTATCTTGAATACCGGGCCGTTGTTATTGGAAAGGAGCGTGGCGGTTACCACCTCTTCCCGCTCGCTGTAGGGGTTTTTCTGGTAGAGCCTGACCTCCTTGCCCACATACTTGTCCATCAGTTTCTGCGGGCTGAGCAGGTCATACTCGTAGTTTTGCTCCAGAATATTCAGGCCGGCGGCATCCGAGAGAGAGCGGATACGGACGCTGGCCGGCATGATGGCGGTGGCCACATCCATGAAACGCAGCTCGCTGCGCCCCTTGGGCAGGCGCAGTACGCGCAGGTCCTTGACCAGACCGAGGCTGGAATTGTAGATCGTTACCGCCACGCCGGTCTGTTCGGCACTGGTCGAGGAGGTCACCGTCCCTGCACTGCCGGCGCCCCACACCTGATGGGCCATTGCCGAGACCAGTGCCGTTACCGCCATCACCGTGCGCATCGAGCGAACCGCCATATCCCCTCCCCTCTCCGCCCTTTCGGCGTCAAGCAACTACGGATGCGAAACAAGCCCTTTCCGGGCGGAAACCTATTTCAGCACCTTCACGGACTTGATCACCACCTGCTGTTCCGGCACGTCCCCCATACCATGGTAGACGCCGGTTCTGACCGCTTTTATCTTGTCCACCACGTCCATTCCCGCGATGACCTTGCCGAAGACAGCATAACCGAAGCCGTCCGGATTGGGGCGATTCAACATATCGTTATTTACCACGTTGATGAAGAATTGTGCCGTGGCGCTGTCCGGCATGCCGGTTCGGGCCATGGCGATGGTGCCGCGGTCGTTTTTCAAGCCGTTGGCAGCCTCGTTCCTGATGGGCGCAGCGGTGGACTTCTGGATGAAGTCGGTGGTAAAACCGCCCCCCTGGATCATGAAGCCGTTTATGACGCGATGGAAGATCGTACCGTTATAGAACCCCTTGTTGACATAGCCGAGGAAGTTCCCGACGCTAATGGGCGCTTCCTTTTCAAACAACTCAAGCTTGATGGTTCCCTGGCTGGTTTCCATCAGGACGACCGGATTCTTTGCCTTGCCTTCGGCACAGGCCATGCCTGCAAAGACGAAAACCGCCATAACGGCAACAGCCAATTTCCTGAACATTGCGATTCTCCTTTGTGTAACCGGATAGATTATTGGTGTTCGCGGGATGCCCCCGGCGTGGATGTAGCGCCCCTGCACACCAGGTGCCAGCCGCCCGTCTATTTCCCGCAGGGACGGTTCGGGCATGGCTGACCGTTGCAGCCGGCCCTGTCGCACCCCATGCACTCTCCGTCACGCTTCCCGCTTTGTGGGAGGCCGCTCTGGGCACGGATGGCGCTGATCTTGGCCCGGATCGCAGCGATATCGGCCTGCAAGGCCGCCACCTTGGCGGCATCCGGCGCCCCTTTCAGGTTTTCGCGCTGCAGATCGAAACGCTTGTTCATCAGCTCCTGACGCAGGTCCAGGGTGTCCCGCTGAAATTTTTTAAACTGGTCGGATTGCCCGGCGCTTCGGGCACATTTCGCACAACCGCCGTCCATACCGGCCAGAGTCGTACCGCAAACGGCCAGGGTCAACGCCAGAGCCAACAAAGTCAAGACAGATGCCTTCATACAACTACCTCCCGAAAAGTGTTATTGGTATTCTTCCTGTGCGACGTGCGCCGGCAAACAGGGAAGCGGCCGCTACCCCAGCGAACGCACCAGATCGGCCAGACACGCGATAAAGGCGGGCGAGCTGTTCAGGGACTCACTGCGCCGAAAATTGACAATACCCAGCTTTTGGGCCTCTTCCCGATACTGGATGTCGATCTCGTAGAGGGTCTCGATGTGGTCGGACACGAACGAAAGCGGCACCATCAGCAGGTCCTTGCAGCCCGCCGCCGCCAGTTCGGCGATCTTCCCCTCCGTGGAGGGTTCCAGCCACTTGACCGGGCCGGCCCGCGACTGGAAGGCCAGATGGTGCGATACGCCGCCGAAATGCTCCATCACCAGCCGCACCGTGGCCTGGATGTGGTCGAGGTAGGGATCTCCGGAATCGATGAACGACTGGGGCAGGCCGTGTGCGGAAAACACCAGTTGCACGGCGCTCCGGTCGGCAAATCCGGCCAACCCTTGCTCGACCTTCTCCACCAGGGCCGCGATATAGCCGGGATGGTCGAAGAACTGGCGGATATACGCCAGATCAAAACGCACCTTTGCCTGGGCCAGCACCCGCTCCAACTCGTTGAAGCTGGAACCGCTGGTAGCACGGGAATAGTGGGGATAGAGCGACAACGCCACGATCCGGCTGAAGCCTTCCCGCTTGATGGCGGCCAGGGCTTCGATCGTGTCCGGTTTCCAATAGCGCATGGCCACGAAACAGCGATAGCCCTCACCCAGAACCTTTTCCAGTTCCGCCCCCTGCTGTTCGGTCAGCTCACGCAGAGGCGACTTGCCTCCCATCCGGCGGTAATACTCGACCACCTTGCGGGCGCGCCGGCGGGAAATGAAACGCGCTATGACCGGTTGCAGAAAGGCCGGGCCGATACGGATGATGTCGCGGTCCGAAAACAGGTTGCAGAGAAACGGTTCGACGGCGTCCAGGGAATCCGGCCCACCCATCTGGAGCAGCAATACTGCGGTTTTTTCAGACATTCTGGAACCCCTCTCTCATCACAGCGGCATAAAAGGCGTTGAAGAAACAAACTATTACAACAGAGCAATCGTTCCTCGCGCATCCGCATGTTTGCCGTGACGGTGCGGCACACATACTTCTACGCGCGGATCATCACCAGCAACATCTTGAACGGCTTGACCGCCTTGAGCGCATGGGGCTTGTTGGCCGGCATGATGATCATCTGTCCGGCCGCCACCGTCTGGGCGCTCCCTTCGATGGTCACCTCCGCCTCGCCGTCCACGACCTGCACAAAGGCATCGTAAGGGGCGGTATGCTCGGAAAGCCCCTGTCCGGCATCAAAGGAAAACAGCGTCAACGTCCCGATCTTCTTGTCGATCAGTGTCTTGCTGACCACCGAGCCATCCTGATATGCCACCAGTTCGCTCATGGTCAGGGCTTTTCCGGTCAGATCCATGTTCTCCTCCTTTTCCAGCCGCAAGAGTCTGCCAGCGCACCCATAATATGACGTAACCGCCCTCCGGGCAACTGATTTAAACGCAAAAGGCCGGAGACATGATATCTCCGGCCCTTTCCATACACGTGCGGGAACGTCGCTTTTGGAAAACGCTCTATTTTTTGTCCTGGGCAGGAAATCAAGGGGTTGCGCGGAGGCGTAGCAGCGCTACGCCGCACAAGCAAGCCCGCCGATTGACGCAGCCAGGGCGGAAAAGAGACGTTTTCCCGGTTAGTACATGCCGCCCATGCCGCCCATACCACCCATCCCGCCACCCGGCATTGCCGGCATGGCAGCTTCTTCCTTCGGCTTCTCGGCGATCAGGGCCTCGGTGGTCAGCATCAGGCCTGCGATGGAGGAGGCATTCTGCAGGGCCGAACGGGATACCTTGGTCGGATCGATGATGCCGGTCTTGATCATGTCCACATACTCGTCGGAAGCGGCATCGTAACCGAAGGCGTCCTTGCCGTTCTTGACCTTGTCCACCACGATGGAGGCGTCGATGCCGGCGTTATCGGCGATCTGGCGGATCGGGGCTTCCAGGGAGGTCTTGATCACGTTGACGCCGAACTGCTGCTCGGCTGCCAGTTCGAGGGCATCCAGCGCCTTGAGGGCGCGGATGTAAGCGACACCGCCGCCGGGGACAATGCCCTCGTCAACGGCAGCGCGGGTGGCGTGCAGCGCGTCTTCCACGCGGGCCTTCTTCTCCTTCATCTCGACTTCGGTGGCAGCACCGACCTTGATGACGGCAACGCCGCCCACCAGCTTGGCCAGACGTTCCTGGAGCTTTTCACGGTCGTAGTCGCTGCTGGTTTCCTCGATCTGGGCGCGGATCATCTTGACGCGGCCCTGAATGGCCTCTTCCTGGCCGTCGCCGTCGATGATGGTGGTGTTGTCCTTGTCGATGGTGATGCGCTTGGCGCGACCCAGCATGTCGAGAGTGGTCTGGTCGAGTTTGAAGCCCACCTCTTCGGAGATCACCTGACCGCCGGTGAGGATGGCGATATCTTCCAGCATGGCCTTGCGGCGGTCGCCGAAGCCAGGGGCCTTGACGGCGGCAACGTTCAGCACGCCGCGCAGCTTGTTGACCACCAGGGTCGCCAGCGCTTCGCCTTCGATATCTTCGGCGATGATCAGCAGCGGACGGCCGGTTTTGGCGGTCTGCTCGAGGATCGGGAGCAGGTCCTTCATATTGGAGATCTTCTTGTCGTGGATCAGGATCACGGCGTTTTCAAGAGTAGCTTCCATGCGCTCCGGATCGGTCACGAAGTAGGGGGAGAGGTAGCCGCGGTCGAACTGCATCCCTTCCACGGTTTCCAGGCTGGTTTCCATGGCCTTGGCTTCCTCGACGGTGATCACGCCTTCCTTGCCGACCTTTTCCATGGCCTCGGCGATGATATCTCCGATGGTCTTGTCGTTGTTGGCGGAGATGGTGCCGACCTGGGCGATCTCCTTGTGGTCCTTGATCGGCTTGGAGATGCTCTTCAGTTCGCCGACGATGACCTCCACGGCCTTGTCGATGCCGCGCTTGATCTCCATCGGATTGTGGCCGGCGGCCACCAGCTTGGAACCCTGACGGTAGATGGCCTGGGCGAGAACGGTCGCGGTGGTGGTGCCGTCACCGGCAACATCGGAGGTTTTGGAAGCGACTTCTTTCACCAGCTGAGCGCCCATGTTTTCGAATTTATCTTCCAGTTCCACTTCCTTGGCAACGGTCACGCCGTCCTTGGTGATCAGCGGAGCGCCGAAGGATTTGTCGATCACGACATTGCGGCCTTTGGGGCCGAGGGTTACCTTGACGGCGTCTGCAAGGGTATTGACGCCTTTCAGGATGGCGTTGCGGCCGTCCTGGTCGAATTTGATGATCTTTGCAGCCATGCGTTATTCCTCCATAGAGATAGTTGGTAGCTCGTTGGTTTTGGAGCGTATTATGTGCTGAAATGAGGATTTTTTCGTCCTGGGCTTGCCGATCAAGGGATGCCGCGGAGACGTACCGGAGGCACGTCGCACAAAGGCATTCCGAAGAGTGGCGAGGCCAGGGCGGAAAAAGACCGTTTCTTACTCTACGATGGCCAGGATGTCTTCTTCCCGCATAATCAGATACTCTTCACCGTCCACCTTGATCTCGGTGCCCGAATACTTGCCGAACAGCACCTTGTCGCCCACTTTCACGTCCAGAGGCAGCACCTTGCCGTCTTCGGTCTTCTTGCCGTTGCCGGCAGCCACGATTTCGCCGCGCTGCGGTTTTTCCTTGGCGGTTTCAGGAATGAAAAGCCCCCCTGCCGTTTTGGTTTCCTCTTCAACCCTCTTGACGAGGATGCGGTCCTGAAGTGGTCTCAAACTCATGTTGTCCTTCTCCTTTCTATTACCGGTTGGTGGTGTAAAGTCACAGACGCGATTAGCACTCACAACCACCGAGTGCTAACGGTGAGAAATATAATCAACGGGTGGGCAAAAATCAAGGGGCGTGATGATTTTTTTCCCGACAGGCGGTCATACCGCCGGAAAATGATACAGGGATCGGGCATATACAAATTAAATATCAAATAAATACAGTCGAGTATCGAAACACTGTCATGGAATGACGTATGTGCACCACTTTCCGTTTTGACAAACTGCGTGGCGTCTGGTACAAAATCCGCAACTGTTTATCGACCGGTCTGGTGCCGCGCTCTCGATCAGCGTGGTTAAAAGGGAAGAGGGTGCAAGTCCCTCGCTGTCCCGCAACTGTAAGGGGGGACCGACGCCGCATCGTGCCACTGGGGAAGACCTGGGAAGGCGCGGCGAAGGAACGATCCCCAAGCCAGGAAACCTGCCATTCCGATGCTTTTGGGACCTCCGTGGAACGAGGGGCCGAAGCCGGATAGCATTTTCATCCAGGTATTTTCGAGCCCCTGCCCATAGCGTTATGTGCAGGGGCTTTTTTCGTTGGAGGAGAACATGGCCAAAACGATCTTCATTACCGGTGGAGCGCGAAGCGGCAAAAGCCGTTTTGCCGAGGAGCTGGCCCAACAATTCGGCGCGCCGCTCGGCTACCTGGCCACGGCCCAGGCGTTGGACGACGAGATGGAAGAGCGGGTCAAAAAGCACCGTCTGCGCCGTGGCGATGTCTGGCTGACCATAGAGGAGCCCCTACACCTGTCCCAGGCCATCGCCCGTTGCGACGGCACCTGCAAGGCAGTGCTGGTGGATTGTCTCACCCTGTGGCTGTCCAACCTGCTCTTTCACTACGAAGAACAGGGAAAAGACGCCGAGACCTGCATCATGGAGGACGTGCGCCGCCTGGCGGCCACCCTGCGGGAGATGCGGACCCCGGTCATTGTGGTGTCCAACGAGGTGGGCCAGGGGATCGTACCGGAAAACCGTCTGGCGCGCCGCTTCCGCGACATGGCCGGGCAGGCCAACCAGCTTCTGGCGGCCATGGCGGACGAGGTGCACGTGGTCATCAGCGGCATACCCTTGAAATTGAAATAAAGGCAACGACGAAACATCTTCGGAATAAAACCATAGGAGACTACCAATGAACATCGTGAAAACCACGCTGGAACGCATCAAACCGGTCAGCGCCGACCTGCTGCACCAGGCCCAGGCCAAGCTGGACAACAAAACCAAACCGCTCGGCTCCCTGGGCAGGCTGGAGGAGTTCGGGCGCCGTTTCGCCGCCATCAGCGGCACCTTGAGTCCCGACACCACGAAAAAGGTCATCTTCACCTTTGCCGGGGACCATGGCGTGACCGACGAGAGGGTCTCTGCCTTCCCGAAAGAGGTTACCCCCCAGATGGCCTTCAACATGCTGGCCGGGGGGGCCGGCGTCAATGTGCTGGCCCGCCATGCCGGGGCCGAGGTGAGACTGGTGGACGTGGGGGTGGACTATGACTTCAACGGCATCGAAGGCTTGATCGACCGCAAGGTGGCCCGCGGCACCAAAAACTTCGCCAAGGGACCGGCCATGACCCGTGACGAGGCCCTGGCCGCCCTGAAGGTAGGCATCGACCAGGCCGACCAGTGCAAGGCGGAAGGCGTGGCCATGGCGGGAACGGGCGAACTGGGCATCGGCAACACAACCCCCTCCTCGGCCATCATCGCCGCCATCTCCGGCATTCCGGTCAGGGAGTTGACCCACCGCGGCACCGGCATCAACGACGAGGGCCTGGAGAACAAGATCCGGGCCATTGAGCAGGGACTGGCCGTCAACCGTCCCGACCCCAAGGACCCGCTGGACGTGCTGACCAAGGTGGGTGGGCTGGAGATCGCTGCCATTGCCGGCCTGGTGCTGGGGTGCGCGGCCAACGGCATCCCGGTGGTGGTAGACGGCTTCATCTCCACCGCCGGCGCCCTGATCGCCTCGGAACTGCACCCCAACGTGCGCGACTACATCTTTGCCGCCCACGAATCAGTGGAGATCGGCCATCGGTTCATGCTGGAGCGGATCGGCGCGGCGCCGATCCTGGACCTGAACCTGCGCCTGGGGGAAGGCACCGGCGCGGCCTTGGCCATGAGCCTGATCGAAGCCGGGGTAAAAATATTGAAGGAGATGGCCACCTTCGAGCAGGCCGGGGTATCGAAAGGCTAATGCGCCGTTCTGCCGATGAACGGACCCCATGGTGCGCCCGATGCTGACCTCGCCCTCCCCATGGCCCACGGTCCTCCTGGAGTCGTTCGCCGGCGCATCCTTTCCCCGCTCCTTCCGTTTTGACGGCCTGGAATCGGTAGCGATTGCCCGCACCACGGGCGAGGTCGTCCCAGCCCTGCGGGAGGTGGAAGAGGCCGTGGCGCGGGGTCGGCACGCGGCCGGTTTCGTGAGTTACGAGGCCGCAGCCGGCCTCAACCCCGACCTGCCGGCCGCCGAACCGGGGGGCATGCCGCTGGTCTGGTTCGGCATCTTCAGCGAGCGCCACGAGTGCAGACCGGGCACGGCGGGGGCGGAAACCGGCGACTGCCGCGTCTCGCCGCCCGTGACCGCCATGGACCGGGCATCCTACGGCGTTGCCATAGCCGCCATCCGCGCGGCCATCGCCCGGGGCGAGACCTATCAGATCAACTTCACCACCCGCCAGCGCTTCGGATTCCAGGGCACACCCTTTGCCCTCTACCGCCGCATGTGCCGCAACCAGCAGGCCCCGTTCTGCGCCTGGATCGATGCCGGCAGCCGCCGGATTCTCTCCGCCTCGCCGGAGTTGTTCTTCAGCATGAAGGACGGCCTGCTGACCATGCGCCCCATGAAGGGGACCGCACCGCGGGCAGCGTCCCCCGACGCCGATCGGGCCGAGCGGGAACGGTTGGCCGCGAGCCCGAAGGAACGGGCGGAAAACCTGATGATCGTCGATCTGGTGCGCAACGACCTCGCCACCATCGCCGAGACCGGCAGCGTCACGGTGCCGTCGCTTTTCGATGTAGAGGCCTACCCCACGGTATATCAGATGACCTCCACCGTCACCGCCCGTCCCAGACCGGGGATAGGGATCACCGATATCTTCACGGCCCTGTTTCCCTGCGGTTCGGTCACCGGCGCGCCCAAACGACGCACCATGGAGATCATCGGCGACCTGGAACGGGAATCGCGCGGGGTCTACTGCGGCGCCATCGGCTACTGTTCACCCGGGGGCGAGGCGGTCTTCAGCGTGGCCATCCGCACCGCGATACTTGACATGGCAACACACACCGGCGAACTCGGCCTCGGCAGCGGCATCACCTGGGACTCCGAGGCTGGTGCGGAATACCGGGAATGCCTGGCCAAGGGCGCTTTTCTGCATCGTGAACCACCGGACTTTTGCCTGATCGAGTCCCTGCGCCACGACAAGGAGGGTTTTCTGCTCCTGGAGCGGCACCTGCGGCGACTGGCGGAGTCGGCGGCGTATTTCGGCTTCTGCTACGACAGCGACAGCCTGCGCGCCCGACTCGCCGCCCTGGGCGGGGAACTGTTCGGGGTCCACAAGGTACGTGTCCTTCTGGCCGCGGATGGTACGCTGACCCTGGAGGCGGAACCGCTGCCGCCCCCCTCCCCCCCAGCCCCGTCCGGTATGCTTGCCGTGTCGCGCATACGGGTGGACTCGACCGATCCGTTCCTCTACCACAAGACGACCCGCCGGGAGCTGTTCGAGCAGGAGCACCGCCGGCATCCCGACGGCATGGATGTCCTCTTCCTTAACGAACGGGGAGAGGTGACCGAGGGGAGCTACAACACCATCGTTGTTTCGCTGCACGGCGAACTGCTGACCCCGGCCCTCTCGTGCGGCCTGCTGCCGGGCATCCTGCGGGAGGAGTTGATCGAAGTGGGGGCCATCCGCGAGGCGCTACTGACCCCGGCAGACCTGAAAAAAGCCGACACCATCTGGCTGGTCAATTCGGTGCGCGGCTGGCGGGAATGCAACATTGCCCAACCCATGACATAGAGGTGGTTTACGAGCAGATTGTTAGAAAACTAAGGTTGTGCGAAAACAGACAGATCGTCGCACCCGCAGAAGGCCCTGAGGAGGCAGCCCTCTCTCTATCTCTCCCCCAGAGGGGGAGAGCATGCCGTGCCCTCTCCTTTAGGCCCTTCGGGTCCTCCGGGAGAGGGATTGGGTGAGGGACCGCAGCGCTACGCCGCACGAAAAGGCATTCGAGGACGAAGGCCTGATGGCTGTTTTTCAACAACCGCCTACAAGGAGAACAACAATGCTGACCCAGATCGAATCCGCCCGCCAGGGCATCATCACCCCCCAGATGGCGGCCGTTGCCGCGGACGAGGCGCTTTCCGCGGAATTCGTGCGCGGCATGGTGGCCGAGGGGAGGATCGTCATCCCCTGGAACCACAACCGTCGGCCCAAGGCCGCCGGCATAGGCTTTGGCCTGCGCACCAAGGTCAACGCCTCCATCGGCACCTCCTCCGACATCATCGACTACCAGGCCGAGGTGGCCAAGGCGCGGGCGGCCCAGGAAAGCGGGGCCGACACCCTGATGGAACTCTCCGTGGGGGGCGACCTGGACCGGGTGCGGCGCGATGTGATCGCCAGCGTGGACCTGCCGGTCGGCAACGTGCCGCTCTACCAGGCCTTCTGTGAGGCGGCCCGCAAATACGGCGACCCGAACCGCCTCGACCCGGAGGAACTCTTCGACCTGATCGAACGCCAGTGTGCCGACGGCATGGCCTTCATGGCGGTGCACTGCGGCATCAACCTCTCCACCATCGAACGCCTCAGAAAGCAGGGCTACCGTTACGGCGGCCTGGTTTCCAAGGGTGGGGTTTCCATGGCGGCCTGGATGCTGGCCAACAAGCGGGAAAACCCCCTCTACGAGCAGTTCGACCGGGTGGCGGCGATCCTGAAAAAATACGATACCGTGCTCTCCCTGGGTAACGGCCTCAGGGCCGGGGCCATCCACGACTCCAGCGACCGGGCACAGATCCAGGAACTGGTCATCAACTGCGAGTTGGCCGAACTGGGGCGCGACATGGGCTGCCAGATGCTGGTGGAAGGGCCGGGGCACGTTCCCCTGGACGAAATCGAGGGGAACATCAAACTGCAAAAGCGCATGAGCGGCGGTGCGCCCTACTATATGCTGGGGCCGATCACCACCGACGTGGCGCCCGGCTTCGACCACATCACCTCGGCCATCGGCGCGGCCCAGTCGGCCCGCTTCGGCGCCGACCTGATCTGCTACATCACCCCGGCCGAACACTTGGCCCTGCCCACCGAAGAGGATGTGCGCCAGGGGGTCAAGGCGGCCAGGATCGCCGCCTACATCGGGGACATGAACAAATATCCGGAGCGGATGAGGGAGCGGGACAAGGAGATGTCCAAGGCCCGCCGCGACCTGGACTGGGAAAAACAGTTCCAGTTGGCCCTCTATCCCGAGGATGCCCGGGCCATCCGCGCCAGCCGGGTTCCCGAGGACAGCGCCACCTGTACCATGTGTGGTAATTTTTGCGCCTCCCGCGGTGCAGGAAAGCTCTTTGCAGATGACCTGAAACAGGATAAGATTTAGCAGGTTGTTGAAAAACACCCATCAGGCCTTCGTCCTCGAATGCCCCCTTGTGACTGAGGCCTGCGGCCTCACCCTTCGGGCGCCTTCGCGGTCCAATTCAGCAAGCTGAATTGTGCGGCGTAGCGTTGCGGTCCCTCACCCAATCCCTCTCCCCCAGAGAGGGATTGGCATGCTCTCCCCCTCTGGGGGAGAGATAGAGAGAGGGCTGCCTCCGCGGGTCCTTTTGCGGGTGCGACGATCTGACTATTTTTGGACAACCTGAGTTTTTCAACAACCTGCAAACGGTCGCATCGGCGGGAAAAAACACGGGGAGTTAGAATGTACAGTTCGATCACATCGCTGTCGTTGCGGCTACGGCCGGGAGATGATATTCGGAATTCATTGTCACGGCTGCTCCACGACCGGGAACTGCCCGCCGTCTGCGTGCTCGGCTGCGTCGGCAGCCTGAGCCGGGCAGCCCTGCGGCTGGCCGGAAACGGCGGCGGCACCATCATCGAGGGGCCGTTGGAGATCGTCGCCCTCTCCGGCACCCTGTCCCCCCAGGGGCCGCACCTGCACATCGCCCTTGCCGACAGCACCGGCCGCGTGCTGGGCGGACACCTGCTGGACGGCTGCATCGTCCTGACCACCGCCGAGATCGTCCTGGCGGTCATGCCCGACGTACGCTTTTCACGACGCCACGACGCCGCAACCGGTTATGCGGAACTGGTGATCACGACCCCTGTCGAAACAACCCCATGAAGCGTTTCCTTGTCGCCTTCCAGTTTCTGACCATCATTCCGCTCCCCTCCAAGGTCGAGTGCGAGGCCCGGGACCTGGGACGCTCCACGGCGGTCTTTCCCCTGGTGGGGCTGACCATCGGCGCCCTGTTGGCTGGGCTCAACTGGCTGATCGCTCCCTGGCTGGCCCGATCGCTGGCCGACGCCCTGCTGATTACCGCCCTGGCCGCCGTGACCGGCGCCCTGCACCTGGACGGTCTGGCCGACGTCTGCGACGGCATCGCGGCCCGGGGCGGCCGGGAACGCTTTCTGGAGGTCATGAAGGACTCCCGGGTCGGCGCCGTGGGTGTCGTCGGTATCGTCCTCGGTCTGCTGCTCAAATGGCAGGCCCTCCTGGCGGTCCCGCCCGGCATCAAGATGCAGGCCCTGCTGTTCTTCCCGGCTCTGGCCCGCTGCGCCCAGGTCCTCGCCATGACCGGCGCGCGCCATGCCCGCAAGGAGGGACTGGGAGCCGTATTCATCCAGGGTACCGGCAACGCCCGGTTGGTTGCGGCTCTGACCCTGACCCTGGCGGCGGCTTTTGTGCTGCCCCCCCTCACCGGACTGGCCGCCTACGTCGTCGTCATCCTGCTGACCGTGGCGCTGCGCTGCTACTTCCAGCACCGGCTGGACGGCCTGACCGGCGACGTGGTGGGTTGCATCAGCGAGTTGGCCGAGATCGCGGCCCTGACGGTCATGTCGATCCGGCTTCCCTGATTCCCAGTGTCCCAACAGGCCGTTGAAAAAATAGGTTGTTCAAAAATAGTCAGATCGTCGCACCCGCAGAAGGCCCTGAGGAGGCAGCCCTCTCTCTATCTCTCCCCCAGAGGGGGAGAGCATGCCGTGCCCTCTCCCTCCGGGAGAGGGATTGGGTGAGGGACCGCAGCGCTACGC
>Ga0207816_1000100_pt1 | contig 23085 bp, 18 predicted proteins | sample LuqExpMetageno10_FD_187768 | JGI IMG/M metagenome (GOLD analysis project Ga0207816, IMG submission 187768) | Tropical forest soil microbial communities from Luquillo Experimental Forest, Puerto Rico - Sample 10 (SPAdes) | ecosystem: Environmental > Terrestrial > Soil > Tropical forest ... | reverse complement strand
AAAGCCATATCTCGGGGCCCCGAGACCTGTGCCATATCAGCTACAATACCCCGTACAGGCTTTGCCCAAGACGGAACAAAGGGGATTGCAGCACTCATCAAGAACGATTGCAAAAAACTGCGCTTGGAAAAGCCGAGAGCCATTTTGCCACCCCATTAATTGTTCGCGCCTAATACGCTTGTCGGCGAACTTCCTCGGGAGGGCTACCATCATTTTTTTGCCGCTTGAAAATATGTTCAGTAGCGGATTGGACGTGGACAAACGGGATTGGCTATTTGCAAACAGGAAAAGCGACTCTGGCTAAAGCGATTGTCCCAGCAGCTTTTCAAAATCTGCGCGATAGTTACGGCTCAGTATGAGACGCGCCCCATCCTTCATCACCACTTCGAACTCGCCGTGTGAAAGTGGCTCCATCTGCGTAATTGACTTAATATTGATCGCACTCGACTTGTGGATACGAACAAACCGAAAGGGATCGAGCCGTTTGATTACATTTCCGAGAGAAGACCGATAAACCAGCTCCTTGCCCTGTACGTGCAGGTTCACATACACGCCAGCGCCTTCAATCCAGTCTATTTCTGTGGCCATAACCAGCTTGGTCACGCCGCTATTTTTGATAACCAGCCATTCCCATAATTCCCCTGGAGACGCCCTCTTGGCGGCCAACTCCAGAACCTTTGGCCCTATGGTGGGAGCGTTGGCCGCGTGCAGACGCCTTTTGACACGAGACAGGGCTTGTTCGAAACGCGCATTGCTGACGGGCTTGAGTAGGTAATCGACGGCATCCGCCTCAAACGCCTTAATAGCGAACTCATCGTAAGCCGTGACAAACACCGTTGGCGGCATGTGCTCGGCTCCAATAGCATCTATCACACCAAATCCATCAACCCCCGGCATCTGGACATCGAGAAAGACAATATTGGGCCTTTCTGCTTCGAGCGCCGCGATTGCAGAAACCCCGTTTTCAGCCTCGATCACAGCTTCAATATCGTTATCCTTGCGGAGCAATTGCATCAAGCGCTTTCGTGCCGGCGCTTCGTCATCCACGACGAGGACTTTGATGCCGCCATCCATAGGATTATTCATCTGCGCCCTCCCCCATTATATGCAGTGGCACCCGCATAACGACCTCTACGCCACCTTCATCTCTTCTGTGGATTTCGAAAGCCTGCTTTACATCGGGATAGAGCCCATTTAGCCGCTCGCGGGTTGCCGTGAGCCCCAAGCCCTTGGTCGTTGTCATTTGCCAACCTGAGGGTAATCCGACTCCATCATCCAGTACGCGCAATTCAACATATCGATCGGCCTGTGACGCCAAAATGGTAATCGCTCCACCGGATGTGCGCTTACTTATGCCATGACGGATAGCATTCTCGACAACCGGCTGAAGCAGCATGCAAGGCACCAGAGCAGAAGCCATCTCTGGTGGAATGCGCAGATCCACGTTGAGCCTGTCGCCAAATCTGATCTTCTGTATGGCTAGATAATGCTCCAGGAAGCTTACCTCCTGCGAAAGGCTTATTTCCATTCGGTCCTTAAAATCTAGCGAGACACGCAAAAGTGCGCTCAAATCCTCGATCATCCCCCGCGCCAGTTCGGGATCGTCTTCGACTTCAGAGGAGATAGCGTTCAAAGTATTGAAAAGAAAATGAGGCTCAAGCTGGAGCCTGAGCGTGTTCAAATGCGATTGAAGGAGCTTTCTTTGTACGCGCTCCAATTCCAGTTGCCCCATCAAATACTGTTTATAGTATTGCATCGTGGTCATGGTCGCGATGATCGCGCAATACATAACCATGCCACCAATGAAGTAAAACACGGCATAGCTTGGATTTCGTAGCGGGCTCCATGTCACTTGCCTGATTGGAAATAAAAATACGGCAGCGGTGTAGGTGTGCATAAAACTGAATGGGACGGCGAACATCACCAAAATTGGGATTCGCCAAACGAGCCTATTCACTCTCTCCGAGATGTGGCGGCCAACAAGCAGGATTATAGGGGTCAGCAAAGCCCACCCCCAAGCCTCTATCACCTTGGCCAAAAAATTCGGCCAGCCACCGCCAGTCAGCACGTCTGGAACCGCAAGCACCACCCCAACTGCCGTCCAAATTGTGAATATGGCCAACATCATCTGCAGGCGTGTTGGCAGCTTCTTACCAGGCGGTGACGAAGGGGAGACGGTCGTACTCATAGGACGTCCGACAGCAGATGATCGAGAAGACGTGTGTTCATATTACCAAATTGTATTGGTATGTCACAGTGACTATTCATCAACCAGAACCTTGCGAGCCAAATTGAGGGCCGACAAAAATCGCCTAAGGAATAAAATTGGATTGAAAGCCGGAACGACGCCTCCGCAGCAATGTTCCCAGACAGACCAGGAGCATGCAACACTCGCCATAGATCTACCAAATAACTGAGCTTTATTGGCATATTTTGAAGCCTGCCCAAATTAATTGGTACTAACTATCTGCAGCACGAGAGAAATACAGTCTCAACAGATAGCGCTTCACGCTTCGCCTACTCACCAGCCCCCACTTCGGTCCGATATCGAAAAGGCCCCTCGGCAACGCCGAGGGGCCAAGTGTGCTGCTACTGGAAGGGATTACCAGTTCGTGCGGAGCACGATCGCGAATTTGCGATCTGCATCGATGGTGTAAACCCGGGGATGGAAATCCTTGTAGCCCATATCCGAGTAGAACGGCAGCGCGAGGATGTTGGTGACCTGCAAGCCGATCTTGTAGTGGTCCCAAAAGTCATAAAAGACCGAGCCGTCAAGCTGGCCGTAATTTTCCTCCCAAAGCGGAACCTTGTTGGTGGCTTCCGAACTGGAAGACAGATAGTGCGAACGCCAGTTGTAAGCTAAGCGCGCGTCAATGCCGTACCTGGCATACATGAGTGCAAGGTTGTAACTATCGTTCGACATGCCTTCTAGCGGCAGGCTCTTATCATTGGCAGAGGCAATAGACGTCGCGTTATTGAGGTCACCATTGCCGGTGTTATGGCCGCCGGAATTATAGATCTTGGTATAGTTGGCCTGGAAACCAAATCCACTCCAGATACCCGGAAGCTGATCGAAGAACTGCTGATATTGCAGTTCGAATCCTTCGACCTTTCCTTTATCGCCGTTGACATAGGTTGTGTAGTTGAAATTCTGTATCTGGTTCGTAACAGGATTGGTGAACGACTGCGTTGTGGTTGCCGTAAAGATGTAGTTCGAGAGATCCTTGTGAAACAATGACAATGTCAGACTTCCCGATGGCGAGAAATACCACTCAATGGCGCCGTCGTAGTTCCTAGCATACATGGGCTTGAGGTATGGGTTGCCGCCATTGCCACCAGCACCGTTCAGGAAAACACCGTAGTCCGGGCCGTTGGCATCTTGGAAACTGAAGCTGAGATGTGCACCGCTATAGGTGTAGTTGAAGTTTGGCCGCATAATGGTTTCGGAATAGGCAAGACGCGTCTGCACCGTATCGCTGAGCTTGGCGCGGAAGTTGAGGCTCGGCAAGAAGTCAGTGTAGCCACTTTTTACCGCTGATCGTGGAACCGTAGCACCCTGGTTTGCGACGGCTTCTGCGATACCAGCGACATCCGTGCTCCCCCCCAAGAACTGCACTGCGGTGAGCCAGTCGTTACAGCTCGAGCTCTGATGGAGCGTGGTGCTGGTTCCGACCGTGCAAGTGGTGTTATTCAAGAACGGCATCACAAGGTTACCAGCCCCAACTTGATCTTCCGTACGCACAATTCGAAGGCCGATATTGCCGTCGATCGGAACATCGTAACCGAAGAAGCTGTCATACCCGTAATCCAGTTGAGCATAACCAGCATAGGTCTGCTCGGCTTGCCGACTACTTAAGTTGCCCGCACTGGCGGAGCCAGGAGTATTGTTATAGGCCGCGAGGCACGTGGTGTCGTCGCCGGTGCAACCGTGTACAGCCGCATAGGACTGCCACTGATTGCCGCTTTGTACACCAGGAGCGAACCAACCCTGCAACATTGCGGCGCCAGGCTCGTACGCCTTTATGATATTGTACGACTGGACTTCATTCATCAGTGCCAATGACGCCTTAGGCACCCACAAAGCCGGCAATGAATTACCGAGAAGCGAGTGATACTGGAACAACTCGGCCTGACTGATAGCCGTTTTCATAGCTCCGGTAGCGGACGTATAGGTGTTGCCGTCCGCACTTGGATATGAACTCGCGCAAGGCGCCGAATAGCAGTGAATATTGCCGTCGAGTGCCATCCAGCTGCCGTTTCCGAACCAGCCCTGGATAATAAAGGACCAATTATAGTCAGTGCTCCGTGAGACGGCGAGCTTCTGCTCGGTGCGAGCCCCCACACTCAAGCTTTTGAAGAAGCCAAACAGGCCATCGCCCCTGAATTTGTAGGTCGCGTCAAGGCGCGCATTCAGCCCATGCGCCGAATTATACTGCATATGGTCCATGGCAAATGGGAAGATGTAGTTGCCTGGATCTTGATTTGAGGCGAGGCTTTGAACAGTGATCTTCGGAGTGTCGTTCGAATAGTCGAGCGTTGTCGTCGGCTGAGTGCTCGCCTGTGTGTAGAATGTCATATTCCGGTATGGGGAATCGGATTCTACCGCCTGCACATCAGCCGTGATTTCAAGGTTCTCGGTTGGTGTGTATTTGATGTTGAGGCTGATATCGGTGTCGCGGTTATGACCTAAACCGCCCCGCGTATCGATTGACGTAAGCGTGCCTGAGCCGCCGATCCAGGCCGAGTTGTTAAAAGTCGCCGCCTGCATCTGGGTCCAGTTTATCGGACTGGAATCGTAGTGCTCGACGTCTTGGTTTTGGGCATAGGTGTTCATCGCAAACAGCGTGAACTCCAACTTCTCGGTCGGACGCCACTGCAACACAAGATTGGAGGCAAGGCGCTTTTCCGTGAACTCCATTTGCCGCCACGCCCAGTGTTGCGGCCCCATCACCCTGCCGCTCCCAAGGGGCAAAGCCATACATTGATTATAGTTACTGTCGGTAGCCGCCTGATAGGTTCCAACGGCAACAGCACTACCGTTGGCGCCAGTGTAAGGAACCTTGTTCCAACAACGAAAAGACTCGAGGTTTACGCCTTCCGTTCGATTGGTGATTTCCTGCCAGTCGACCGAAGCCAGAACGCCAACCTCTCCGATACGCGTGTTCCACCGATCGCTGAACAGCGCGTTGCCGGACGGCACAGCCTTATCGATCAACTGCCCATAGGTGTAATCGCCTGACAAGGAAATCTTCATACCGTCCTGATCGAACGGTTTGCGCGTAACAAGATCGATCGTACCACCGACGCCACCTTCGATCTGCGACGCGGTCGGGCTCTTGTAGACGTTCACGGCCTGCATGAGATCGGCCGATACGTCACCGAAGCTTAGGTTTCTGCCATTCACCGCTGTGAATTCATCGCGACCATTCACAAGCGACTTGACCCACGATAGACCGCGGATAAATACGGCTTGGCCGGTCGAGCCCATGCGTGTGAGATCACTCGGCGCATCGTTACGCTGCAGCGTGACGCCAGGAACGCGCTGGAGCGCTTCGGCGATGTTGCGATCCGGAAGAGCGCCGATATCAACCGCAGTGATGGAATCGACGACTTGATCGGAATTCTGTTTGATCGCCTGCGCCGACTGCAAGCTGGCGCGGATACCCGTCACAGTGACTGTTTCAAGCTGCTGTTCCTGTGCAAAAGCAGGCATCATGACTGCACCGATCACCAGAGCGGATGCACCACTCAACAGAACCTTTTTTTGAAATTTACTCATTAAGCCCTCCCAGGGTTGTTGTCATTTGAACCAGGGGCATGCCTCTTCACATCATATGATTGATGCGATTATCCGTTTGCCCCCGGCCGCTTGACCTCTCCTGGGCCTTGTCATCTGCATACTGATTATTATGCAAATGCAAAGGCTGTCGCAGCAGCTACGAAGTAGCAGCGTGATGTCGAAATCCCGCTTCAGACTTCGACTTTTCTGTAGCACTGCAAGATACAGCTTTGCGACAGCAGCGAGGGTAAACGCTTTCCTTTTTTGAGCGCTGCGCCAATTTCGCCACATTTGTTGGAGCTACATTGCTCATGCTGCATTTTGTTTTGTAGCCAAGCAAATGCACTAAAGGGGGCCAAGAGCTCGATTAGCTCTCACCCACAAACACGCCATAACGGTCGCGCAGAATAGGCGACTTCGTCCACACATAAAGCGCAACATGACGAAACCGTGCGCTGGACATCCGACTAAAAAAGCCCCCAGAGGAGAGCTCCAGGGGTTTAGTAGGAAGGCGCCTCGTGAAAAGCGCTATACAAATCAACCACACTCTGATTCAAGCCATTGGGAAATGTTCACAAAAGGATTCTGATTTCATAAGAAGGACTGAGTATTTACCACCCGGAGCACCTGTGAGGCGGCATAGAGGATCGGCATCCATTAATGATCTTCCGCAGCGGTTTGCCACAGCAACCGAGACATTGCCCTTTGCTACGTGACTGCTACGGTTCGAAAGTATTTTCTTGAGGCCCAACATGCGATTGCCATCTCGCCGCGATGCCTTGAAAGCCACTTTGGTGGGAGCAGCCGCAAGCGGATTGATTCCGGCAGTGGCCGACGCAGCCCCAGGCAAGTCCGCGCAACACAAAGCACCTTCATCCAAACGTTTTGGACTTGGTATCGAAGGACAGCGCAGGGCTGATCTGGGTAACGGACTTTATCGCAATCCGATCATTCCGGGCGATCACCCCGATCCCACCATCTTGAAGGATGGTGAGGATTACTACATGACTTTTTCGTCGTTTCTTTCCTACCCCGGCGTGGTGATCTGGCACTCGACCGATTTGGTGAACTGGGCACCGATTGGCCCTGCCCTGAAGAAGCCTATTGGCGCGGTCTGGGCAACGGACCTGACCAAACACAATGGGCGATATTACATCTACATCCCCGCTGTGTCGGATGCCGGCAATTCGACCTTTGTAATCTATGCCGACAATATCCACGGGCCGTGGAGCGACCCAATCGATTTGAAGGTTTCCGGCTGCATCGATCCGGGTCATGCAGTGGGCGAAGATGGCAAGCGCTATCTCTTCTTCAACGGTGTGCGCCGTGTCCGGCTCACCGATGATGGCTTAGCTACCGACGGATCGCTCGAACAGGTCTACAAACCCTGGGAATACCCCAAGGACTGGGTCGTGGAGATGTTCGCGCCGGAAGGGCCGAAGATCCTGCGCCGCGGAGAATGGTTCTATCTGATAGCAGCCGTTGGTGGCACCAGCGGTCCACCGACCAGTCATATGGTGACCGTGGCACGCTCCAAATCAATCCACGGCCCGTGGGAAAACCATCCACATAACCCCATTGTGCACACGCAATCGGCCGACGAGCCCTGGTGGTCACGCGGGCACGCCACTTTCATCGAAGGCCCCGCCGGCGATTGGTGGATGCTCTATCACGGCTACGAAAACGGCTTCCGCACGCTCGGCCGCCAGCCTCTGCTCGAACCAATGGAATGGAGCCTCGATGGCTGGCCGCGCGCCAAAGGCGGAACCCTATCCACAACCTTCCCAAAGCCGAAGGGCGGGAGGCTAAGTCCGGCAGGCTATGCCCTTTCGGATGATTTCTCGACCAACAAGCTTGGTCTGCAATGGGGCTTTTTTGCCCCGGCTGCCGATGAGCTGGACCGCGTCCGTTACGATGGCAACAGCCTTGTCCTTAAAGGTAAAGGCACTTCTCTGGCCGATTGCTCACCGCTCACCTGCATTGTCGGGGACCACAGTTACGAAGCCTCGGTGTCTCTTGAAATGCATGGCGAAGCTCAGGGCGGTCTCGCCTTGTTCTACAGCGATAAAGGCTTCGTCGGCGTGGGTTTCGGCTCAGAGCAGATGTTCACCTACAACAACGGCCAGGAACATGCATGGATGCGTCAGCCGGTACCCGGCAATCCGATCCACATCAAAGTGACAAACCGGAAAAACATCGTCACCTTCCATTATTCTAGTGATGGCAAGACCTGGATCCAGCACCCTTGGCAAATGGAAGTCTCCGGTTATCACCATAATGTCTTCAATGGCTTCCTAAGCCTTCGCATTGCACTCTTCAGTGCCGGAAATGGCGAGGTACGCGCGCGTAATTTCGTCTATAGGGGGCTAGTGGGATAGCATCTTTGGGTTGGCTAGGGGACGCAGAGCTACACTATGATGCCCATCCCAAAATGGCCCGGGATATTCTCATCAAGCCATCTACTAAGATAGCCGCGGGGCAAGCTATATTGATGCGTACGAAACCTTCACCGCTTTCGCCATAGAGAGTGCCTTCGTTGACCCAAACCTTGCCTCCCGAGAGCAGGCGTTGGGCGATCTCCTTTGAGGGAAACTTTAGCTTTTTGCAGTCGATCCATGCCAAATATGTCGCTTCCTGCGGCACGACAGTGAGAAACGGCAACTGTTCCCGTATGAAGGATCTGAGAATAGCAACGTTTCCACTAATGTAGCGGTTTAGCGCGTCGAGCCACGGTTCGCCCTTGGTGTAGGCGGCTATCAGAGCTTCCACACCGAACGGATTGACGTCGCAGACTTCGTGAATATTGAGGACCTTGTCGATCCGGCACCTGACTTCGTCGTCAGCCGAAACGATATTGGCGATCTGCAGTCCGGCAAGATTGAAAGCTTTGCTTGGGGAACTGCAGGTTACCGAGTTTTGCAGAAACTCCGGCCCCAAGGTGAAGAACGGAATATGCGTATTGGCGGGAAGAACCAGATCGCAATGTATCTCGTCACTGACGACTGTTACGCCATGGCGAAAGCATATTTCACCGAGACGGATAAGTTCGCCCCTCGCCCAAACCCTGCCGACCGGGTTGTGCGGGCTGCACAGCAGAAAAAGACGCGCTTTTGAAGTAACGACCTTCTTCTCCAGATCGTCAAAGTCCATCTCATAGCGGCCGTCACGGTAAAGAAGATTGTTCTCGACAACCTGGCAACCCATGTTGCGGATGGACGAATAGAAGCAATTGTAAACCGGTGGCTGGACGATGACGCAGTCTCCGGGTTCGGTATGGGCGCGAATGATAGCCGATAGAGCAGGAACCACACCGGAAGTATAAAGGATCCACTCGCGCTCTATGGCGGCATGATGCCGGCGGGAATACCAAGCCGTCAGCGCATCGAAATAGGCGTCTTCGATTTTTGTATAACCGAAAATGCCGTGTTTCACACGGCGTTCGAGCGCCGCGATGACCGCCGGGGCGGTGCGGAAATCCATATCCGCAACCCACATCGGCAGGACCGACGCATCGTCCGCCGTATCCCATTTGTAGGAACCGGACCCGCGCCTCTGTACGATCTCGTCAAAATTGAATCCCACGGATCAAACTGCCTTCTCTTTGTCCGTCACGATCACGCAACGACCGGGATCGATGCAGTTTTCGTCGATAACGATTTGTCCGATGCTGCGGGCCCGGATCGATCCCCCTTTGGGGTTCTTGACGCTGCCGATATCGCCGTCGATATCGGCTTTGAGGGTTGAATACTCGAAGCAGAGATTGGTGTCCTCCATCCGGCAATTTTCCATCACCAGATCGGTTGCGTAACACAGCGGTTGAAGTCCGCGAATTGTACAATTAACAAGGCGTAGATTCTTGGAATGCCAGCCGAGAAACTCGCCTTCAATGACGGAATTGTAGACAGTCACGTTTTCGGTTCCCCAGAACGCATCCTTGGAATCGAGGCGGGAATCGCGAATTTCCACGTTTCTTGCGTCTTGGAACGAATAGTTTCCCTGCAGGCTCATACGCTCGACGACAATGTCGCGGCCGTTCATAAAAACGTAATCGGCACCCTTCAACTCGACGTCCTTCAATGTGACGTCGGAGCATGACCAAAGGGTCTCACCGGCACCTGGAAAACGCGAATTCTCGATTGTGAGATACCTCACTTGCCGGAACATTTTGGGCGCTTCGACAAGCGTGTTCCGCATCAGAATATTCTGCGAATACCAGATGGCCGCACGCGCGTAGACCGTGAAGACGCAATCCGAAATCGTCAACCGATCGCCGTGCCAGAAGGGATATTTACCCATAAACTCGCACCTGCGAACCGCGATGTCGTGCGTGTGTTTGAGAGCCGATTCACCGGGGTAAAATCGGACCCCATCAAGAACTGTGTTGCTTATAGCGTATAGTGGACGTTCGCCCTCGAAGAAGCGATCCGAAATGATAGTTTTTTCCAAGAAGGCGTTCACTAGATGTACTTTCATTGCATGGCTAATATGCCCCGAAGATCGGAGACAACGATAATATCTGTCGACGACAGAGAGAGGCGGTCGAAGGTGTGCAGAAGCGTCCCGACAGGACGATGCCGCCTATCCAGAGACGAGCGTGATCATACGCACCGAAAATGGCAGCGGCGTGTGCCAACACCGACTGCAACACGCCCTAATAGACGGCCAGTACCGCCAACGCGTTTTCTCTGAGCCTCGTTCAATTTGAGGCGGCTTCAGATGTTTTCCGGTTAGATTCACGGGCCCCGAAAAAGTTCTTACCAAGCATAAGCTTCCGGCGCTTCTGCGCCCGGCCCCGGCCAGATTTCGTCAAGCTCTGTCAGCGTTTCCGTGGACAAAACAACATCCGGCGCATGAAGGTTGGTAAGCAACTGCTCCTTCGTGCGAGGGCCGATAATGGGAGCTGCGACGGCAGGATTATGCAGTAGCCACGCCAATGCGACATCGGAAGGCCGCTCGCCGATTTCACGACACAACGCTTCGTATGCCTCAAGCTGCGGACGGAGCCGTTCCACTTGCTCCGCCAGCGCCCCACGACGCCCATCGCGCGCCTTCTCCAAAACACCCCCAAGAAGGCCACCGCCAAGCGGGCTCCAGGGAATAATCCCGAGGCCGTGGTAGCGAGCTGCGGGGATAACTTCGAGCTCAAGGGTTCGCTGAGTTAGGTTGTAGAGACTTTGCTCCGACACCAAGCCCAAGAGATGCCGGGCCTTAGCCTCACCTTGCGCCGTCGCAATATGCCAGCCCGCAAAGTTGCTGCTGCCGATGTAGCTGACCTTGCCCTGTTGCACCAGGAGATCCATCGCCTGCCAAAGCTCGTCCCAAGGTGTGGCGCGGTCGACATGATGCATCTGATACAGGTCGATGTGATCCGTCTTAAGGCGCCTTAAGCTGTCTTCGCATGCTCGACGGATATGATAGGCCGATAGTTTGCGGTCGTTGGGGCCGTATTCCATCGGTTGATAGACCTTGGTGGCCAATACGACCTTGTCGCGCCGCCCGCCCTGATCGAACCACCGGCCGATAATCTCCTCGGAGACCCCGTAGCCTTTTGGGATTTCCGGCCATTGGCGACCGCCATAGACGTCGGCGGTGTCGAAGAAATTGATCCCGCCATCAATAGCTGCATCCATGATTTCAAAAGCGGTCGCCTCGTCGGTGACGTACCCGAAATTCATGGTCCCGAGCGCCAACCGGCTGACCTGAAGTCCAGTTCGTCCAAGATGCGTGTATTCCATGGTCGACCTCCTACGTGCAGGACCGCGCTCAATGCCGAAAGGTCATGACAAAGCCCACAAGCCCGCGATGACCCGCGTGAGATGCGGGCTTACGCAATGCTACCCAGCTAAAATAGGCTCATATCGTTGGAATATTTAGCCGATGCATCCTTAAAGCGGCTGTAAGCTCGGCTAATTAATCGGGCGACGATTGTGTTTTGTTTGCGGAGGGTCTCCGCTTTATGTGCTCGATGAAGGCCCTCAACTTCGGTAGCACTTGCGACTGCTTCGGGTAGTAGAGATAAAATCCGCTGCTGCTCGCTGCGTATTGTTCGAGGACGATTTCAAGCTCCCCCCTTCGTACACGGTCCCGAACGGCGATGTCCGTTCCGTACACAACCCCCATGCCGTCAGCCGCCACATCGAGCATCATATACGTGTCATTTATGATGAGCGATTGCTTGACATGGACCTGAAACTCGCGCCCCTTGCTCTCGAATTCCCAACGATCATAAACACTCTCTCCGAGCCGCGGACAAATGCAGTCGTGAGTCAGGAGGTCCTTCGGGTGTTTGGGCCGCCCTACTCGATCGAGATATTTCGGAGCAGCAGCCGTCAAAAAGCGAACCGGACCGAATAGCTTTACCGCCACCACATCTTTGGCAAGCAGATCGGACAGCCGGATACCGGCGTCAAAACCCTTGGCAACCACATCGGATTGCTGGTCTTCGAGAAACAGCTCCACATGGATATCCGGGTACTTCTTCATGAAACTGGCGATATAGGGCGCCAGATAGAAGGCGTAGACATGCCGCGGCAGGTTGAGACGCAAAAGCCCCGACGGCCGATTGGCGTTTGCGCCCAAATTGTCCAGCGCCAGTAGAATTTGATCGAGCGCCGGTCCGGCCTGATTCAGGAATATCTCGCCAGCCTCAGTGAGGCTGGTGCTCCGGGTCGTGCGTGACAATAGTGTGGCCCCCAGCCGTAGTTCCAATTGCTTGATGGTTTGACTTACGGCCGACGGAGAAACTCCAAAAACTCTTGCTGCGGCTGTGAAATTCCTGGTCTCGGCAACCACCTTAAGCGCCACCAAGCCGTTGAGTTGGTCCAATTGCATTATGAAGTACCACTTAAAGTATCATAAACATATCTGGCACTTCTCTTAATAACATCAAGCGCGCAGATTGGCATCAACAAATATGCAGCCATTTGGAGCAGAGGGATGCTGATCTCGATCGTTTACGATAGCGGATATGGCCATACCAAGAAGCAGGCGGAAGCTGTCGCTGAAGGTGTCGCCAAAGTTACCGGCGTAGAAGTGAAATTGATCGCTGTTGCCGACCATCCGGCGCCGTGGGAAACCCTGGAGAAGAGCGATGCCATCATCTTCGGATCGCCGACTTACAACGGCCTAGTCAGTGCCAAGTTCAAGCAGTTCATGGAAGACGCCACCAAGCCGGTGTGGCGAGAACTCAAGTGGCGCAACAAGATCACCGCAGCCTTCACCAATTCCGGCGCACAGAGCGGCGACAAGCTCAATGTCCTCGTTTCGATCGCTCTATTTGCGGCACAGCACGGCATGATCTGGGTCGGCCTTGACCTCATGCCCGGTAATTCCAGTAGCACCGGCGGTGTCAACGACCTCAATCGGCTCGGCAGTTGGCTCGGCGCCATGGCGCAGTCCAACGGCGACCAGGGGCCTGACGCCACCCCCATCGAGAGCGATTTGAAGACTGCCGCCTACCTCGGCCAACGCGTTGCGGAAATCACCCAAAAATTCAACGATCATTGAACAGGCAAACATCAAAAGCGACGCGGCTCACGGTAATGTCGACACCGCCGTCCGCTCGTGCGGCATCAGAAAATTCACGTAGTGCCGCTATCGCGGGCTTTCTCTACGACAACCAGCAGACTGCAAGGGGCGGATCGGAGCAATTCGGTACCGACGGAGTTTTCGGCCATCCGGCGAAGCCATGACAAATGGCGGTGCCCTACGACCAAAAGATCGGCATGCGTCGCCTCGACCATGAGCGTGATTTGTTCAACGACGGTGCCATATCCTCTGTGGATAACGCAAGCGACCTGCTTTTTCGCGACCTCGTTTTCGGCTTCGGCGAGTAAGGCGTCGGTGTCTGCATCTAGTGTTGCCACGACATCCGGGTTTGCTTCTGCCGCGAGAAACTCCGCGTTCTGCATCAAGTCTCGCACCGATACGACATGAAGGTCTGCGCCGAAACGCTGGGCAATCTCTGCTGCTTGCTCCAATACGACGTGACGCTGCGACGACTGATCGACCGCCGCCAGAATCGTTTTGAACATGATCGAATGCCTCCTTTCACCTCAACGCCATATTTTTTCTGTGCCCCCCAAACACATTCTAGTGACCGCTGATCTCCACTGCGGAACGACGAGGCGGCCGCATGAACCAAGCGGGAAACACTGCAGCAAAGAATATCATTGCAACCAGGAGAAAGCAGGCGCGGTATCCAAAAACGGAAGCTTGCGCTTCGATCATGCGGGAAAGAAAGCGATAGGCTTCCTGCGTCCGTAGTGTGACATGGGGATTATCGCTCAATCCCGCCCGTCGCAGCATCCCGGCAATCCGGCGGAGCGCATTGTTGTCCGCTGCGGTTCCCGTCTGCAGTGCATTGAACTCGGTGGCGTAGAATGTGGTCTGCCGCTCAAGATAGATCGACAGTGCATTGACTCCGATAGCACCCCCCAACTGCCGACAGAAACTCACGGCCCCGGCCCCCTGCCGGACCAAGCGATGATCCAGTACCGAAAGAGAACCGGCGTTGAGCGAGGGCAGGATCAAGCCCAGAGCGATGCGCCCGATCACGACCCACCAGGCAAACGTCCAGAATGCAGTCGATGGGTCTGCTCCGCTCATCAGGAAGTTGGATAGTCCGAACAGCGCGGCCCCACAGGCAATGAGTAGATATGGCGGAACCACGTCGGCAAGTCGGCCGCAGGTCGGAAAGATGACGGCCAAGACGACACCTGCGGGCAGAAGCAGCAGCCCCGATGTCGTCGGCATGTAACCTTGCAGCGTCTGGACAAACAGCGGGACCAGATACGTCGAACCGTAAAGCCCGACACCGATAATGAAGGCCACCGCCGAGGATGCAACGAACCTGGGATTGGAAAACACCTCAAGTGCAAGAATCGGCGTTTTGGTCCGGCGCTCTTGTATGACGAAGGCCACAGCCGCAATGGCCGCCACCAGAAAACTCCCGCGGACGAACGTGGAATCCCAACCGATGCGCTGTCCATTCGACAAACCGGTCAGCAGGAAAGTAATGCCGATCGAAAGTAGTCCAAACCCCAGAAGATCGAACGAGCGATTTTCCGCCTTGGCATTGGACGATTGCTTCGCGGGCAGAAAAACCAATGCCAACACGATCGCAGGCACACATAACGGCGGCGCGATGGCAAAGACGAAACGCCAATTGAAATTATCGATCAGCATTCCGCCGATAGCCGGCGCCACCGCCGGCGCCAGCGCCATGCCGACCTCATAAATGCCCATCGCGGTGCCTCGCCGGTCGGGCGGAAAAGCCTGGAAAATTGTCACCATACCCAACGGCGTAGCAACCCCAGCCGAAACGCCCTGGAGCACCCGTGCAAAAATCAGAAACGACCCGTCAGGACTGAACCCGGCGATCATCGAGCCCAGAATGAAGCCGACCTGGGTCATAATATAGGCGTTGCGCGTACCGAAGGTCTCGACCACCCAACTCGCCATGAGCATCGAGGCCGTCATGGCGGCGAGATAGCTGGTCGAAATCAGTTGGACCTGATCCTGTCCTAGCCCGAATTCGCCCATGATGTCTGGCATTGCAACATTAACGATGGTGACCGATCCGGTCATTGCCGTCAGACCGAGCAGAATTGCGGCGGTCACCAGCCAGCGATAGGCGCTGCCATAACGCTCGGCTAATTCCTGCGTACTGGGCACGGCCTCACCATCCTCCGCCGAGCGCGCGATAGAGCCGAACCGCGGCGCGGGCTACGTCCGCGCGGGTGCGTGGTTGATCGTCTTCGGCGACCAGAAGCAGGCGGTCTGCCGCGATCACGTCGGTCAATGGGATCAATCCCGCCTTGTATGCCTCTTGAGAATCGTCGCGTGCGCGGGTCAAGGATGCGACCTCGCGTTCGACCGCCTGTCCGTGAATTTCGAGTTGCACGAGATCGCTGCCGGCATTTTCCTCATCCTCGCATGCGGACAGTACGGTCTGATGGTAACGCATAAGCGCCTCTCGCTCCGCCGCCTTGGCGTTGTCCACCTGGGCCTCAACCCGGCCGAAGTCAAACAGGCGCCAGCGCAAACCGCCGGTTCCCACGGGTTGAAACGTATGATCCTGGAACAACCGCACGGGATCCATCGCTTCAAAACCGAGCAGACCAGACAACGACAATTTGGGATAGTACTCGGCAATGGCAATTCCGATTTTGGCGTTCGCGGCCGCCAAGCGCCGTTCGGCAGCGAGTATATCCGGGCGCCGGTGCAATAGGTCGGCGGCTTCGGTGGAAAGACGAGGCAACGCAGGAATTATTCCGGACTGCGACAGTTCGGCGGCATACATCCCTGGTTGTGCACCCATCAGGACGTCGAGACGATTCATCTGCGCGGTCAGTGCGCTTTGCAACAGCGGGATGGTGCCCTGCGCATGAGCCAGCAATGCCTCCGCTTCGGCGATCTCTCGTTCGGACGCCAGACCGTTCGTCTTTTGCAGACTGACCAGATCAACGAGCCGTTGGTCGGTCTCGACCTGCTTCTGTGCCACCTGTAGACGGGCCTGAAGCCCGCGTATTTGGAAATAGGCATCGGCAGCGTCGGCAACGACCGATACCCGGACTCCCAACTGGCCGGCTTCGGCAACTTCGGCCTCGTCACGCGCCGCTTCGGCGCCTCGCCTCAATCCGCCGGATACATCTATTTCCCAAGACGCCTCCAGACCGACATCGTAGAGTTGTGCGTTGCGGTCAAACCCCGGTATCAGCGCGGAACCAAGCCCACCGATCGGACTTTCGGTCGACTGGCGTTCGCCGAGTGCTGCAGCGCCCGCGCCCATGGCCGGCAGCAGCTTGGCGCCGGAGGCCCGTGCGACCGACCGGGCGGCATCAACGCGATCCAACGACGCCTTCAGATCAAGATTTTCCGCCAACGCACGGGTGATAATCCGATTTAGTTCTGGATCCTGGAAACCGGCCCACCATTGTTCCAATGGCGGCAACGGGCGCGTATCGCTCAATTGTGCCGGCACGCCCTTCAGCGGTGCCAATACCAATTCCGGCGGGTGATAGTCGGGACCGACCGCACAGCCGGTCAGAAAAAAAACTGAGCAAACGACGATCGATATCGGTGAGACGGCCGTCCGCGCTTCAACGCCGCGAGGTGTCAATATCGACCTCCACCATCATGCCGGGGCGCAGCGGGTTGTCGTCCGGCTGTGCGACTGCGATGCGAACCGGCACACGTTGTGTGACTTTGGTGAAATTTCCCGATGGATTGGGGCTCGGCAGCAACGCGAATTCGGATGTGGCAGAATTGCCGATGCGCTCAATTCTGCCGGAAAAACGACGACCAGGATAAGCATCGACCGAAATATCGACCGGCTGACCAACCCGAAGATTGGCCATCTTTGTTTCCTTGATCGCCACATCTATCCAGACACTCTTGGGATCATGAACAACAAACAGGCGTTGCCCAGGAATAACGTACTCGCCCGGCTGAACGAACTTGTCATCGACGATGCCATTGATCGGACTGCGCACCTGCCGGTCAGCCAAACCGATTTCCTGCTGGCGGATTTGTGCGTCGATCTGAGCCTCGTCGTGATGCAATTTCTCCAACTCAGCACGTAAGACACTGACGTCACCGAGACGGGCACGGGCCGATTGCTCTGCGTCTTCGGCTTGGCGCAGCTGCGCCCGGCGTTGGTCCCAGGTTTCGCGCGAGACGATGCGTTCCACCAACGCATCTGCACGCCTAAAGTCGTTACGGGTTTGATCGAGATGCGCGTCTGCGGATTTCAGTCCGGCCGGCGCAGTCACTTCGGCAATTTGCAGCTGGGTGACGATTTCCCGCTGTTGGGCGCGCAGCGCGTCCGCCTTGGCATGGAGTTCCGTCAGCCGCAGGCCAGCCTCACGCTGGTCGATGACGATCAGTTCCTGGCCGGTGCGAACTTTTTCACCATCGGTAACAGGACGGGCGACGACCCATCCGTCGACCCGGCTGCTGATCGTAATCATATCCGCCTTAACCCTGGCATCGTTCTCTGTAACGTGAGCAATGCGCGAAAGGCACCACCACCCCGCGCCGAACAACACCACCAGAACAACGCAAGCCGCGACGCGGTTACGACGAATCAACACCCAAAGCAGTTGGAGGTATTCGCGCAGGCGCTGTTGAATTGTCGATACATATGTGCCGAGCCCACGCATTCCTTCACTCGGGGGCATTACTCTTTCTCCAAATTATTCAAAATTCGCTCCAGTACGCTCTGACAGGTGGCGAGTTCTTCCGGCGAAATCCCTGCGAGGGCCTGTTTCTGTACACCATCTGCTTGCGGCAGCGCCTGCCGCATGATCGGGTCGACCTTTTTCGTCAGATAGATGATTTTGGCGCGCCGGTCCGCCTCGCAGTCACGGCGTTCGATGAACCCTTGTCGCTCTAGGTCATCGAGCACACGCACAAGGCTCGGCCCCTCGACGCCGGTCAACTCGACCAGCCGCCGTTGAGGCAGTGAACCTCCCGACACAGCCAGCCAACGCAAAGGCAGCCATTTGGACATGGTGAGCCCAAGACCGACCAGTCGCTCATCCACCCGGGCGCGCCAGCGGCGTGCGATACAGCCGATGTTCAGGCCGATCGACGTCAAAGAATTCGGATTTGTTCGCATATTATTAGTTAGCTTGCTAATGATGTAGCGTATTTAGTGCTGGTAGCCTGGACTGTCAATGCCGATGTGCTCGTGTGCGCAATCGCATCAGCATCACATAATCCCCTTCTGATCCCGACGAACCAATCCTGTGGCATAGACAGGCCCTGCCGCAGCAGCAATTGTGCCTGGCCATGCATCGCCCGCACCCGAGCCCAGTGTTTGGGTAAGGGGTAATAATAGCATCGGTAGTTGAAATGATATTTCCTGACGAACCTCGCAATGCGCCGGTTTCCGGTTTCGATCTCGGAAAGAGATCCGGTTTACTTCGCTGACCATCGATGAAACCGGACAACGAATTCAGAGGGCTCACTCCGGCGGAAAATAGCGTTGCAACGTTCAACGCCTTCACGCCGTCGAGCTTGGCCGTCAACTTGAATAAGATGACTGTGTTGATCCTGTACGCGCAACACAGGTCCGCTGTGTCTTCGCCCCGTTGATAGCCTGTCGGCTTTCAACTGAGTCCCTCCAGATCCCAATGATCTGCTCTTCTGTAAACCACAAACGCTTCATCATTTATTCCGCCTCGGCCCGACGGTGCCAATTGTGGCGGAATCTCTGGGGAATTTGTCGCTAGTCTGGAATGACTAGAAAATGTCTGCGCCGCAACTGCTTGCGCCACAATGACAGAGACCAAACCTATCGGGCGATATACGGGAGAGCGACATCTTCCAAACGTTACGGGATCAGCCTAAAGAAAGTGCCGTCAAATGGAAACCTGATGGTTCCTACGCCGATCCGCCGATCAAATCAAAATACGCAGGGCGGCTCCGCGCGCTGCATGCCACCGCCTAATCAATTTGAGCGGTGCCCTCACTCCCGATTTTTGGCAAAATCCGCATGAACACCTGAGTGAGTCTCATAGATGCTTCGCGAAAACATTCATGATCTTTTGGCTTTCCAAGCCGTTGCCCAAGAACGCAGCTTTACAAAGGCTGCCGCGAAGTTGGGCCTATCCCAATCAGCTTTAAGCCACATCATTCGGACCCTGGAAGCGCGTCTTGGCGTTCGCCTACTTACGCGAACAACCCGTACCGTTGCACCGACTGAAGCGGGTGAACGACTTTTGGCAACGCTAGGGCCAAGACTCGATGAGATCGAGGCCAAACTTGGTGAGCTCACAGCCCAGCAAGGCAAACCTGCAGGCACTATAAGGATCACAGCCAGCGGGCATGCGGCTAATGCCGTCTTATGGCCGAGGCTTCCTACTTTTCTACGGGATCACCCCCACATCAATATCGAAATCGTTGTGGATTACGGCTTATCCAACATCGTTGCCGAGCGTTACGACGCAGGCGTTCGCTTCGGAGAGCAGGTTGAGAAAGATATGATTGCAGTGCGCATCGGCCCAGATACGAGCCTTGCAGTCGTAGGTGCTCCTTCTTACTTCAAGAAGCACAAGGCTCCAACCACACCGCAAGAGTTGATGGAGCATGAATGCGTCAATCAACGCATGCCGACATCTGGCGGGCTTTATGCCTGGGAATTTGAAAAGGACGGACGCGAATTACGGGTACGTGTCGAAGGTCAACTAGTCGTAAATTCGGTCGATCTGCTCCTCAAAGCTGCGCTCGAAGGTGTTGGACTGTGCTATCTACCGATCGATATGGTGGAGGATCATATTGCCAAGAAAGAGCTTGTCCACGTTCTTGGTGATTGGTGTCCGCCATTCACGGGCTACCACCTCTATTATCCGAGCAGGCGGCAATCGACGCCCGCCTTCGCCTTGCTAGTCGAGGCATTGCGCTATCAGGCAAGGAAAACGTCTGCTAAATCCTCGGCTGCTCGGCGGGCGGGCGGCGCGCGCCCCACAAGGTAACACGGTTGCATATCGAAGGATCTGCCTGTCCGTCATGCCTTCAGATCGATGGCAATCGGTCTAGGTACTTGTCGAGGGTGATTGGGTAATCACGCACGCGCACACCGGTTGCGTTGTAGATGGCGTTGGCAATGGCTACCCCGACGCCGCACAAGCCGAGCTCACCGACACCCTTGGATTTCATCGGAGACGATTTGTCGTCCGGATAGTCGAGGAAGATGACCTCCTGATGCGGAATATCCGCGTGAACCGGCACCTCATAACCAGCAAGATCGTGATTGACGAAAAAGCCGTAACGCTTGTCGACCGCCAATTCTTCCATCAGCGCAGCTCCGACCCCCATTGTCATGGCGCCGATCACCTGGCTACGCGCCGAAATGGGATTGAGGATGCGTCCCGCATCGCAAACCGCCAGCATCCGCCGGACTCGCGTCTCTCCCGTATAGGAATTTACCGCGACCTCGATATAATGCGCGGCAAACGTCGATTGCTGGTATTTTTTGGCGAGATCTCCGTATTCGATCGCGTCTTCGCCCGTCAGGGGGCCGTCCTTGGCCGCGTCCGCCAAAGTGATGGTACGCGCCCCACCCATCACCTTGCCATCGACAAAGCTCACCTCTTGCGCACTGAGACCCAATCGGTCGGCCACGATTCCGCGCAGCTTGACGCAAGCTGCATATACGCCTGCTGTGGAGTTGCTGCCGCCCCACTGCCCCCCCGAGCCCGCCGAAACTGGAAAATCGGAATCCCCGAGCTTCACCGTTACCTGCTCCAGCGGAACACCCATCATTTCAGCCGCGGTCTGAGCCAATATGGTGTAGCTGCCGGTACCGATATCGGTCATGTCGGTTTCCACCACGATGCGCCCATCGGCCTCCAGGCGAACGCGCGCAGCCGATTTCTGCAACAAGTTATTACGGAACCCACCGGCCACCCCCATTCCAATCAGCCATTGGCCATCACGCGTTTGGCCGGGCTTGGAATTGCGAGCTGACCATCCGAAACGCTGCGCGCCGACACGCAAACACTCCGCGAAGTGCCGGCCGGAATAAGGGCGGTTCGGTTTTTCCGGATCAACCTGTGTGTCATTAAGGATGCGGAATGCGACCGGGTCCATGCCGAGCTTTTCAGCCATCTCGTCCATTGCTATTTCGAGTACCATTAGACCAGGGGCTTCGCCCGGCGCGCGCATGGCGTTGCCTTCGGGCAAGTCGAGGGGTGCGAGCTTCATGTAGGTTTCACGGTTCGGCGCCGCGTAGAAGAGCTTTGTCTGATTGACCGCGGTCTCAGGCTGGCCGCCCTGCAGATTCCCACTGGTGCTCGAGTGTGCGATCGCCACCAGCCTGCCATCGTGTGCTGCACCAAGACGCACCCGCTGGATCGTCGCCGGGCGGTGCGTGGTGTTGTTGATCATCATCGGACGGGCAAGAGCAACCTTGACCGGCCGACCTGCCGCTCTGGCACCAAGCGCGGCAAGGACCACATCGGAACGTATGAACAACTTGCCGCCGAAACCACCACCGATGAAGGGCGAATCGAGGCGCACGTTACTCGCCGGGATCGATAGCGCCTTGGCGAGGTCGACCTTGCCCCAGTTGATCATCTGATTGGAGGTCCAGACCGTCAGCTTTTCGCCACTCCATGCCGCAATGGTGGCGTGAGGCTCCATCATCGCGTGACTTTGATCGGGCGTGGTATAGGTCTGATCAACCTGAACCGGCGCCGCTGCGAACGCCTTGGCGAAATCGCCAACCCGATCGATCGGCGGCGCGCCCGCCCCCTCGCCGGAATCGCCTCCATTGAGCGGGGCATGCGGTTCTTCCCGGGCGAGATCAAAACGCCCCGGCGTGCGGACGTAATCGACACCGATCAGACCCGTGGCGGCGCGCGCTTGCGCGAACGTCTCCGCTACCACGATGGCAATTGCTTGATGATAATGTTCAATGTCTGCTCCGCCAAACAAATTGGCGTAATTCATGCGGCCGAGCGGTAAACGATCGTGGTCCAACGTTGTTACGACGGCGATGACGCCGATCGCCGACTTTGCTCGCGAGGTGTCGATGTGGAGGATGCGCCCCTTGGCAATGGGAGAGCCGAGAATGAAGCCATAAGCTTGGTTCGGAACGACGTCATGTCGTTCATACGCATAAGGCGCGGTGCCAGTCGTCTTGAGCGGGCCGTCAATACGAGGCGTGGGGCGTCCAACCACTTTGAGCTGATCAATGGGGTTATTGCCTGCAGGAGTATCAAATTTCATGCGCGCGCCTCTGCCATCACAGCGGCCAGCGTGCGCTCGGCCAGAACCAGCTTGAAGGCATTCTCGTCGGTTGGCCGAGCCCCAGCAAAGGCACGCGCCGCGACCGCACGCGCTCCATTGGGCATCTCGACCTCTGCGGCTTCAACACGCCACGGCTTCGGGGCCACTCCCCCGAAAGCGACGCGTCCGGTCCCGTCCTTCTGAATCACAGCGGCGACCGACACCAACGCGAACGCATAGGAGGCCCGGTCGCGGACTTTCCGATAAATCTGTCTGCCGCCGATCGGCGGCGGCAGCGTGACTGCGGTAATCAGTTCGGTGTCTTTCAGTGTGGTTTCGATATGCGGAGTATCGCCCCAGAGCCTGTGGAATTCAGCGATCGGTATCGTCCGGGTCTGCCCCTTGGGATCGATGGTTTCCACGCGCGCATCCAGCACACGCATGGCAACCGCCATATCACTTGGATTGGTTGCGATGCAGGCGACAGATGTACCGATCACGCCGAGTTGGCGCGTATATCCTCCGATCGCAGAACAGCCGGAGCCAGGCTTGCGCTTATTGCAGGGCAT
>Ga0207816_1000099_pt1 | contig 23243 bp, 14 predicted proteins | sample LuqExpMetageno10_FD_187768 | JGI IMG/M metagenome (GOLD analysis project Ga0207816, IMG submission 187768) | Tropical forest soil microbial communities from Luquillo Experimental Forest, Puerto Rico - Sample 10 (SPAdes) | ecosystem: Environmental > Terrestrial > Soil > Tropical forest ... | reverse complement strand
CAAATAATCTATTGATTACACTCAATGAAACGCGCCGACACGGCGCACCAAGAACAAGAACACGTCACGATCTGACGCATAGAGCGTGGTTGTTTCCTTGGTGATATCGACGCGCGGATTATACATCCCCGTCGACCAGTCAAGCACACCCGGAACTTTCCATCGCGTGTCCCCGACGCCGTTTCCGGCGATGCGTTGCACAGCCTCAACCAGCTCGTGATCGTAGATGCGGCCATAATCAGGACCGGTGGCGGCGCGCAATTCGACCCGTCCATTATCGGTCTCCAGAGTCTTGATCTGTTCGGCCCGATATGAAGTGAGGCCATATTGCAGATTGATGCCGGCGAGCGCAGCGGGAAGCTGGCGCAGGTAGGCGGCCGGAGCGCCAACCTGAGCGGCGAGTTGGCCGAAAGACCAATGCGTTGGTGCAACAGGAGTGTCAGCCCCCGGCAGCGTCAGCAACAACCGTTCAGGATCTTTGCGGCTCGCTTGGACACGAATGAGGGCGGCTTCAACGACGCGGGTTCGGCTGTGCTCAGAACGAGCGCGCACAGCGCGGGCTAAATCGCCAAGTGATAAAAAGCGCTCGTCATCCGGCCGCGAAAACCACTCAGACGATACGCGACTGACCCGCTCGCCGCGGTTTGCATTCACCTTGTAACCGCCGTTTGTGCCGCGGCTGGCGTCCAGAATCTGCATGTTCATGGGATCGATCTCCATGACCGGAAGCTGAGAGCCTCTCTCTCAGCACACTTCCCGTCACAGACATCCGATCCATTCTCTCACTCTAGATTTGGCGTTATGAGTTCGCGGCCACACGTAAAGCGCATGACGTACCCTACCCATTTTCCATCCGACCAGAACCTGCAAACCAGCGCGCTCTTGATGCCGAATTGCACAAGCAAGGCAGACGTTTGGTAGGATGCCATAGGCAATTTGATAGTATGGTGATTTTCCGATGACTTAGAGGTATATTTTTCCCATTCTTCCGCCCGGATGCATGACGTTGTTTACCACCCAATTCCCCCTTTCGCAGTCTCCAAAACAAGTGAGCCATCCATGCAATGGATAAACGCGCAGCAACTCAATGACTGGTCTCGGGGACCCGTCGCGCGCACCGAATTTCCGGCGTTGATCGCAGATCTGATTCGGGCATCGGTGCCAGACATTTCGGGTTTTCGATTTCCATCCCGCGAGACTGGGGATGCGCGTGGCTGGGACGGGCATGTGGTCTGCAATGACGATGCGGGGCGGGTTCCGGCTGGCGACTCCTATTGGGAATTGAAGACCGGGGAGAACGCATACACGGATGGACTGACCGAATTTGACCGACGCTCCGCCGCCACCCCTGCCGAGCAACGGGCGGAGGCAACATACATCTTTGTCACCTCGCGGATCTGGAACAGCTCGACCCGGCGGCCGGAAGACTGGAAAAATGCCTGTGTCGCGAAAAATCAGGGCTGGAAAGATGTCAGGTGCGTGGACGCCATCGCGCTTCAAGACTGGTTGTTGGAATGTCCTGCCGTCGCTGCTCGATTCGCTCGCTTCACATTGAAAACGATGCCGCCGGGCGGCGCTCGGAGCACCGACGAATTTTGGGAAGACTACTGCACAATGTTCGACCCCGCTCTGGTCGAAGATGTCGTGCTTGCTGACCGTGACGGAAAGGCGAAGGATCTTCTTCAAGCGCTCCAGCTCGGCAGTGGCATCACCCAAATTGTTTCGGACTCCCCGGACGAGGTGATCGCCTTCGGGGTTGCGGCAATCCGGCGCGCCGACCCCAAGGTCAGGGAATGGCTTGAGGCCCACACCATAATCGTCGACGACAAAGATGCAGGGCGCGAGCTTCTCAACATCGGTAAAGGATTGGTATTTTTTCTGCGCAGCCGCCCCGCGGCGATTCAAGCTGGCGCGTTCTCGCCGCGTGGTGCGACGTTGGTTCCTCTCGGCCGCCAGCAGGTGGGAAGCGCCACCATACCGTCTCTGGAGCGCCCAACATTGGTTGCGCTTGCCGAGGCATTGCAAAAGATGAATTTCAAGCCGCCGCTGGAGCGGCAGGCCGCGCTAGGACTGGCGCGGGATTGCGGCCGAAGTCTGCTCGCGCTTCAGCGCCTGAAACCATCCGGACACTTCGAACCGCCCAAATGGGTGGCGAACTCTGGCGACTTGCTGCCTGCGCTGCTCGCGGGCGCTTGGGACGCCGGGAACAGCAAGGATCGCGCGATCCTAGCCAAACTGACGGGCGGCGGCGATTACTATGCCTATGAAAAGAAGCTGCGGCCCTTCGCCAACGTCGATGATCCGCCGCTCGATCTCAGCGGAACCATCTGGGCCGTCCGGGCACCGCGCGACGCCTTCCTGCGGGTAGGACTGCATATCGGGCCGGAAGTGTTGGTTGGATTGCGTGCCATCATGGCGGAGGTGTTTGCTGATGCGCCTCCTCCGCCCGATCCCAAGGCCGTTGTCCGATTGAATCGAGAGGAAGCCGACAGCTACAGCGACTGGCTCCGCGACGGGTTGGCGACCACCTTGCTGCAAATTGCGGTTTGGGACCGCATGGCACAGATTCCAATAGCCGAAGGCGGCGGTCAGCGTTTCGCCAATGAGGTGGTGGCCGCTATCCCAGGTTTGGCAACGGATCGCGTGCTGGTCGCGTTGAAAAGCCAGCTCCCATATCTGGCGGAGGCCGCGCCGGTCCCTTTGTTGGTGGCCCTTGAGCAAATGCTCAAGGGCGATCGTGAAGGCCTCCGCCGCGTGTTCAACGAGGCAGAAGGCTTCCTTCATCCTGTGAGCTATCACACCGGACTTTTGTGGGCGCTTGAAACCATCGCCTGGGAGCCGGGGCATTTCGAACGAGCGGTGATGCTGCTGGCAAAACTCGCCGCCCTCGACCCGGGCGGCCGGCTGACCAATCGCCCGATTAACAGCCTAGGTGAGATTTTCCTGCCTTGGCATCCCAGCACGGAAGCAGGCCCTGCGCTACGGCTCGCCGCCCTGGACCAAATCTGCAAAGAGCTGCCCGATATCGGTTGGTCTCTCATTGAGAAGATGTTGCCAACGATGCATGGCATCGCCACGGGAACGGCGCGGCCAAAACTGCGTGAAGCTGGCAGCGGCGATATTACGGTGACGTATGAAGAATTTTGGGCGATGCAGTCATCCGTCATTCAGCGAGCTGTTGCGCAAGCTGGGCTTGATACCACCCGCTGGGAAAAGCTCGTTGCCGGCATCACGATCTACGCGCCGACCGACCGCGCGCTAGCAATAAAGGTGCTTTCGGAAACCCTACCGAAGATGACAGACGCCGATCGGAAAATTGTCTGGGAGGATTTGCTGAAAGAAGTCGAGAAGCACGAACGCTTCGCGGATGCAAAGTGGGCGCTCCCCCCAGATCAGCTCGCACCCCTGCGCGCGATTGTCGATCAGTATGCGCCGAATGATCCGCTAGAGCAGACGCGCCTCTTGTTTGACGGCTGGTCTTTCGACGCCAAAGGGGATCGCGAACCCGTGCTGTCTGTGCGACGCTCAAAGCTGGCTGAACTTCTGGCCGCAGCCGGTCCCAAGGCCATTGCAGATCTCGCCACGCAAGTGAAGAACAGCTACGACATCGTGGACACGCTCGGCCATATAGACGTGGACCGGGTCCAATTGGAGACGATCGCAAACTATAGCCTGAAGGCAGAACCGACCGGGTTCTCTGTGGGGCTAGTGGCGACTATCGCCAACAAATTTGGCGTGGAAGCCGCACAGAACTGGCTTTTGGAGGCGCGTCGTGAACACCAGCTTCCGTCTGCTGCAGTGGCGCGGCTGTGCGAAGGCTTCATCGATGACCGTGGGACGTGGGCATTTGTAAAGGCGTTGGGCGATGACGTCGAAACCTCCTATTGGTCTAGCAAAGGCCCTTATTGGCTCAAGGGTGACACGGCTGAACTAATCGAAGCGGTCGATATTTACCTGCGTTACGGCCGCGGTATCGCCGCATTGGAGGCGAGCTTTCAGCGACTCTCCGATGTACCGTCTCCGAAGCTCTTTGAAATTCTTGAGGCCATTGTGCGGGAAGTGAATGCCGGAACACAGCGAGACGGCACCATGGTCAGCTTTGAAGCACAGAAGGCATTCGAAGAACTGGGACGTCGCGACGACGTTTTGCTTGACGACATCGCACGCCACGAAATCGCGATGTTCCCACTATTGGAGCATTCCGACTACAGGATGCGTCTTTTCGAGGTTCTGGCTGCCAACCCTGCTGTATATTTTGAGGTACTCAAGATGGTGTTCCGAGCCGATGATGAGCCGGAACCGAAAGAAGAAGCGAGCCCGGCTGCACGTTCGACTTGGAGCATCAACTATTCCATTCTGTCAAAATTCCATCTCATTCCTGGTCAGCATGACAGCGGCATAGATGAGGCGGTTTTGACGACTTGGATTGATCGCGTCCGGCAGCTTGCGGTCGATGGCAAGCGCGTAGCGCTGACGGATCAGTATATCGGCCACATTCTCGCGCATTCGCCGATGGGCGCAGATGGTGCCTGGCCAGCAGAGGCCATTCGCGTCCAGATCGAGCGGGTGCGTTCGGAGGAGATGGAGCGTGGCTTGATGATTGAGCGGTTCAACATGCGGGGTGCGCACTATCGGAGCCTCTATGGCGGCGGCGAGGAGGAACGCGGTTTTGCCCAGCAGTATCGTGGTTACGCCGACAAAATGGCGAACTGGCCAAGGACGCAGGAATTGCTCAAAGCCATTGCAGAGAACTGGGATGCTGACGCTCGGCGCGAGGATGAATGGGCGGAACAACGTAAGATGAAGATGTAGGAGCGAGTCAACTGGTGCCAGGAAGCTGCATGACAGATCCATCCGATGCGCTACCGCTATTCCAGCGGTCTTTGACTCTGGGGCTGATTCCGATCCAATGCGGTACACTTGATAAAAACCTGTATATCGCGACCGATGATGTGAATGGTCATCACCGATTTAGCTACATGAAGCTACGCGACAGGACGATCTTGGCCCTAGTCCAATTCGTCAATATTGATCCCTTGGATGGTATTCCCTGTTTTCAGGCAGGCTATGCCGTACCAGAGAACTTTCGGGGTCAGGGACTGGGTAAAGCTTCTTTCAAGGCGGCACTCGACGAAATGGCATTGGGCTTCAGCCGCTTTGGCGATTTTTATGTCGAAACAATTGTGGGCCTCGATAATCCCGCCTCACAAAAGATCAGCGAACGTGTACTTGGAGGCTCCCCACAGGAAATTTCGGATTCAGTTTCGGGAAAGCCGGCACTGCGTTACCTGCGCCGCATCAGTGCGGCCCCCTAGCCCATTCTAGCCGGGCCCGATTGAGGCATGGGACCACGATATCCAAACTCCGGTGCTTTGCCGACATCAAATCGCGCGGCCACTTCTCGATCGATGCGGTATCCTTCGATCAGTAACAATTCGTAGGTGATCCGGTTGTAGAACTGGATGACACCGACAAGTCCCCGCCCGGCGTTTTCAAGGCGAATGTTTATCGCATCGGGCCATCGCACGGTATCTGTCTCCTGGCCTGTCCAAAATGGTTTGTCGGACAGGCGGGCAGGCATGGCCCCTTCGCCATGCCGAACGAACCGTCGCACCCCATCCCATTCCGGCTTGCGTACCTCGCCTTCGGAGAGATAGTAGGCGGCAAAGTTGATGAAGATCTTTGCCAGACATCGGCGATGCAAATCGTCGAAGACGCATTCAATATGAACGCCAAGTGTCTCCCGGCCATCGGCATCGACCGAAGGTTTGATATCAAACGTAGTTGCCGCGCCCATCCGAATATCCAGGCCTGCCCGGTTAAGCTCCTCCACGAAAGCATCATGGGCTTCCTTGGTAGGGGCGAAGACGTGAAGCTGCCGCTCCCCGGGTGCGCCATAGACTTCCAATGGGAGCTTCAATGTTCCGAGCTGGTCCCGCGTGAAAATATCGTGCCGTCCCGTTAGTTTGTTTAGAATTATCAACTGGGCGATGACTGGACGAAGCTGGTCGTTGGTCGGGTCCACCCCGCCCACCGCGGCCCCACGCAATTCGCCGCATTCAGATTCGTCGGTCAGCGTGAAGCGTAAACGCCGTTGCGTCCGATTCTCCCTGGAGGAAATCCCATGTTTATAGCGAAGCACCCCTTCGAGGGTATCCCTGGCATGGACTTGGTCCAGCTCCTTCCCGAAGTAGCTATTGCAGGTGTCGCATACGCATTTCAGCACCGGCGTCTGCGAGCCGAACCGACCAAAAGCTTGCGGGATGACGTGTTCACATCCGGAGAACTTTGCCCTGTCGTGTTCGTCACAGTAGATGCAAAGCATAGAAATCGCGTCAGTCTGGATCATCGCACTATATCGCCGTGAGTAGAGCTTCCTCATAGAGGCGCTGATATGAGTTGAACCGCGCCCGTGCAGCGGCAAACTTGCCAATTGTTTCGGCGTCAGCCCCGGCTGGCAATTGCTCGTGAAAATGCAAGTCGAAGAATCCGGTAAGCAACAGACGATATAGACAAGCTGCAAAGTCAATCATTGGTTTATTGTTCTGTAGAAGTGCCAGCCCGGCGACATCATTGCCGTGGAGAAAATCGTCTCGGAGCCCGTAGATCTTGTGGCATAGCCATGTTGCAAGCTGCTTCTGTTGCGAAGGATTGCCAGGACTAGAATGATTGAGTGCGGCCAATCCGGCGTTGAGCCATTGGACCTTTTCCAACTCGGCTGCAACTTTGACTTTGTTAGAAATCCCCACTTCCGGATGAACCATGATCTCGTAAGCGCTCACCCAGTGGGCCAGCGATCTGCCAACATCGTAAAAGGTGGATGCTGTGGGCGCCGGTATTCCCGCCGCCTCATTCGCCATGTTAAGTGACCGGAAAAGCGCTCTGTCAGCCCAGGCAACAGGTACGGCCGCAAATCGCAAAACCCAGTGATTGAGCAGCAGATTGGCAAGTGGCATGTCGACATCTTGCTCCATCACAGTCATCTGGCCCTGCTCAGGAAAGGTCTGACCATGAAACGCTTCCAGCAGATGGGCGCCCATGGCGGCCGAGTTCGTGAGAATCATTTCTTCATATTGCTTGTCGAGCATCCACGGGTAGAGCTGGAAGGCCGTGGAAAATGCCAGGCCGTTGGCTTGACCATATTGCAGACGTCGCGCCCGTGCGCGAGGAACAACCGACACGGCTATGACATCGCGCAGGCCGGTGACTGCTTCCGCGGTTCTGCAGCTATCGGGTGCACTCGCATGGAGTAAGACGAGAGACGGCCAGATTTGATCGCCGAATTGACCACGAAAACGAGATATGAACGTTGTCAGCCGGGGATGATTGGCACGAAGTATGTCGACGCGTGGGTCATCGGGTGGAACGATGGCAGCATGTTCGCACTCTACCTTGCCCCGCATATCGAGGTTGGGAAGTGCAACGATTGGAGTCCATTCATCTGGCATAGCGCTCAGTGTCACCTCAGCAAGGGACGAGCCAACACGGCCTTAAAACATCCGCCTCGATTTCAATATCAAGCTGCCACTGCCTCAGCCGCAGCCAAAGCAGGACCGCAGGCTGCCCATAATTCTGGAACAATGTCACAAAAATCTCGGATATAGCGTTCCAGAGCACGAGCCTCATCAGGCGTGAGGGATTGAAATGCGAAATCCGCCATAAATCCCCCGACCGCCGATGTCCATTCCGGAAGACATTCTCTACTGGCGCAAGCAATCAAGCCGATCCGCGCTGCATCGTTGAGATGGAGATCGCTCGGCAGGAAGCGGCGGTAATAGCGAATAACAGTGAAGACCCCATCCGCCAAAGCTACGCTGCGGGTGACTGCCGCGCAGGATGCAAGCCCCCATAATGCCGTCAAAAATTCCAGGTTATTTGCGGCTTCAAGACGATATTGCGCTCGCTGCAAAGCTGCGGCGGCTCTGTCTGCCAGAGCCATCGTTTGACGGAACAAGAAAACCGAATTGACGAGCGCCGCGAAGGAACTAGCCGTCGGCTTGGTATCTGCAAGACCAGCTTCGACGCGCGCTAAGTTCTCCCCTGATAATTCCCGCACAACTGGCGCGCAGTCTTCCAACGGCCCGGCTCGCAACATTAAAACCAGGTCAACAGATGATTTCAGGTTTTCAGTCTCTCTCAGGATTGAGTTGTACAACCCTACACGCTGGGCAACATCCTCCAGCGACGCGGCGCGCGACACTACGCGCCCTACGAACTCATTGCGCAATTGCAGTGGAAATCCGAAATCAGGATGCCACATCGGCCCTAGCCGCATATCGGCATAGATCTGGAGTGCAAATGGACGAGCGCGGACTGCACGCAACTCTTGGGCAAAAGCAATGGAGGTACGGCCTCGCCCCGCGAAACAGCGAATAATTAGCGCCGACTGAGCCAAGGCCGCCATACGGCGCCAGTAGGTCGGCCGACCTGCGAGGATTTTCAGATGCGAAAGCTGGCCATAGACAAGTACAAAAGCAGCCGATAGCAGCTCAAAATCCAGGTCGACGCCATCGGCTGGCGTTCGCAAATTTGCCGCGATCTCCGCGAGGATCGGTTTGGTCTCGTCCATTATATCATCGCGCAAGAGCGCCAACTCTAGAAGCGCACAGCGGGTCATAACGTCAGCTTTATCGCGCGCCCAACGTGCCACACCGTCAAACGTTGCGGGCGTCATCGCCGTATTGGCCACCCGTTCGACAACAAGGGGATGGCCACACAACAGAAGAGCCAGCCGAAACCCGACTTCGGCATCGAAGGCCAACAGATCGTCAAGGACTTCGGGCAATACCGTCTCGACGTAGGCCGCAATGTCGGCCTGACCCTGCCAGCGCCCGATCAATCGTTCATAATAGATGGCTGAGCGCGGCACGAGCGCATCGAGTTGGACTCTCTCTTGCTGCAATGTGCCACGGATCGCCACAGATACTGCCATCGGCGTCGCATTGATATCTTCAGAAAAATCACTCACCTCCGCATCAGCGAGGCCGCGTGACGCAACAAGCTCTGACCAATGCTCACGAGCCTCACGCGGCAGATTCACCCGCATCGCTTCGGCCTTCAGCATTCCGTTTCGATCGTCCAATCGTTCCGATAGTAACCCCAAATATCGAATATGGATCGGGAGTTCGTTGCTGGTTTCGATTACAACGATAGGCGGACACTCCTGCCGGTTAAAACGTACCGACCAGTCATTGCCCGCTTCATCTTGGACAACGACGGCGTCTTCGCTTTTTGACGCTATGCGCACCGCTGTGAACACAGCTGAACGCTGGAAAGCCACTCCCGCTGGGGCAAAGCAAATAACGCCGTCAGTGGCGAGCCCCATGCTGGCAGAAAATGCTTCGTCAGCAATCAGGGATTGGCGGAGCACAGGTGGCACAAGGCTGGCGAAATGCAGAGCTAGAGAACCTCTTATGTAATCATCTCGCGCAGTCATGGTTCATCCCTCATCGCATCGGTAACACCATCGACCACCAGTTGTTTGATCTGATCCAAAATCCAATCGTGAATTTCTGGCTCGCTCTGTGCGATCTGATTGAGCACTCGATCGGACACCCACGCAAAATAGCGTTCGCGCAATTCTTTATCGCCTTCAATTGGTGCAGTGGAGAGATGCAGCGCATATTGGGCATAACCAAACACAGCAAAATTGCGCGCTTGTCCTGGCTCAGCGGCCGAAGCCCAGCCGCGTATATCGGAAAGACGCAATAACCAGTCTGCACGAGCGACCGCCTCTGCTTCATTGGAGGCCGAGGACCAGACCTCAGAGATAAGGTGTACTAGTGTGGTCTGCGTCTCCTGTAGCGCGGGCAATTCCTGGGGCAGCTGCACCAGCTTAGTCATGCGCGCTCGCAGTAACATTTCCCGGATCGCCTTCAACTCAGCCGTTTCGACAAGACCATCAGCTTCCACAGGCGCCGCCATCAAATGCAAGCGCAGTTCGGCTTCGCCAACAGGGATGATCTGATAGCCGCATTGCCGAAGTGTTGTGCGATGAATCGAGCGGTCCGCCTCAGTCAATACGCCCTCACCTACTAAGTGATCTAGCAGGTCCAGCGTCGTGATGACCGGCGTAGCGTGCCCTTCATAGATCATGTTGGAGTACCGATTGAGAAAGCGGTCGTCCATCAATAGTGCGTCCGCCGTCTCCGACAGGGCGAGGATGCTGTAACTAGGATGCGACTGGAACTCCTGATCCTCTTCGGCTCGCAATGGTCGCACAGCCCGCACTCTGCCATCGACAAGACCAGATTCTAGACCAGCGCGAATGCATTCGATCGTCGCCAACTGCTGCTCACTAAGGCTTGCCATCGCGATGAAAGCATTGGCCTCATCATCATCGCTCGAGCTGATGAGAACTTTTAGTCCAGCCGTTTTAAGTTTTCCAAGTACACCAGCAGCACGCAGATGAGAGATGGAAAGACCATCGAGAAGAAACTGCGTTCCGGCATCGACAGTCGGCTCCGCAGGCCACGCTTTTTCTTGGGTCCGCAGATAGGCGCGCGCCCGCGCCTCCTCGGAGGCGGTTAAGACACCTTTGGCTTTGAGGGCATCGACAAAAGCGCCGCAGCTGACCAAACGGCTTTGATAGACCGACAGGTCCGCCTCTTCTTCCATAAGCGAACCCAAACGATAAATAGGTGGCGATCGCACTACCACAGTAGCCATGCCTGCCTCAGACTGGTTCTTAGCCAAGACCTGCATTTCTGCCAGCTCCTTATCCACGTCACGCAGCAAACTGCTATCCGGTGTCGCGGATTCGGTTATGACACCGACAACGTGGCTTTGGACCAGTTGCTTTAAAAACTGCGCATCCTTGATACGACTGGGTTGATGAAAGAACGCTTTGGCGCGCTCCTTGAACAGCCAGCCCAAGGTCGAATGTGGAATCAGAATAGGAAAACGTGCCAGAACCAGGTCGAGCAAGCCAAGCCGTGCCAATGTGAACAAAGCGCCAAGTTCCAGTGCGATTGTTGCGCCAGCTCGAAAAGTCAACGGCTGGCGAGCACCACTGAAAGCATAAACGACACTGCGGCGACGCACGTCCGCCTCGCCGGGATTGGCTAAGGCCGGCAGTACTGTCAAATCCATCAACGAGCGGTGCAGCAGTTCTGCGGCGATGAAAGCGGGTAAACTGCCATTGTTAAGTTTGGTAGCGACGTCGCTGGCGTGCTTGTCCCAAGCAGGCTTTCGATCCAAAACTTCCTTGAGCGACATCTTCTTGATGGGCCCGTCCTCGCCCGACATGGCGGCGGCGCGCTCTATCCAACCCGCCACCAATGCATCCTGTTCCCATCCTCCCTCTGTGGCCAGCGAGTAGGCTTTGACCAATATGCCGGGATCGTCTGGCGCCGCCTCGGTGGCGGCCCGTACAAGCGCCTGGGCGTGGGAATTGCCAATAGCATTTGCCAGTTCGGCTGCCTGTAGTAATTCTTGAACCGACACAGCCGCTCGATCAGCCCAAATCTCCTCGCAGTAGAGGTTCAGTGACGACCAATTGCCGGAGGAAATCGCAAGATTAACGCGCAGCGCGCGATGACTAGCAGTGGTGCGATGCGCAACAAGGCTATCTAAGGCGGCACTTGCCTGGACGAAACGGCCCTCCCGCCACAGCGTCCAGGCCCATAACGCGCGCAGGTTCACCGATTGCTGGACCAAGCTGGTCTGCGCCGACAGAAAGGCAAAGAGTTCGCCGTAGCGACCGAGCTGATCCAAAGCTCGTGCCATTAACTCACAATCGGCTACGTCATGAGTTTGGCTAAACAGTTGCTCGGCGTTGGGCAGTAGTTCCTCAAACAGATCACTCTCTTCAAGAGCTTCAGTCAGATTGCGTAAAGCATGCAACTCCCCAGTCTGTTCATAAAGGGCGCGGCGTTCAGCCAGCGGGTCTTCACCAACAACCTCAGCGATGATGATATTCAGAGCTTTCTGCTCTGTCGTGCCCAGACCTTCCGCTGCAGCCTCGGCAAGACGCTCCCTGGCGGCGTCGATCTGCCCCGACCGAGCCAGAATCTCCACCTCTATGCCCATAATAGGTAGCTTTTGCAGATGGGCGTAAAGCTGCTCACGATATTTGGCAATATAGAGAGCGGCATCTCTGGGGGACTTCTGAGCAAAGATCAAAGCATAGCGCGCAAAGGCTTCGTCAGCGGTGCCCGTACCAGAAAACGCAATGCTCTGGTCCAGGCGACGCTCTATCGCGGCAATGTCAGGTTTTAGGCCGAATTTCAGCGCCAGATTGAGCCGTCGCAACGACTGGAGCGGGTCTCGCATGCTATCGCGCAGATGCGTCATCCCGGTCAGGTGGGTTTCGGGATGACGCAATTCCAGCCAAAGCGCATAATCGCCCGCAATATTGGCCCCGGCCTCCACGCCAACTTGGCAGCAGTATTCAGCGAGGCGCGCGAACAGGGCCTGGGCTTCCTTGCGCGCGATCATTTGATCCGGTTCGGAGGATAACGGCGCCTCCACAGGCTCTGGCGGAATCTGCAAAATGACCAATGCTCGCATGCGCGCCGGCACAGCCGATAACAGATGCGCCATTGCCAGAACATGCAGCAGCGCCGCGTTGTCTTCGAGATCCCCGTCCGTAATTGCGCCAGGCGCACAAAGAAGAAGATCCCATTGCTCCGTTAGCAATGCCGCCAGAAAAAAAGTGTATTTGCCGTCTGGGTCGAACGCTTCCGCGCCCAACCCGGCACGCTTCGCCCAGGCAAGAGCAGCGGCTGGGTCTTCCGAATTCACGACCACACGCAGCGCCGCCGAACGTGCCGCTGGGCTGTCTATCGCACCGAGCTTGGCAAGAGCGGCTTGCCTATCGCTATTCGCCAATATGAAGGCATCCGCCAATTCGCCTTCTGCTGTGGGCGTCAACGCCCGCGACTGGGCGGCCAGCGCCTTAGCCCGTTCCAGCGTATCGCCACTCGAAAGAATGCGAGCACACCAAGCGAGCGCCCGGGCTCGCACCTCACGCGAACCGCCAGCAAGTTCCGCCTGTTCGACTTTATCCGCCAGGCGTAAGGCCTCCTCTTTAGTGGGAAAGCCGGTGAGAAAGCGAGCCTGGCGTAACCTGCCCAGGGCTTGTTCTATTTCCTGATCGGAGAGACGTGCATAAAATGTCTGCCTCTGAACCTCACCAACACGCATCAGTGCATCAGCTGCCGCAGGCGTATCACTCGTATCGTTGGGCCCAAACGGCTGCCGTCGCACCTGTTCTTCCCACTCGCGCTTGAAAGTACGGATGAGATCTAGCGTGAGATTCTGTGTCAGACCGCCCCTCCTGTGCGCCGCGTCATGGTGCTCCAGACACAGGACCGCCAGATTTTCCGGTGCATGACTGTGAGATACGCTCCACTCTTCGATATGGTGCACGATGACAGAGTGCGACCGAGACTTGCAAACACAGCAGGAAAAGCGGTTGGCGATGAACAGCGCGGTCAGGGTATCCGCAGGGATCGGCGGGCGGTCCTTGCGCATCTGTGCAATCGCTTGAGCCGGGACGCTCAACCCGGCAAGCGCAGCATCATCCAACTGCAGCAAGGACGCGAGGGTATATCCGCAATCTTTCAGGGATGCCGCCGTGGCAATATCAATACCACGATCGACTAGAGCCGCTATGGTGCGGTTTAGCTTGGATTTATCGTCACGATATTTCGCCGGAATAGGCGGCTGATCCAATGTCTGCGACATAACGAAGGTCTCGCGGCATGATGCCCACCATTATGCACTACCGCGCATCTTGGCATTTGTTAGCACCCGGTTTTGAAAACTCTGAACGTCAAAGACGGCTTGGCCGTGCTTCTCGATCAGAGGTTCTTCGGCCGCCGCCTTGAGCAAATCGGCATGGATATAATCCATGCCCGCTTCCGTCCCCGGCATGGTCCAGCCATGTAGAGCATTGTCTTTCTGCAGCCGCGCCAAAGCGGTGAGTCTGAAATCAATGGCGGTGGCTAGAGCTCCACGATCTTCGTTGAGCCCCTTGCGCTCGAGCAACTCGAAGATGCGGATAGCGCGTGCTTCGAATACCGGACGATCTTCCGCCGACATGGCGGCGTGCATTTCGAGAACTTCGCCGAGCAGATCAGCAGTCACCTTCGTGCGGTTGACGCGCACAAGAAAAGATACGTCCGTATCCAAGCCTGCATTCATAATTCACCTCGCTTCACAAATTGGAATGCGCGGAACGAGTCGGAACTATAACGGGGCCTGGAACGTTTGAGGAACAAATTGCACTTCCATAGGTATCGACTCACAGATTCAGTAACATTTTGTTTTTACATGTATTATTTTGATCAATGTCAAGTTTTTTGGCAGAAAAACTTGACATGTCAAGGATTGCGACGTAAGCACCGGATCTATGCAAACCATCCGCAAAAAGGATCGCTCCCGTACTACTGCCAATCAAGTGCGCGCACGGATTGAAGCGGGTGGCGAACGTCTTTGGCGGTTCGATGACTTTCGCGACCACCCCTTTACCGCGGTGGCTCAGGCACTTTCCCGCATGGTTCGGAACGGCGAACTTCAAAGGTTGAGCAAAGGCACATATTATCGCCCGCGCCAAAGCAAGTTCGGGCCCACATTACCAAACCAAGCCAACATGCGCTCTTTGGTGGCCCGCAGCAAAACACTCTTCCCGGCAGGAGTAGCGGCCGCGAACCAGTTGGGCTTCACGACACAAATTGTGCGGCAAGGGGAAATTTCCACACCATCTGCGAGCTTGCCGCGCAAACTCATTGGCACGGGCACTAAGGTTTACACTCGACGCCCTGACGCCTGGAAGCGTCTGACTGTCGAAGAAGCCGCGATCCTCGACTTCCTTCGCCGTGGCGGTAAAGATTCCGAACTCGCACCGGAAGAAACTGTGCGCCGAATCATCGATCTGCTTTCCAAGGCTGATACCTACGCCCATCTGACCCGCATCATCGATAGCGAGCCTCCTCGTATCCGAGCGCTTCTGGGCGCACTTGGCGAACAACTCGGCGCCAAGCGAGGAATGCTTGATCACCTGCGCAAAAGCCTAAATCCGTCATCTCGATTCGATTTCGGTATTTTCACCGACATGCCCAATGCCAAAGCATGGCAGGCGAAAGGGGCACACTAAGATGCGTCTGTTCGAGCATGCCGATTTTGAACAAGCAATTCTACGCGCCGAACAGCATTATCGCTCGCAGGGCCTACGCGCGGCGATTATTGAGAAAGACTACTACGTTACCGAAGCACTACGATTGATCGCCACGACAGATGACCGCATCATCTTCAAAGGCGGCACCAGCCTATCGAAGGGCTGGAACCTCTTGAACCGGTTTTCTGAAGACATCGATATTTTCCTCAACCCCACAGCCTTCGATCCCAAGCTCGGCACCAATGCCATCAACCGAGAGCTAAAGCGGCTCAGAAACGCCATCGCGTCTCATCCTGGCCTGTCTCTCCTAGAGGAAGAGAGTAAGACCATCGGCGGCTTTGGCCGTAATGATCGCTTTGCCTATCATCAACGGTTCGGTGGCGTCGGCGAAGTCGCGAACAAAGTATTCCTGGAGGCAGGTACCGCCAGCGGCAAGCAACCGATCGAAACACGCGAACTGCAATCCTATCTTGCGCTGTTTTTGCGAGAAACCGACCAGAGCCTGGGAGCGGAAGACGAAACGCCCTTTTCTATGCGGCTACTGCATTTTCGGCGAACTTTCGTCGAAAAGCTATTCGCCATCCACGCCAAGGTCGAATTACTGAAACGTGACGGCCGAAATATCGGCAGTTATGCGCGTCACTATTATGATCTCTACCAGCTCGCAAGGACGCCCGACATTCCTGCCATGCTCGCCACAACAGAGTATGCTGAAATCAAGGCTGACTATGATCGGATCAGCAGCACATTCTTCGCGCGCGACTATTTTGCACCAAAGGATTTTCGTTTTTCCAACAGCGACGCGCTCTTTCCTGGCGATGGACTGCAGACCGCTTTAGCAGCCGAGTATGAAGCGCAATGCAAACAGCTCTGTTTCGGAACCTACCCTAGCTGGAAGGAAGTATGTGCAGAGTTTGAGAAGCTCAGATCTCTCCTCTGATGTGGCACAACCGGAGCCACGATCGTCCCTTTAAGGATAGTGTTACGCCCCATCATTTGCCGTGACGGCATTCACCAGCGACTGCCCCCCTCTTTCCACAACTCGTCGTGAAGCGATGTCAACGAAAAGCACGCGATCTGCCATATTGGCGGAGCGGATGTGCGCCGACACCAGCTTGATCGCGCAAGACGGCGCCACCTCAAAATGAGCCGCAGCCTCCCGCCGAGAATGGCCGTTGGCCACGTACCGAACGATCCGGCGCCGAATATCCAATGAAAGTGCTTTGGGCATCGAAAATCACCTTCCGATCCGAAAAGTGAATCACGACGCATCGCCCAGGGGAATCCCTTCCGATTCAACCTGAACATTTGGTGCTCTAGCTGCCAATTCTTATCGCTCTAGCCTTACCCGAAGTCGTCGCGCCCGTTCGCGGAACGCGGCCTCGCCGCCCTCCAGCGTCTCGCAAACGGCCTTCCGAATTACGGCATTCTCTAACCCACCCGCCAGATAGCTAATTGGCGGAAGACCATCCGATGGATGCGGACCCGCTTCGGCTACGATAATCTGATCCGCGTCGGTGTTGATGACGAGATTGGCATTATGCGTGACCATAATGACCTGCCGTTTCGCCTTGGCCATGATAAACAATGACACCAACTCATCAAATACAGATTTCGGATCGAGATTTTCCTCAGGCTGATCGATGATCAGAGGGCGATCATCTGAATCATCGAGCGCGAGATACAGCAGCAACAGTACGATCCCTCGTGTACCGGGAGACAGCTTTCGGATGTCGACACCGTCATAAGAAATTTCATATCGAACGGTGATGTGGTCCGTACCGAAGAGCCAAAGCGCAAACTGCTTCGACCAAGCGCGAAATTCCGCCTGTTGTGTCGGCGCAAAAGGCGCATGAGACATAAGATCTTTAAGGTATTTCGTCATGAAGGCCGTCATCGCGGCCTGAACATCAGCTGCTGAGCCAGTCTCCCACGCCGCCTTGAGCACATCCGAGGCAGCCGCAATCAAGGAGCCGCGACCGTAGAAAGGCCCAGACTTTCGCCGGTCGAGAAGATCCTCTTCCGCAACCTCTCCCCACGCCGTAACATTGGCAATTCTACGGACCGAGAAGCTGAGCTTCTTGAGTGTGCCCGACGATTTCCCCAGCCGTGCCATCAGAGGCGCGTAGAGACCAACCAAGGCGTTTTGCTCGTTGATAATCGCCTCAAAAACGCGGCCGTAGGCTTCATCGCGTTCCGCCTGAAGGACTTTCCGGCGAGCCGATGCGCCCAGCGCGTCCGTGAGCCGGGTATCGAGGATTTGAAGCGCCGAGGTTTCTTGTGCAATACGACTGGTCAGCGCCGTGTATTGGTCGCGAACCAGCTTGTCTGCGCTGAACAAAGCTTCGAGGCGCGCCATCTCTGCCTTGATCGTAGCGAGCGGGAGAGCGGCGAGGTCGGCGTTGTCGGCGATCAACGGGACGTTTGCGCCTTCAGATTTGGGGACAACGCCCGTGAGCTTAGCAACCTCGCCATCAGCCCATGCGACATAGGCAGTTAAGCTCTTGTCGACATCGCCTTTGTAGGTCAGGAGAAATTCTTCCCATTGCTGTGCATCCAGGCCGTTGTTGGCATGTCGCCCCTTGACCTGACGAAGCATTTCTGGCGCCCCCGTCGCGCGCATTGTGCGAACTTCGTCCTGGAGGGCAACGAAAGAACGCCGCTGGTTTCCAAGAGCTTGGATCCTGCTCCACAACTGTTGAGCTGTCTCGCTGAGCTGGGTGTGACGAGCTACTTGCGCTTCCGTGCCTTTGACAACAAGCTTGGCACGGTCGGCAGTGTAATCGGAAATCTGCTTTTTCTTTTGGGCAACCTGAGACTGCAGCGTAGCGACGAGGCTTTCCTTCTCGAATTCAGTCGCGATGCGTTCGGAGATGTCGGAAATCGCACTGGCTTCGCGTTCGCGTGCCTGCTTAAACCGCGAAGTCTTCTGCTCCCGTAGCTCCGCGAAGTCGATCGCCCATTCGCGATCATCTTGCGCGTGCGACTCGAAGATCACTCGTTCGATTTCAGCGACGAGGCCGTCTGAAACACCCTTGGCGGAACAGAGTTCTTCAACGAACTGCTGCGAGAGATAGCGGGCCCGTGGGAACGACATATGGCCATTTGCATCGGAACCGTCGAGTGAGCGCGTGACGGCCGCACCACCGCCCCACGTGAGCGTTGTGGTGGCATTGCCAATCAAACTGCGCGCCCGCGCAAGAAAGGATGGACTGATATTCTCGTCCGCCTCCCAACCAGCAGGCGTGATCGCGTCGCAGCCCGCTGCGATTACGTCAGCCAGTGCGGTTTTGCCCGAGCCTCGCGCACCGATGATTGCCACAAGCCCTGAGTTCAATGGAATCTCGGGAGTAGCGGCCCACTCTGCATTATCGATCCGAACGTGCGAGATGACCTGCGACGGCATCGCGGATCGAGGTGGTTGCTCACCAACAAAGGCGCGCCCCTCAGGATCAATGCATGCTTGACGGAGAGCATCAAACTCAAGCCCTCCCTTGATCCAAGAAAACCGATTGCCGAACGGTGTGGCGACATCGTCTAGCTTGTGTGCATCACTGCCATGCAGGCAAGGTTTCAGGCCGCCATAGCGCGCACAAATTTCCGCAGGACTTAGTCCTCTTTGGCCGAGCCAAAACTCTCGCTGCGCCGCGCTGCTGGCGAAGATTACGTGTGCAAAGCCCTCGATCTCACGCCGGATGGTCTGATCAGCTTCCTCCCGCACGCCTGAAGTACCATCTGTTGCACCACCTGCGACGGCGATCAGGATATTCTCTTTTGCCCAGCCGCTCTCCGAAAGAACTTCGCGCAACTTCTGGAAATTTACTTTGAACTGGTTGGCTCCATGAGCGAGCGCGGCACGATCATCTTTGATATTGGGATCGGCCTTTTTGCCCAAACGAATAAGGTCGGACCGGGTGCAATCGAAGCGGTCCTGCATGACATTGAACTGGAAGCGCGACAGAAGACGCTTCAACTCTTCGAGATGGTTCGGGGCATCTGGGCAAACAAAGAGGTGAAGATTGACGAAGCCTCCTTTTGCCGTGGCCACATCGAGCCGCAGCTCGACATTGGGAAAGATGAGCTTGACGTTCGGCAGTCGGCCAGCAACCTTGCGACGAAGGACCTCCTCGTAGGTATCCGTCACATAGTAGTCGGTAACGGCGATCGCCTCGATGAGCGGAGTAGACTTCTCAAGAGCAGCTAGATAATCGTCCCAAGCTGTCACACCAGTGAACTGGTTGTTCATTGCTGTGCCCGGCGCGTGAATATGCGGCTCCCATCGACGCCATTCTGATCCCTGGTTCAACATAGCCCCCACCCTTTTGCCTCCGAGACAAGGCCATTCGTGTCTCTCTCGCGTCCTATTCTGAGCTGATTCGGGCGTACTCTTCGGAGTGGGTTCTAGGGCTGACACCTCATGCAAAATTGCCGTCTGTCTTGGCCGAGAGGCGATGCGCAGACAATTTGAGAGCTGCAGCCAGCTCGATGCCTTCTTTCGTGGACTGATAATTTCTGGGCGCTGCGGCTTTTTTTGCTCACGAGAAGACCCGCCGAGCTCTGCCGCGTACTGCTTCCCCGGTGCTTCCCCGGCTATTTCGGCAAGCTGGGGAAGCAAAAAACACCCCGAAGGGTGTTTCTTAAGCTATTGATTTCTTTGGTTTCCACTGGAGCGGGCGAGGCGAATCGAACGCCCGACCCTAACCTTGGCAAGGTTATGCTCTACCCCTGAGCTACGCCCGCAATCCAAGTGGGAGGCGGGTTATGGCCGAAGCGGCGCCGGGATTCAAGCGGGTTTTGCGGGCGGACAAAAACTTTCCACGAGGCACCGCGCGACGCACTGCCGCTGCGTACAAACCTTTGGAGACATTTGGTATTTTCAATCCCCAAGGAGGCGGGTGTAGACCTCATGCGCCCTTGTTTGGAGATCGGCCAGGACCCGCACCAGATTCTCGAACCGGCTAACGCTAGCAGCGCGGGCCAGAAGAGCCTTGAGGCCAGGGGTGGCGGCATCCGGATCGAGCGGACCATCGACGGCTATGCGCAGAACCTGAAGCAGCGAGAGCTGCAGATCAGCGGCGGCGGAAAGCACGGCAGCATCGCTTTCGCTGAGGATGCCACCAGCCTTCAGCCGTGCCAGCGCCGTCATGGTGCTTTGGGCGAGAATGGCGGCATCGTGCTGAGCGTATTCGAGTTCCAGCGTCTGGGCGGTGAAGTCGATGTCCATTAGCCCGCCGCGAGCATATTTGAGATCAAAAGGGTTCTTGCCGGGATATTGCGCGGCCACCTTGCGGCGCATCTCGGCAGCATCGGATTTGATCTTCTCCTTGTCGACACGGCGGCAAAGGGTGTGGCGGATGACATCGCGCACCGCAGCGGCGAGTGCGGGCGAACCGGCGATGACGCGCGCCCGGGTCAAAGCCAGCCGCTCCCAGGTCCAGGATTCGGTGGCGTGATAACGGGTGAAGGATTCCAGGCTCACCGCTGCCGGACCTTTGTTGCCGGTGGGGCGAAGCTGCATGTCCACTTCATATAAAGAGCCTTCAGCCGTCGGCACGGTGAGGGCCGCGATCAAGCGCTGCGCCAGCCGCCCATAATATTGCGAGATGTGCAGCGGCTTGGTGCCGTCCGACATATCGATACCGGGCAAGGCGTCATAGACAAAGATGAGATCGAGATCGCTCGAGGCGGTCATCTCCTCACCGCCGAGCTTGCCCATGGCGATGATAGCAAAGGAACCGCCTTTGATATGACCATGGCTTTCGGCCAACAGGTCTTCGGTACAACGTAACAGACCGGTGATGACGGTCTCGGCGATAGCGGCGAAAGCAGGACCGGCGGCTTGCGGCTTGGCGATGCCTTCGATCACCTGCACACCGACGCGGAAAATCTGTTCATGTGCGAAACGGCGGGCGGCATCGAGCGCGGCTTCGTAACCGGGGCTGCGCCCCAAGGCCTCGGCAAAGCTCTGCTCCAATTCTTCACGGCCCGGCAAGGCGAGCAGGAAACCGGGATCGAGCAAAGCATCAAGCGTTGCGGGCTGACGCGCCAGATGGGTGGCAAGGCGCGGCGCAGACCCCATGATGACGGCGATCAAACGCAGCAGCTCATCATGGGCAAGCAGCAAAGCAAAGAGCTGGACGCCGGACGGCAGATTGGTGAGAAAGCGGTCGAACTGAGCGAACGCGGCATCGGGATCGGCGGTGGCGGCGAGCGCGGCCAGCAAAGCCGGAATCAGCTTGGTGAGACCTTCACGGGCCCGCGCACTACGCGTGGCGCGGATGCGGCCATGATGCCAGCCGCGAATGGCACCCGAAACATGCTTGGGATCGCGAAAGCCCATGCGTTCCAAGGTCTGCAAGGTCTCGGGATCATCTTCCACGCCAGTGAAAACCAGACTGCCGCCCTCGCCCGCCAAAGGCGCCGCCTTTTCGAACAACCGGGCGTAATGGCCTTGCACCGTCTTGAGCCGCTGGGTGAGCGCCTCGCAGAACTGGGTGACATCGGCAAATCCAGCAAAACAGGCGATGGCCGCCAGATCGTGCGGATTCTTAGGCAAAGTATGGGTCTGCTCGTCCTCCACCATCTGCAAGCGGTGCTCAAGAGTGCGAAAGAAGCGATAGGCCTCGGTGAGTTCGCGCGCCGCTACATTCGAGACATGGCCACGGGCACGCAAGGCTTCCAGCGCCGCAAGAGTCGCGGGCGAGCGTAAAGATGTGTCGCGGCCGCCGAGAATGAGTTGCTGAGTCTGCGCAAAGAATTCGATCTCGCGGATGCCGCCGCGGCCGAGCTTGATGTTGTGCCCCGCCACTGCCACTTCGGAATGGCCGTGATAGGCATGAATCTGGCGCTTGATCGACTGGATATCCTCGATGGCGGCAAAATCGAGATTGCGGCGCCAGACGAAGGGCGCGATCACGTTTTTGAGGAAATTCTGGCCGGCTTCGGGATCGCCTGCGCAAGGGCGCGCCTTGATAAAGGCGGCGCGCTCCCAGTTCTGCCCCATGGCTTCGTAATAATCGGCCGCTGCATCGGTGGAGATGGCAACCTGGGTGGCCCCCGCATCCGGCCGAAGCCGCAAATCCACCCGGAAGACATAGCCATCCGGCGTCACATCGGCGATCAGCTTAACCACATGCTTGATGATGTCGACGGCGGCACCGCGCTGGTCACCGCGCTTAGCAAAGGGAAAGCTTGTGGGTTCGTAGAAGGTGACGATGTCAATGTCGCTGGAATAATTGAGTTCGAAAGCGCCGTATTTTCCCATCGCCAGCACCACGAGGCCGGTGGTGGCTTCCAGCGTAGCACCATCCTTATCGGCCCAGACCGTGCCTCCGGCCGCCCGCTTCAAGGAAAAACGGAAGGCGGCTCTGAGGGTTGCATCGGCAAAGCGCGTCAGGCTTTGGGTGACATCTTCAAGAGTGAACAGCCCGGCGATATCAGAGAGTGCAATGACGAGGGCAGCCTGGCGCTTGGCCCGCCGCAACATCTGCATCAGTTCGAGTTCGAAAGTGGTCTCCACCAAAACGCCGGATTCGATCTCAGAAAGCAGTGGCCGCGGCCCTTCGGCAAAAAATCGGGGCAGGATGGCATGCTCACGAAGCGCCAGGCGGGCGAGATAAGCGCTGTTACCGAACGCCGCTTCCAGGAGTGCCTTGGGAGCCCCCTCGGGAACATAACCGTCCTCCGCCAGGCGCTCGAAGCTGCGCAGCGCACGGGCGCGATCAAAAGGAGCCGGAAGGGTTTCAGGAGCGACAGCGATCATCGAAGCGGAGTGTAATACCATTGCTCCCGTAAAGGGAGAGTTGAAGCACCTCCCTCTCCTCCCCAAAGCCGTGTTAGGCTCCACAGAATTGGGGGAAACAGAGATGCGCCTGACGACCGTGACAACGGCAATCGCCGTCTTCGCCGTGATGACGACGGCCGGCTCTGCAGCCGAGCTTTCCAGGGCCTATCAGGCCTGCGTCAACCGCAATACCACCAATTCGGCCTGGGGTGCTTGCGGCGGCGATGAGATTGACCGGCAAGAACGGCATCTGAACCAGGTCTGGAGCAGCAAACTTGGCTGTTTCGACAAGCGCTCAGAGGCTTGGCAACGCCTGCTCGACGAACAACGCACATGGCT
>Ga0207816_1000093_pt1 | contig 24053 bp, 32 predicted proteins | sample LuqExpMetageno10_FD_187768 | JGI IMG/M metagenome (GOLD analysis project Ga0207816, IMG submission 187768) | Tropical forest soil microbial communities from Luquillo Experimental Forest, Puerto Rico - Sample 10 (SPAdes) | ecosystem: Environmental > Terrestrial > Soil > Tropical forest ... | reverse complement strand
CGAGCCGTTTTCGAGGGGTGGGCGGCAGGAGCTTGCTGCGCAGTTTCGGGATTCCGTATGGTCGCTTCGGCACGATGTCCAAGGGAACACTCTTCATGGGTTTCTAGCTGGGCTGATCCCATTCTGGCGATTCCTTGATACGTTACAGTCCGAGTCCGAGCGGCGCGTCGAGAGCATGCGCGATATTGACGCCGCGTTACTTCGACAGTTTCTGGCGTGGCTGGAACTACAAACGAAAGCAAAAGGGAAGAGCCGAGGGAAACCGTGGTCGATGTCATCCAAGAAAATGGCGTTCGACCGCATCAAATCGCTATTGGTCAATCGTCAGAGACTGGCCCGAGGCTCGGTTAGTCCCGCGCTTGCATTCCCGAAAAATCCCTTTCCGCGCGTCAGCTTTGCGACTACACCTCGCGCGCCCTATACGGATTGCGAGTTGCGCCGCATAGTAGAGGCGGTCAACGCTGACTTGCACAATCTAGATGGTGCTCACGGCTCTCTGTCGTCGTTACAAGTCCTTGCGGTCTATCTCATAGCTATTGCCGTCGCAACTGGCCGGAATCCGCAAAGTCTGCTCGATCTACGCCGCGACGGCGTGCGTGCTCATCCTCTCTCTGATCGTGAGATATTGGTTACTGAGAAGCGTCGAGGCTACTCGACGCAGGTGACGTCGTATAGCAAGGCTCCTGACGAGCCGAGCAAATCGGATCACGTAACGACGATCCCGCTGAGCGTAGGTAACTACGTGCGTACAGCGATGGAATATACAGCTCCGCTGGTTTCGGCCGCATCTGCGCGCAATGCCGATTTCATCTTTCTCCACAGGATTGAGAGAGGTTCGCGAAGCGGCGAGGTTGATAAATTAGATATCAAAGCATTCAACCAGGCGGCTGCACGTTTTGTTTTCCGGCATGGAATCAAGGACGATCATGGCGAGCCGCTGGTCTTGCACCTTGCGCGGTTGAGGCCAACGTTCGGAACGCGACTCTACGAACGAACACGCGACGTGCGCAAAGTGCAGCAGGCTCTTGGACATTCGAGCCCGCAGGTCACGGCGCGGCACTACATTACGCTGCCCGAAACCGCGCACCGTGACCATACGTTCATCGGTCAGGCGATGGTCGGGTGGGTAACCAAACAGGACGAGAAGAATGCGGTGTTGCTCGCGGCGGACGGGAAGATTCCGCTAGCCGACGCGCGCGAGCTGCTGAAAGGCGGCTACAACACACTCGTTGCCCGGTGCCGGAACCCGTTCCGCGAAAGCGGCTCGACGTGCAGCAAATACCTGCCGTGCTTCACGTGTCCGCAGATGGTCGTATTCGAGGACGATCTGTGGCGGCTGTTCAGTTTTTACTACAAGCTGCTGCATGAACGAATCAGGATGAATCCAAACGACTGGCTGCAAACCTATGGCCCGGTGATAAGGATTATCGACAACGAAATCTCGCCGGACTTCCCCGCCGAAAAGGTCGAAGAGGCCAAACGCCGCGCGCGGGAAGCGCCGCATCCTGCGTGGCCACGACATTGACAGGTTCCCCATGCACGCCAGGCCGCTAATCGCTCCCGCCTCGATTCGCGATTTGCCGCTCGACGAGAAGTTGAGATGGCCGGTCTCGATCGCCTTGACGCCCGGTGGCGAGCAACTTGTCGTTAGCCGGTACGGCGACGTTGTGTGGGATTTCTGGCCGTATCTGCCTCACGAAAACAGGAATGATTCGCAGAAAAAAATTCAGTGGTCGATGGATCTCGGTAACGGAACGCAACTGACCGATCCTGAAAACGCTCTGCTACTCAGGTCGTGCAAGGATTACATATGGGCATACTTTGCCGAACCCCTTGAGGGGAGAAAGCGGCCAAGCATGTTCACGGTGATCAAGCAATTCACTCGCCCGATGACGACGCTGGTCAAATGGATGGTGAGCCGCGGCTTCACCCAGTTTCGGCAAATCGACGGGCACGCAATGGAGTACGTGGCTCATGCCAGGACTGGCGTGAAGATGATGACCGCGTGGGAACGGCTTGCCCTGCTTGAAAAACTATATTTTCAACGTGAGAAGTTGGCCGACGCCTTGCATGAGCATCCGTGGCCGTTCGATTCGGCGGCAAGCCTGTCTGGCCTATCATCTTCGCGAGACAGATATAAGCCGAAGACGTTGCTTATTCCAGACAAGGTTTTCCGTAAGCTTGGCATGGTCGCAATTGACTACGTTGAGAACCAGGCTTCGAGGATTCTTGATGCCCGAGACAGGCTTGCGCAATGTGACGACAAATATAAAGCTGTGTACCTTCCGGAGCTTGGGGGCTATCAACGGGATGTAACGCTTCGCGCCCAGAGTTTGGGGTACTCGACGGCTCGTGAGCATTCCCGTGAGCTATTCAATCTCAAGACAGCTTGCTATATCGTCATCGCGATGTTCTCTGGCATCCGCGATAGCGAACTGTTATCTATCTCGGTAAATTGCATTGTTCATGGACAGGTCCATGATGGCGTTGAACTAAAATGGCTATGCGGAACCATTTATAAAACCGGCGTTCGCCCCAAAAAATGGGTTGTTCCACCCATTGTCGAGACAGCTGTGAAGGTGATGGAAAGATCGTCTGAGCCCCTGCGATCGTTGTTGTCGTATGAAGAGCAAAAGCTCATCGCTTTGCCTGTACGCTCAAGTGCTCAGACGAAGCGATTGCAGGCCGTTCACACCCAGAAAGACAAATTATTCTTGGGTATCGATAGATGTGCTGGCAACCGGATTGCTGTCGCGTGCACATCAACCGATCAACTAAAGAAATTCTGCCAACGCCATGAAATTACCGATGACGATGGTCAGCCGTGGCCACTTGCGTCGCATCAGTTCCGTAGAACGTTCGCCTACAACTATGCGAAGAACCAGATGGGTGATCTGCTGTACCTGAAGGAACATTTCGGACATTTCGGGATCGACATGACAATGCTGTATGCCGACGCCGGCACTGATGAATACGAGGCTGATACCGACCTGGTAAGGATGATTGCGGAGGCGAAACATGAGCGCCACGTCGAGATTCTGTCGAATATCGTCGAAAGTGACGGGGCGGTCGCGACCGGATCGGCGTGGGTCGGTGAGTGGCGGCGCACCATCCGTACCGCGCCCAACAAAGAACATCTTATCGAGGAGTTGGCCGATACCCTTTCATTGTCGGGAACCGGTCATAGCTGGTGTGCTGGCAGCGCGAAGGGAACGGGTTGCGGTAGCCGATGCATGTTCGAGCCGGACATGTGTGTGGACTGCAACTGGGCGATCATCAGTGGTGAGCACCTTCCGGTATGGCAAGAAATTGCCCGTCAGCAGGAGATCGTTATGGCGTGTGAGGACATTGGCGTGCCGGGCAAAGTCCGTGCGCAGCGGATTCTTTCCAAGGCGCGGGAGACTATCGCCAAACTGGAAGGGAGCGTAGGCCATGCCGAAAGCTAAACCTGTCCGCACCGGAAATGCAGCGTCGCTCGTCGAGCACAAGGCGCGATCTGTTAAGGCAACGCGAGAGCAACTTGAGCTCGCACTGGCGCGGATTCTTGAAGGGAAACCGAAGAGGGTGCAACCCGGCACGTCCGCATCGGCGTTGTCAGTTGCGAAAGAGGCGCAGGTCGATCGTTCAACGCTCTACCGCTACCACCCGGATTTCCTTGACAAATTGAAGCGTGCGACGAACTCTACGGCCGATAAGCTTTTGGAGTCCAAACGCGGTGAACTGTCTCGAACCCAAGCGCGAGCACGGGAGTATCGAAACATTGCCGAGGATCTCCACGCCGAGATGGAAGCTGTCGCCCGAAACAACTACGCTCTGTCGCACCGGGTGCAGGAACTTGAAGATTTGCTTCGACAGAGGGATGCGGTCATTGCTGATCTTCAGGAGCGAGTACGTGACGGCGGAAAGGTCGTAAGGGTGCATCCGGCGGTGACGCAGCGAGAACAGAGGCGGCGTTGACAAGCCGGCCGACCTCCATTTATGGCGCCGTCGTTGGCGCCCTGTTGGGCTGCCGTCAAGATCCGGACGTTTACGTACGCCAACGGTTAAACGGTGATACGTCGATGCGGATGCGTCAACTAATGTGGAAAACGATTCTAATTTGACGCGTTTTGCGCGACACCCTGACGTCCGGGTGAAGTACGCTTCAACTGGACGACACGATGTCGCATGAGGCAGAGTTCGGCCAATTTCGGCCAGTCGATACGACGGACTAGATCGCTGACAATCGCAAAAATGGAGCGCGATTACGACGAGGCGTCCAGCACGTTGCGATCGGCTTTGTGCGAAAACTGATTGGTCAACAATGGCTTTCCGTTCTTGGCCGTGCGCACCGTCTCGGTAGATGATTAACGCTCCACGTGATTAAGGAATATTGGCGCATGCAAAGGCCACCGCCGCTTGGCCGCATGTCCCGCCTGGATGGAGGTTATCGACGGCTTTCGCACTCGGTCGGGATCCACAGGTATTGGAAACCTCCCGATCAAACCCGTTCCCCCACTGGCTGCCGGTGCCGAAACAGTTGTGCGCTTCCAGGTCGCGGGCATAGACCGACACGGTGACGCCGTTCAGGCGATTCTGCAATTGATCGGCTATCTGCTTCTCGGCGGCGGTTGCTGCCTGGGCCACGTTAACGTCCGATGCAGCCTGGCTGACTGCGAGGCTGGCCTGTGAGGCAAGTTCATAGCCATTTAGCGTGTCGGACGGAAAAACGATCGCCAACGGACTAGCCCCGCTGGCGGCGATGGTCAGCGTGGTCCGCTGATAAAAGGTAGCGCTCCCCACACGTTGCCTCTTTTTGATACAAGTAATGGCAAAAGGCACTTTGGTGCCGAGATGCACCGGCCCCTTCAGCGTAACGGACCTGTGGGCGGGATTGAAGTCGGCGCTGCTACAAGTCATCGTCGTGTCGTCATAGGCCACGCTGTTGATGAAGCCGTCGTAATTCGCCGAGGCGATGCCGCTGACCACTAAGGTATCTGGTTGATTAAGCGCCATTTTGAATTGTAGGCCAGACTTGGCAAGATCAACGCAGCTATTGAAGTTTGACAGTGCGTCGGTAACGACGGTCGACGAACCGCTGCTGCTCATATTCCAAGAGTCATACTGCGACGCACCAACTTTGCAGAATTCTTCCATCTTCTGTTCGTTATTTGAATTGCTGAAAGAAAATTTGAACGGAATGGAATTGACGACGGCGTCGAGCCCGATCCCGGTGGCCGATGTATTGACCGAACCGTCTTTTTTGCAAAAAGAATTGAAGGAGCGGGTCAGTTCGATATTAGTCTGTTGCGCTTGCGAATAATCGCGTGTCGAGTCTTTGTAAATTTCGACGCAGGCCTTGAGCGTGTCATCTTGGGCAAAACAAATCCGCGGTATCACCGCGGCGATCACCATCCACAGGAAAACATGCCGTAGTCTCATGGTTCGCTCCTTGGAATCGTTTGTTTGCAGGGAGTTTTGATCCGGACGGGGCAATACACCGTCGACATGCTGCGGTGGTGAAGACCAGGCTGCTCCAGGCCACATCCGTCGACGCGAGAACGAACACCAAGCGTCAGGGCATGCCGACATGATCCTGCATGTTGTGAGTGCAGGTGCAGACCGTGTCATTCCACGCGGAAGCCGAAAAGTCCTGGCAGCCGCACCGGCGACAGGGGTGGTCGCCGAGGCGCGGCGCTTCAGCGTTGTCCGTACAGACTTCATCAGCTACAGGCGGTTCTGCGATGAGCAGGGGCATGGTTGTGTCCAAGTTCAGTAGATCCGGCACCGTTTATCGATCGAAGCGTAGACTACCGTCTTCGTATCGCAAAGCAGTGGTGCTGGCGTATGTGGCCTTCCGCACATAGGCACACCGTCCGCTCTCTGGAATGTCGAATGTCTCCTCTGGGTCGACTTGCGGCGGATGGCCGAGCCGCAAGCAAACGGGGAGGCCGTTGACCATTGCGTGAGCGGCCAGCAATAAGGTAGGGTGGGGCTTCACAACTCCAACGGCGGATCAGCAATGAACAAACAGGAACTGGTGGACGCAGTCGCCGCAGCGACAGGCGAGAGTAAGGCTGCGACGGGCGAGGCGATCGATGCGGTGATCGGCGCCATCACGATAGCCGTTACGAAAGGGGACACCGTCCAATTGATCGGCTTCGGGTCATTTTCCACAGGAGCCCGGGCTGCCCGCGTGGGTCGCAACCCGGCGACGGGCGTAGAAATCCAGATCCCCGCAGCGAAAACGGTGAAATTCACCGCCGGCAAAGCCTTCAAGGACGCGGTCAATCAATAAGCTCGGCCAGGGGCATTCACGGATCAAGCCATTGCCGGTCGGCTAGAACAGCTGACCATTCAGTGGCGCCAGGTTGATCCACTTCACCGCAGTGCGGCGTTCGACGCCGTCTGCGTGGATCGAGCGGATCATCACACGCTGACCCCTCGCTTCTCCGAGGACTTCAACAATACGATCCTGATATCGGGCAAGTGCACCGCGCGTGGGCTTGCGCTTCTTTGCCTGGGCTGGAGAATCGGCCATGGGCGCCACCTCGTTATGACGCTATCATCATAACGAGGTGGCGGCCGTCCGTGAAGCCATCCCTTCAGTCAGCCTCACTCACTCTATACAGTCATGCGTCGTATCGTCGTTCGCAATTCTCGCGTACATGGCCGCGGCGTGTTCGCGCTCGCCGATATCCAGGCCGGGATGCTGATTCTCGAATACAAAGGGCAACTCGTTTCGTGGAGGGCGGCACAACGCGCTTACGCGCGTTCTAGCGCCGGGGACGGCCATACCTTTTTCTTCGGCCTTGATGACGGCCGTGTGATTGATGGCGCTCAAGGCGGGAATTCTGCACGATGGCTCAATCATAGCTGTGCGCCGAACTGCGAGGCCGAACGGGACGGCGAACGTGTGTTCATCCGGACGATCCGCCCCGTGGCAAAAGGAACGGAGCTTTTCATCGATTATCAGCTGCAAGTCGAAGGCCGCCGAACCGCTGCGGTCAGACGATCCTACGCGTGCAGCTGTCATGCGGCCGGCTGTCGAGGCACTATGCTATCGAAGTGACCGCGGGCGCGGCGATACATGACAAGTCGCTTTATTGCCGGTACAGTCACGCGCCAGATCGCTCTTGTGAGGAATGTCGTACGGCAGAGTCCGGCCACTTCCTGCCGCTCGCCAGAGCCATGCAGGGGTCACTCGAACGGCTGGTCCACTCCGAAACCCGCCCGATGCGGGACGCGCGCTTGTCGGCCATTGCTGACGCTCAGTTACCGACCCTCATCGGGCGGCTGCACGGTGCTAACCGGCCGTTCGCCCGAATCGTTTGCGGAGCTGTGACGCTCAGATCGGCGAACGCGTGCTCGTAGATGGCCCCTCGTACGCTAGCCGCAAAGCAGACTCCGGCAAACGAAATGGATAGGCTTCGTGAACGGCATCGTTCACCGATGAGCACGTCGTTGACCTCCATCACATCCCGCGACTGGCGAACGAACACCGCGAAGTGGCTGCACTCGTGCGTCAGGTCAGACTGCGCTCGGCCCTTGAGGCATCATGAGCCCGGGCAAGATGATTTCGAGCGCTTTATAGGTCGACGCTTGCACATCGCCGGCAAACACTGGATGGACCGGTAGCCAGCGTTAGTAAGGATCCGGTCTGTGCTCCCGGTGCCCCAGCCTAACCACGGTCCAGGCCCGCAGGCGGCGCTTTACCGATGCGCTCCTTTACCTCTTTCCACTTCTTCACCCCCGGCTGCGCGGCCTCAAGTTCGGGGCCGAAGTCTTCTAAGCGTACGTCGAAGACTGATATGGCCAGCTGATTACCGCCGTGGGAATGCGAAATGAGCCGCTGGTGCTCTTTGTCGTAGGGCGCCTGAGCGGTGGAACCGCCAAACTCGCCAATGTTTGCAATCAATATGTGTTGATACATGTGGTACCGAAGTGCGGCGACCATGCCATCGAAGGTCTTCACGTCTTTGTTCATGGCCGAGACAACGTACATGTGACTCTCATTGCGTAGGTCAGCGGCTAGCGAGAGATCCGTGGCGTCGAAACAGATTGAGCCTGTCAACCGATACGGCTTCCCTGTCGGGTTTGCAGAGCCAAGTAGCTCGATGACAACTTGGTATGGTCGCCACGGCTTTATCCCTAAGTCGTGCTCCTCGGGAGTAAGGTTGAACTTCCCTTGGTCTACCTCGACCCAGGAGCGGCGGCCAGTTCGTCGTTGCGGGACAAGCCAGCGAGCCGCATTAATAGGCTCACCACTTGTAGGCTCTTTCGCGGCCAAAAGCCCATAGAACAACATCGCGCCGGTCGCGTCAGAGAACGCCCGCATGAGGTCTTGGTCGTCGACGTGAATGCTGAGTTCGGGAAACACGACGAGGTCGAAGTGCGGCTTATCCGACGCTCCCAGGACATATTCGCGCGCAGCTAGATGCCTATGTGCAAGATTCAGCAACGCGGCTGTATGGTTTCGATGCTTCTCCCGATAGCCAGGAACATCAAGGCCGGTCAGTCCGTCGTTGAAATGGCTATGAAGCGGCATTAGACCCTGAACCATTGCAACGCGCAACCCGCGAGCCGGGTCCAAAGGCCATTCGACTGGATAGCGATAAATGGGCAACTGGCTGCTGACGCCGTAGAGTTTCTTTTGAACTTCCAAGCGCTTTTTGATAACGTCGTCGAAATCACGCCGTGTCGTAATCGCGGACGTTTCTTGGCCTTGGCGCTCGGCCACGCCGGGCCATCGCAACAGGTGCAGCAGCAAATCTGAAAACCATGGTGTTATGGCAGCGGTGGTGCCTCTCAAGCCTTCTGCTGAATGAAGCATGCTCATACGACGTTTGTGCCAGGTGCTCATCAGGCCGCTGTACCAGCCCGTGTCTTCGCTTGCGAGCCAGTGACGCGTGGTGAAATCCGGTTCCCCCGTAGCGGCAGCTCGTAGCAGGCGGCCAAGCGCATACATCCACGCATCTTCAGGACGACACCAGGATGGGGTGTCGTACTTATCGTCCGTTGTTTTGAGTGATTCGACCGCCCGTGCATCGAGTGTAGCGAAGCTCGGGTTGCTCAATTGTCCCCAGTCGTCGGACCTGACCTGCACGTTCAAAGGTGTCAGCAACTCGGGGGCGAACGCTCGCACGGTTTTCGATTTGCCCAGTGCTTCCGCGAGCTTCAGCAGCGCATTCTCTTGGCTGAAGAGTTGCGAGGGATGTGTGATGACAGTCAGAAGAGGCAACCATCTTTTTGTAGGCAGAGGGCCATCGCCGACAGACCAGCGCTTCTCCTCAAATCGCATCAGGTGTCTAGGCGCCCACTCGATCAATGGCGTCATGGCATTGCGCCTCGAATTCAGCAGGTGTCTCACTAACTGCGGAGATGTCTCGGCTATGATTTGCCATGCTCTTGAAACTTGCCTCCTGTCCTTTACGTCCCCAAAGCTGATAAACCAACGCGCATAGTGTGCCTCGTCCCCGAGAAACTGATGCCCGACGAGCGAAACAACGACTTCTTCTTCAGCGGTAATGTCTTTCGCTGAGGACTTTGCTAGAGCGAACAGGTGGAGGGCTCTGTGGAATCGAAGCTCGGGTTTCTCCTGAGGCAACTTGACCGTCTTCCCCACTGAGGCTAGAAATAGGCTTGCCTGTTGTTGGACGTACCAAGGTGCTTCTTCCCTGTCCAGGATCCGCAATGCAAGGTTCGCGAGCGCAGTGCGATAGCCGTCCACGTCAGCGACCTTGAAGTTCATGTCTTGCTTCGCCTCTTTCCCAGTTTCGGTCGCTCCCGCCTTAAAAAGGTCTGCGAGAACGTAGTAGGCAACTCTGCGCCCGAACTCTGAGCCTTCGCGAGTGTCGTCTAGCTTGCTCATCAGCGCTTGCTCCACCGGCTCTAAAAGCTCGGTGCTGGGACACAGGTCCAGCGCATATCGAAGCACCTGCACAAGGGAAGGGTTCATCGCCCATGCAGAGACTAATCGACGGGATGCAGCTTCGAAATCATGTCGCAATGCATCGACTGCACTTTCGCCATCGCGGGAGTCCGCAAGGTCGGTCATACTCCGTCGCTGACGTAAAGAACGTAATAGACGATAGGCCGAGAAGCGCGTCAGCGTGTCATCCCTCACCTCATGCTTCAGCGACGCCACCGTTGCAAGACGAAGAATCCCTTGTGCCGGCTTTACGTCCTCGATAAGGCCAAGCTCTGCCAATGATAGAAGGCCGTTGAGACCGGCTTCGGCCTGTCGCAAAGAGTCGAGGTCAAAGGGACCACTCAGCTGCTGCTGGAGCGTTTTCATACGCGCCCCGGTGCCAGATTCCGTGCCAATCTCGACGAGGGACTCCAACTGGGTCTTTTTGGCGTTAAGCCGCAGGTGAGTACCAGCGGCCCCGGATGGGGTAGTGTGCTTTTTGAGCAGGCTTTGAACCCAGGCACTGATTTCGTCACCCAACTCGGCGAGGTCATAAGGTGTATCCTCGTCACCGTTGACTGAAATGACCAACTTCAGGTCATCGACGTACCGGCAGTAGTCGTGAACACGGAAGCTCTTCCCCCGGGGCTTTCGATCTATGAAGGAGCCTATTTCGCGGTCAAAGTCGAGCAGGTACGCATTTGCGAAGAACCCGCTCGCGACCAATCCCTGGGGAAGCCCAAGGGGCAGTGCACCGTCTCGAAACAGTGGACCTAGAGCCAAGTCCTCGTCGCGCCACTTAAAGCTCAAAGACCGCCGTGCCATATCCCAGAAGGCTCTGTCCGCAGGCTCTAGGCTTTTCTCGGACTCCTCGTAGAATTTCTCGTACGCGGCTTCCAATTTGTCTACGAGCAGCGGGATGTCTATGTTGTCAAAGAAAGCACTGAGATCCAGGCTGACGATGAAGACTTTGGCGTCTTGACCGACATCAACGTTCTTTGCAATTGCCTGTGGCCGCTCTACGTACCTCTGGTAGTCCCGGTAGTACCTGCTATACGTGTTCGAGTTGCCCCATGCAAACGATGCGACGCTGTGGTCCTTCGACCAGCTGCAATAGAGCCTGTTGCCATAGCTGAAGACCCCCTTTGCCATCGCCTCCTGCACTGGAAGCGATGGGTCACCTTGAATGGACTCAATACAGTCTGCCAGACAAAGCATGACGGCAGTCGCAACCGTTTGCTCCCGCACGCCAATGTGAGCAAGGGGGCGCAACACTGGCGCTTGCTCCTCTTGGGCAAGTCGTGGCTGCCAACCGCCTTCGGATTCAGATCGGAAACACCACAAGCCATTCTTCGGCGCAGGAACCAGCCATGCCGCAGACGTCTCGTAGGAGCCAATTGCGATGTCGTTGGACCATTTGGCTAGATTCTCCGGTAGACAGACCCCTGATGCATCGAGCTCCAAGACGTCCGCATACCAGTTGTGGCGCCGAATAAATGTGTGAGTCTTCTTCCAGGCTTGAGCAAGAACGACCTCATCTTGAAGAACCTTCGCTCGCGGGTGCAACTTGTCGTACCGCGAATGCACAACTGTCATGTCAAACCTTTAAATGACGCCCTGTCGAAGTTTATACATCTTGTCAACAGATTGACAATCCGGTGACCTCTACGGGCCGTGGCCGCCAAGAGTGCCTGCACCGCTTCAAGCTAGGAGCGTACGTCCTTGCGGGCGAAAGCAGGTGATCCAGAGCGGGCTATCTTCAAAGCGAATTAGGAGCTTTGAGGAGTCGTGGAACTAGGGCCCGCGACATTGGACTTCTCGATTAGTCGCAAGCAAGCGTGGATCGTAGCGAGATAGTAATAGAACATCCAGCTTAGCCAAATCGAGGAATCGTAGTCGGTCTTCTGATCCCTGCGATGGTGGCGGATACCAAAATTGTTTGCCAGCTGGAACAGATCTGCTTCGTCCTTCGAACTCAATACCGATTTCGCCTCGGTCCTTAGAAATTCAAGCACATCCGCCAAATCACGAATGGCATCCTTTCTTTCAGAAAGCGCGCGACGCCGATACTTTAACTTGGCGGCCTCCACTCGATCTCGAACATTTGCAGCATCGGCATGCGGGACGTCGGCACAGAGCATCGGCGCGAACTCATCATCGGCCAAGGTCAATATCTCCCCGGCGTTGGAAAGCTCAAACCCAAGGCCATAGTCCGCTAATATGTCGTTCATTTCCTGGCGGAAGATATCGCGCCCGGCTTGCGGATCGAATTTGGTGTAGTGCCAGCCGCAATCGTTGAATTGGTGGTAGCTTCCGTCGATGCCTTTGGATGCGTGATCGTACAGAAATTCGATCATGTCGAATAGATCATCCTCCGCGTATGCATCTAGTTTCTCCCAAATCGGCCACAGCTCTAGGGTACGCAACTTCCGAAAAACGAACAAGTTTTTGTCACCGCCTGCTTTGCCATTTACATCTCCAGCGTCGACACATGAGTAGCCAAACCATTCTTGAAAGAAGCCATCTCCCCACAGTCGGTCGAAAGTCGCTCGAAAAAACCGTTTGAAATCGGCCAAACTGAAGCCATCACCAGCCGGCCGCTTGCCGCTTCTTACGGAATAGTAATTCCGGCGTGGAGGATTCAGATCGCGCTCGCTCATTCGCATGTCCTTCAACGGTAACGAAAGACTCTATGATAGGCCTTTCCAGACTTAATTTGATCCACATAGCCGGTATCTTCGTTCATGCTTTAACTGAACGAAATACGTCCATTATTCGTTGCTGACAACTCAACACGCGCCAACGTCCGCCAGCGCTACGATCAACGGGCCAGTGCAGTATCGGAGCTGATTGTAGAGAAATTGCAGACCTTACTTCAGCGCGTAAGGCGCGAACCAACAAGGGACTGAAACAATTGAAGGATGTCAAGCTTTGTGCGGCCGCTGCTAATAATGGACAAGAAGGCGTTAAATTCCATCGAGACTTTCTCTCCGCTCCTCGGATTTAGCAGCACGAAGTCCTCCCACTCGGCTTCATGCCCCTCGATGGACGCCGCGTAGCTCAAGAGCCAATAGATGGCGACTTGGCGATAGTCCGCCGACGAGAAGCGCTTGACGCTGCACTTCACCTCTACAAGCGTACCCCCAAGGGCGAAGTCTCCGTAGCCATTGGCAATCCACTCGAGGCCCGGAATTCGCGGCCGGATGACGATCGGACGCCCGCTCGCGAGGCTCATCTCTGTCATCGAGTTAGCGAGATTCCTGCCAACTGTTTCGGCCAAGGCCTGATCCCATTGGGTCAGATGGTCTGGCAGCTTCGCATCAAAGTACGCACGCTGCCGGCGGAGCGTTTCAGCGAAGCAAGTTTGCCAATCGATGCTCGCTTCGCCCTTAAGCAGCCTCTCTCCCACCGTGTAGCCGAGCTCGAAGAGCATGGCGCGCTGTAGCGTCGACAGAAGCAAGAGTTCCGGTTGCAGTGGCTGGACCTGGACTATGAGCGCCGAATTGTTTAAGTGCGCGACGATGCTCGGCGTCAACTGTGGAAACACCTCATCAAATATACCCGGGATTTCACGGGCCACGGTTCGTGGATCAAACTGCATCGCTTATCCCTTTGGCCCAGTTCATGAATACAGTCGAGAACCGTGGCTCAGCGCCGCGTGGCATCTGGCTCAGCTTCATCTTGTCCTTAGCTTCGTCGAAAGGGAGCTCTACCCCAAGCGCCCATGATTGGCTAGCAGCCCGCTTTACCTGCTGTCGAGCCTTGTCTCCCTCATCGGCGAATTCGAAGGATGCGAGCCAATAGAGTCGCTGGCATCCTGGACTCATTTGTTGCCAGCGATTGCGCAGGGAGTTGAACGCGACAGCATCGCGCCAGCCGCGCCAACAATCAATGCAAGCACGTCGGACGGTGTCCAATTGCGTAGTATCGAAGAGCTGGCGCACAAGCTGGACTCGAGCCGGCGTACTTTGGAAACGCAAGCAGCGCAGGTAATGGAGCAAACTTGTGTCGGCTTGCAGAAGATGCGCCGAGTGGATGGGGACATCATCAAGCAAACGGTCGAGCTGTTCGTGGGCGGAGGAGAATCTCGCGTCGCTTCGTAGGTTAGCAACACCCCGCATAATTGTGGAGAACGAAGAGCGGAAGGCGTGGAGATTCCGCTGCTTCAGCAGCGTCGCCGCGATTTCGAGTGCGACGGCCGGCTCATGAAGCCGTATTGTCCGACCGATCTGGGTCACCAAGAAGGAGTCGGGCAACGCTTTCTCCAATTCACGGTTCAAAAGTTGGCGTACGTGAAGCGTCTCGACGGTCTCCACGAGCGACTCGTAGTCCTTCTCCGCGTTGTCCGAGTATGGGTCAAACTTGAGGTCGATGCTTCGTAGTTTCGCGGCCTCGATATCGTCGTTGCCAAGTTGCGACGAGACGTACTCTCTATAGTGCCTCGAGGACAAGAATACGGTCTTTGACTTGTTCAAGCTCAGGCCGTAATCCATCAACCCTTGCGCAAGAACGCCAAGCGCCCGGTATGCCCCAGCAGTGTTCTCCGCAATCAGCACATAGTCGTCAACATAGCGGCTCCAGTGCACTCCGCGAGCTGTAAGGGCGGCATCCACCTGATTCAGGAAGAGTTCTGCGAGGATCCGAGCTCCTTGGCCGCCGACCGGCAGACCGAACGAGCGCCCTGCGAAGAGCTTGCTGAGAAGTGCGTTGACTTGCTTCGAAACTGGCGCGGCGTCGCCGACGAGACCATTGATCAGGTTCTCGATGTAATGGTGAGAGACGTGCTCGTAGAAGCTCGAGATGTCCGCTTGAACGACGACAGCCTGATCACCTGCTGCGTTCGCCTGAATAGCGGTAGTCTCCTTGAACGCTCGCCATAATCGGTTCTCGTCGAAGAGCTGCTCGCCACCTGTCGGTAGGAACCGGTAGGAATGAACATTGGGGGACCTCTGCGGTTCAAGCGCCTCGGCGATGGCGATGGCCAGTCCGTTCAAGTAGATATTCCAAAACAGGTGAATCTTTGTCACAACCCGGAACCCGGCCGGTCCGGAGGGGGCCAAGAGTCTCTCACTGTGGACGTTTAGCTCCGCAATTCGCTCGTGATTGTCTTTTGACGACTGACTGTCCCTAAGTTCCGTGTAGAAGCCGTAAGCGATAGAAGCGAGCGCTTTAGCCTCGTCGCCGCAGAATCGAACGTCGATGTCAAATGGCAGCGTGTCGTTATCGCCGTGCTTCCCAACTTCACGAGCAGCACGTTCGAAGTGACGTAGTTCCGGTTTGAGCAAAAAGGACCTCCCTTTCAACTATTGCGTCGGGTGTGATTGCGTATATCCAGCCTCGCTCGGAATGATACGACACGAGGCTGATCATCGAGCGCCGCCGGCCTGCGCAACGATTGCTCCACAACTGCAAACCTGACATTTGTGGCAGCGGTGCGAATGCCCGCAACCAGGTCGAGAGTACGCATCCGCTAACAGCGAACCCGACATTTGCGGGCGCGAAGTATCGAACGACAGGAAAGGAACCTGAAGCTGCCTCGCAAGTGGCGTTGCCTGAACGTCAGCAATGGCCGACAACTTGCCAGTGGGAAACCGCGCGAATGGCCGTTCCACCTTGCAACCGGCCATTGCCCTTGCATTGGCGCGAAGGACGGTTGTGGGTCGATCAGCGACGTTCGGAACGCCATCAAAAAATCCGCTTATTGAGGGCACCCCCTGTTGATGCCAAGGATGTGCCAGTCTAAAGGCAGCGAATCTGTTGCCAATCTGCGACGCAGAGATCTAACCATCCATTTGCGGGCATTCCACCAGTGCGAAACACTGTTGCTAACTGGGAGAAGCGCTGCGTCTACCTCACGCATCCGAAAACGGTTTTGGCGCTGGAGTGCTATCTGAACCATCGCATTTCGCGTGGCATGGGAACCGAGCTATCCGCAGAGCGATATCGCGGACTAGCGTCACAAAGTTGCTTGGTCCTTGCTGGCAAGGGCCGCAAGTTTGCGATGAACACCAAGCGCCGCATCAACGAGGCCGGGGAACAGGTTGATTACTTGGCGTCTGACAGCTTGCAATCCCACGTCACGAAGCTTTACAAGGATGCGGGAATACGCGGGGGATCGTCCCATTCTGGACGCCGTTCGTTTGCCAGCAACCTGATTGAGCAAGGGCACGACATCGAAACGGTGCAGCAGCTTTTAGGCCATTCGGAACTGGAGCATGTCCGGCCCTATCTGGCCGTGTCCGATAAAAAGCTCCGGCAAATGTTTCGCGAGGTGTTATGAGAGCCGTTTGACGTTGGCATCCGGCGCGAATTTCGAGGAACCGGGCAGGCCCAGGTACGAGGTCAAGAACTTCCGAACAACGCCGATATCAACGGTGTGCCAGCGCCCATCTCACGGCCCCGCTGCGCCTGCTTGACTTCAACGCAAATACGTCTAGAATGTACATATCATGTCCATGTACATAGGAGAAAAAGGAATGGCTACAGCAACGGAGCGAATCGTCGTCCAGGTGACGGCTGTTCAGAAGCGGGCGATAGCGAGTACCGCCAAGCGCCTCGGGCTTAACGTCAGCGAACTGATGCGCCAAGCTGCGCAGGGCTTCACGCCTTCCGAGGATGAGCAGGATATGCACGCGCTTATTGCGCGCGTGAACGCGTCCACGGGCGAAGCAAACGATGCGCTGGACGATGCGCTTGCGTTCGTCGCAGAGTCCAACAAACGGATCGCAGCGATGACGGAAGGAAAGCACTAATGGGCGTCACGGACAAGGTGTGGGACGCGCTCACGACCGTTATCAAGATGAACGATAAGGTTGTGGCACTGGCTGGCACAGTGAAGGACCAACAGGCCAAGATCGAGGGCCTGACGGAACGCGTTATTCGACTCGAAGCGACGTTGGAACTGATGATGCGGGCGGGCGGCGACACAAAAAAGCTCCCCCGCTAACACGGACAGGAAAATTCGCCGATCTGGCCGGCACTGGACAACGAATGGAATCGCAAAGGGTAGAGCAGCTGAGGGACGAACTCGCGAAGGCCGAGGCAGAGCGCGATGCCTGGCGAGGAAAGCCCACTCACCATTTCAAAGCTGCAAGCATTCTGGTTGACTCGCTTCGCAAGCGACTGCGTGAAGCAGAGACTTCCACCTCTGACTAACCGGAAAATTGGTAAAGCGATATGCCGCGACCGACCCCATTGACGACTGGAAGTGCCCGTGGTGCAAGGAACACAATCGTTTCGAGAGCACCCTTGCAGGCGCATGCCATGAGGGTGATCTGTCGGGCTTTGTAGACCAGCTCACGTGCCCGTCGTGCGGCAAAGATTCGACGGTTTCGCTCAGCATCCAGTTTCGCGCCGAAGCCGTCACCGATTGACCAAGGAAAATTCGTCGCTGCGCACGGCAGCGGGAGACAGCGAGGCTGAATTTGGGCCTACGAGGATGTGACCATGACGACTGAAAAGAAGCCTCTGTTCGAACTGTCGGCTCGCGAGCTTGATGAAGAGATCTCCGCGATGTTCGCGCCATACACGGAGAGTCACCCTATCCGCTGCGAGGTAGGCTCTGCGATGATGGCGGCAGAGGCGGCAACTCAGCGTATCTGCCTGCGAGTAGTGGCACCGCAGGCGCACGCCGGTTCTCGTGACAAAATGGACGATGGGCTGGGAAGGCTATTCAGCGACTTCGAGGCGCTTAACGGTTACTTGCTTGAGGGAAGTCCGTCTCGAATCGATCTGGTCCTATGGGATGCGGCTGGATACATCAATGGGTGGTTCCTCGATGATCGCGGGAGAGCCGATGTTCAACGGGGATCGTGTCCGGAGGCTGTCGCCGGTCTTGCGTCGATGCTTCAGGCGTTGGCTCAATATGACAACGACTGGAGATCTGCACTAGAGCAACGTGCAACCCGTCTCGGGTCGCTTGTCCGGCTCGCACGCGAAAAGGCCGAAATTGAAGCGCGTAGACGCGTGCAAGCGCAGGGCTGGCTGAAGAGGGTCACCTCTCCGACCACTTTGGAGAAGGAACTCTTGTCACTCGGGTTCCGGTAGATAAGATAGGAAAATTCATGAACAACATACAGCTAACCGTTCACACAATCCACGCGATTGTGGGTCCGTCGTTTTCGTGGGTCGAATGGGCTCTGTATGCACTGCCGCAAAGCATTTTGATCGCGGCTGGAGTCACTGGGGCAGCAACGCTGGTCAGGCTCGCAGTTCGTAACTCCTGACGGATCGGAAAATTATCCGGCGCGCGAGCGCCCCGCAGTCGGGCTAGATGCCTAGCGAACGAAAGTAGAGAAAAACGAATAATGAAAAGCATCGGACATTTGGTGAAATTCTTATTCTTCGGAACCCTTTTCCTGATTCTGTTGCCGTTCCAGCTTTTCGGCGCAGGGGGTTCCACGGGCGGCGCTTTCTCGCGACGCCGCGAGGAAGAAGACTTTCAACGCCGCCTGCGGTGGCGGCAACGGAATCGTTGATTCTCTCGGAAAGCAGGAGCGTCACATGGCACGCGCAGACAGAGTCCTGTACACGTACAAATGTAAGGAGTGTGGTCATCGTGGCGAGCAACGCCGCGATGACGATTCGCACGATGGCGAGGCCACAACGTGTGCCTCCTGTGGTGCGCCCGTGTCGCTTGAGTGGGATGGCGGAGTGACGCTGGAGACGCCCAAAACCATCGCGGACGAAGCGATTGCGCGTGCTCGCGAGCGCAAGTAACCGGACACAGGAAATTTCGCCGGCGCGGCCGGCACTGGAAAACTTCAATATGACCGACACACGAATCACCGTCTCGAATCCGTTCGAGCTTAACTACAACCCCGAAAGCAAGGAACTGACGATCATTAGCACCGCTGCTGTGTCAGGTGTCAAATCTGAGGTTCGTCTCGATGGTCCCGCTACCCGCGCGCTGTTCGACTTGATGATGGTTGCAAGTGCGAAACTCGGCGGTCCGCTTGGCGCAGACGCTCCCGCACGCACGGTTCAGTAAGGCCCACGGCAAACAAAAGGATAGGAAGATGGACGATCCATGGGCTGTTCAAAAAGTCATGGCCGCCATCGTGGTGCGTCGTCGAACATAAGGGAAGAAAGATGCTACCCGTTACGTCAAGTGAGCTAGTCGCCGTCCTCGATTCGCTGGACGCGCCTATCGTCATTACAAAGAATATCGAGGCGGATTGGAGCGAGAACTTCAGACCGGACTCATCAGTTGAAGGCCGATATCTTGATGGTTTCTGGGCTACGCAACCACGGCGCGTCGAGCAGGGCCACGGCTACGTACTCCATCATGTTGTGCAGGAGTCGGTAGTCTGGTTGGGGGCGTTCGGCGGAGTGGTTCAGGACGGGGGTGACCGCTATTCGTACGTGCTTGATGCGGCGACGTGCTTCAGACTCTCGGATTTCGGCCAATCGACGGACAAGCAACGCGAGCTGTGGACAATCCTGAAACAGCCCGGTCCGGTTGTCACGTACCACGAGCCGCGCGGCATCCATTACGCGGAAGTGAGCGTTGCGTTGACGGTCGTGAAATGTAGACCGCAGCAAGCGAATTTCCGGCTAGCGGTGCTCGCGCACCACGGTACGCGCTGCAAGATCACTGGTTGCACTGTGCCCGAACTGCTAGACGCCGCGCACTTGCGCGGTCGCGATTGGCAGCAAGGGCACAACGCTCCAACAGACGGAATTCCACTGCGAGTTGACCTGCACCGAGCCTACGACCGCGGCCTGATCGAACTCGACGACCAAAGCCGATTGATTGCCGTTGGCGAAGAACTGCGAGGCCAGTACGACCAGTTCCTGCATGCGTGACGTCTACCAAGGAAAATTAAAAGGCCGATAAAAAACATGAAAGCCATTCAAAGAATCGCATTTAGCGCACTGACCATGATCGCGGCCGCGGCGCATGCAAGCGGGGCACAAGTCACATACCTAAGCTGCAATCTTCCGGCGCATGAAGAAGTTGCGGCGCGGCACTTTGACTTCGTTCTGGATGAAGCAAACAGCACCGTGAGCTTTTTTGTGAAAGAGGCGAATGCGACGAACAAAGAGGATGCTGTATTCGGCGCTGAGACTGTTACGTGGTCCAACACGATTCCCTACGGAAAGCTGACTCGCACAATTAATCGTGTGGACCTGACATACACCGAAGATTTTCAGATTAATGGTGCCGCATCACACCTTATAGGCGGGACCTGCTCTATCGTCAAAAAGCCGTCCCTCCGAAAATTCTGACTGCAACGGAAAATTCGAGGGAAATTACGAAATGAAAATTCTGCTGGATTTGGGCGATCTGGATACGTCTGCCGATGATGAAGAAGTGCTTTCGATCATTCGCAACGTGGTGGCGAACAGCCATGAACTTGAGACCGGGGAACTGCTTCACATTGCATCGGTGACTGCGGATGTTGTGGAGTCCGCGTCGTCAACAAAACCAGCGCGCTCTTTCCTCACATGGATCAAGCAGCAGGCAAAGCGCGATGATCCGGTTGGCGATTTGGCGCGCGATGTGAAAGGCGATAGCAACGCCCCGAACGGGCGCGTCTCGAAGACGGGATGGCTCGGCTACCTCCGCGCGTCAAACGCGAGCAGCGGCGCAATTGAGGCGTTCCGCGAGGCTTGGGATGAATTTGCAGCCCTGCGCGCGTAATTGAGTTATCGGAAAATTCGCCGCCACGCGCAGCACTGGAAAAGACACAAAATGCCAAACTTCACGGTTCATAACAGCGACGGCACGCGCACTAACGTCGAGCTGGAGTTTTATCACCTGCCTCGGAAACCCAGCGAGGTTTTGAGTGGCGATGACGGCAACGGCTATCTTCTTTGGATGATGGATGGAAGTGTCCAGCTTGCGGACCTTGTCAAAAATCTTGATGAAGAATCGTTCGTGCAGAAGGGCAGCACCGAACCCGTAGCAATCGAGCGGATTCGCGCATGGGCGCGCATTGCGTGCCCGCTCGAAGATACGAGCGGCGCTTGAGGGGGCGGCCCGCATCTGAGCGGGGCGAACGAAGTCAAACGGGTAGGAAAAAGGATGACGCATTTCGCAGGAGCGTTGAACATCATCGGCCTCGCTGCAAATATGGTAGGCGTCGTCGTGCTGTTCTTCTTCGGGTTCCCGCAGCCGCCCCACGACGAAGGCGTTGGCCTCGGGCTGCAAGATGCAACGCGCCTGGCGAACGGTATGACGGTGGCTGAGCACAACGCATCAGTTCGACGTCGGCGCGCGCTCTACAAAATCTTTTCGACCGTAGGCTTGGGGCTGCTTTTTGTCGGCTTCCTGTTGCAGTTGCCTGCGGCCATCTTGGCTATAGCGTAGGAAACTTGAGCGATGGCGGGTGACGTTCACAAGCTGCTCGTGACACTCGGTGAGAGGTGGCTAAAGCGCGAAGGGTTCGCGGTTGTCGCAAGCGAGCTTGTCACCAGCGGCACGCGAGAACAGGCCGACGTGATCGGTTTTCGTTCGAACTGCTCGGCGCTTATCGAAGCCAAGGCGTCGCGGTCGGATTTTCTTGCTGATGCGCGCAAGCCGCATCGCGTAGCAGGCGGGTTGGGTGTGTATCGTTTCTACCTTTGCCCGCCCGGTGTGATTGAAGTGTCCGACCTGCCGGAGCGTTGGGGGCTGTTATACGCAGAGGGGCGCAGCGTGCGTGACGTGCTGCGGCCCACTGGAAACGGATGGCCGTCGCCCGGTTCGACGTTCAGCGACTGGCACGCATTTCAGCATGAGGCCGATGTAGATGCAGAGCGTGGCGTCCTGTTCTCGATAGCGCGTCGTCGGTCGTTGTCGCGGTCGGACGAACAGTACGAAAAGCGGTTGCAGGAGGAAGTACGTCGGGGCGACCGGCTCGCGCGTGAGAACGCCGAGCTGGCCGAGAAGGTTAAAAAGCTGGAACTCGATCTGTATCTGGCCGAGCGCGGGCGACAACCGAATACGCAAGGCCCGGCAGAGTTGAAGGCCACGATACGTCGAAAGATTGCATAGGAAAATTGCTTTACCGGCACGCTCCCACCACTTGAACCACGGCGCGAACAGGGAGCGTGCCGCCCAACGAAGGTAAATGTGACGCTAGAGTGCGACGGCGGCGTTAAGTTTGAAGCGAGGAAGAGCAGACCATGAAGGTTGAAAAATACGGCGACGTGCCGAAGGGTGACAAGCGCTTGCGACTCCGCAATATCGGGTTGGGGCTGGCTTTGGGCTGCGGGCTTGCTGGTGCCGTCATGTTCGCGTTGAGTGATCGAACGATGCCGGACCTGGTCGCTTGCGTCACGATCTGCGCTATCGGTGCATGGATACAGCGCGAGACGAACAAGCTCGCAGAACGGCTCTACGGCTGTTCCTGATTCAGCACCGAAAAGGCGGCCACGCCGCAAAGGAAAATTCGCCGCCGCGCGCGGCACTGGAAAACATCATGGGGACCGTGCAGACAAACTTCATCGAGGAGTTCAAGAGCGCTTTCAATACCCGCTTCGGCGTCTCGGACGGATGGGTTGGTGGACAAGCTCTTGCCAATAGCGCTGCATTCGTAACGCCTTACCCTTGTCGACGTGGCGGTGTCCGAGGTGGAGAGCGATTCGAACTTGGAGATGCCGCCACCTCCTATCGTGGCTGGCGATTGGTTATCGAGTTTGAAAGCAAAGAGCTTCCGCTATCCAACCTCCTAAAGTATTGGCCTTATCTGCGAGGCGAACTTACCACGGCGCCCAATCAACCGTTGCTGATCTGCCATTTTTCAGACTGGTGGAGCTACGCTACGAGACGCGATCTCTGGGAATGGACACTTTCTCGGATGAGAGATGATGGAGCGCTTCTCGCCGGTATAGAAGGTCGGCAGTTTGACCACGGCGGCCTGGACACCTCGGCGCGTTCGAACAGCATATGTGCGGCAATCGAATGGCTCGAATCGATTCCTGAACGGACGACATCTTGACAACGGAAAATAAGAAAAGCACTTGTCGCAGAGTGCTCCGCACGGCCGGCAGCCGAAAATGATCAAAAACGACAATGACGAAAGCTCTCGTATTTGCTGGAATGCTCGCGTTCGCTGGGGTTGCCAACGCCATGACAATCACGACCGAGGGACCGTTTAACGGTGAATGGATGCAGATTGCAGAGGGCACTGTGCACGACGGACGCACCATGTCGATCTACTACAAACCATATAGCCCGTTTAAGGACAACGATGACCACACGATGACGGCGTGGATCTACGCGTATGTCCCACCAAAGGGGACTCTCAAAGAATACGGTAGTTTTGACTACACAATCATCGATTGCAGAACGGCCAAAGCAGCAACGCTGACCTCTATGGTCTGGAGCGGAAAGAAACTCGCCCCCGTGGATGTGCTAGCCGGTGGTTGGCCCAAGTGGTTAGAACAAACCCCGGGCCCATATAGGGATGCGCTAATCGTGCTGTGCAAACTGCCACATTGAAGCTGGAACAGAAATACCGCTTTTTTATCAACGAAGCGTAGTCTAGGAAAATTGAGCGGCGATTTTCGCGTGCGCGAAACGGGAATACGTGAAGACATGAGCACACATGAAAAGGCAGAGGCCCTAGTGGCGTGGGTGCGTCAACGGCCCAGCGCGACGGTGAGCGACATCACGGGCTCCGGCCTCATGAACTCGCGTACGGCCTCAGATGCGGTGCAGTATGCGTTGCGCTGTGGAGCCCTCGAGCGCGTCGTCCGCCGTGGTGCGAGCGCGAAGGATCGCGTGCACTATAGAGCGACTGGTGTGGCGTTGCCGATCCCGCGTACGCACGGAGCACAACCGTCCTTCGATGGCTTGTTACAGGCATGGGGCATCGTGCTCGTACCGCCTGAGCTTCAGGCGAGCGAGTCGCGCAGGCACCAGATTTCCGATTGCTAGTAGGAATACCGGAGACACAATGAACGCGAACTATTGGAGTCTGATCCAGAACGCGGCTGGCGACCGGTTCGCCTGCCAACGCGAGGGCAACGCGCTCTACGAGACCGGACAGTGGCACCCGACTGCCGAGGCGGCTGTATGCGACCTGGACCAACTGAACGAACAGGCCGAAAAAAAAGCGGAAGCACTCGAACTTCTGCTGCCCGACCACCTTCGATAAGCAGATCAAAACTATTCACCATGGGAACTAGATCCTTCCACGAATTGGCGCAACTGGCAGGCGCTGGCGCGAGCTTC
>Ga0207816_1000090_pt1 | contig 24271 bp, 16 predicted proteins | sample LuqExpMetageno10_FD_187768 | JGI IMG/M metagenome (GOLD analysis project Ga0207816, IMG submission 187768) | Tropical forest soil microbial communities from Luquillo Experimental Forest, Puerto Rico - Sample 10 (SPAdes) | ecosystem: Environmental > Terrestrial > Soil > Tropical forest ... | reverse complement strand
TCTGGCGCCTGGCCGGGGCCGGAACCGTCTACATCACCGCCCTGCTGGCGGTCGGCTACACCATCTCCACCATCGCCCGGAACCAGATGCAGGCGATGCAGATGACCTTCTTTTTCTTCATGCCCTCGATCCTGCTCTCGGGCTTCGCCTTTCCTTTCCGCGGCATGCCGGTGTGGGCGCAATGGATCGGCGAGGTGCTGCCGATTACTCACTTTTTGCGAATCGTTCGCGGCATCCTGTTGAAGGGCAATGGCTGGATCGAAATCTGGCCGGATATCTGGCCGATGGCGCTGTTTTTGTTCGCCGCCGGCACCTTGGCCGTGGCCCGCTTCCGCCAAACCTTGGATTAGCCTGCCGATTCGCCTGAAACTTGCAAAACGGATCAAGTGCTTAATAAAAAGCATCGATGTGCTGCGGTTTGCCGCAGCCTGCCCTCAAGAAGACCCCAATCCAGCCCCATCAGAATCGCTTTCATGGGATCAATTGGGGTATAGGGCGTCCACGGCTCTTGCGAATTGCCGTGCCGCGTAAGAAATTCAGGCTGGCTTCGTAAACAGGCCTTAAGGCTAGGAACTGCCCAAGGCGGGCAAGCCGGTAATGGGGGACGATCCGTCCGCATGTCAGACCTGTCTCTGATTCTGCAGTGCGGGCTAGCCGTCGTGCTGGTGCTGCTGGCCGGACTCTCCGGCCAATTGCTGCTGATGGGTATCCTGCGGCTGACCAAGCCGGAGCAGAGCCTGCGCCGCCCTCTTTTGCCCGATGAAGCCCTACCGCCCGTGCTGGTGCAGCTTCCCGTCCGCAATGAAGGCGCTTTGGCCGTGCGCGTAGCCGTGGCCGCTGCGAATATGGATTGGCCGGCCGACAAGCTGCACATCCAAGTGCTGGATGACGGCGACGAAGCCACCCATGAAGACCTTAAGCGGGCCATTCTGGACGCGGTTCCGGCTGGAACCCGCATCGATGTCCTGCGCCGTGGCGAACGCACCGGCTTTAAGGCCGGTAATCTCAGTTTCGGTCTGGCGCAATCGGACGAGCCTTTCATCGCCATGTTCGATGCCGATTTCGTGCCGCCGCAGGATTTCCTGCGCCAGATGGTGCCTGCCTTGATCGCCGATACCGGCCTTGCCTTTGTCCAGGCGCGCTGGGGCCATGCCAATCGCGAAACCAACTGGCTGACCCGCGCCCAAGGCGTGCTGCTCGACGCTCATTTCGCGGTGGAACAGGAAGCCCGTTTCCGCGCTGGACTGCCGCTGTCTTTCAACGGTTCAGCCGGTGTGTGGCGCCGCGCCGCCATCGATAGTGTCGGCGGCTGGCATGGCGATACCCTGACCGAAGACCTCGACCTTTCCGTGCGTTGCGCCCTGCAAGGCTGGCGGACGGCTTTCATTGCCGATGTCGTCGCTTACGGTGAACTGCCGGAAACGGCGGCCGGCTGGCGCTCGCAGCAAGGCCGCTGGACCAAAGGCCATGCCCAATGCGCCAAGAAGCTGTTGCCGACCGTCTGGCAAAGCGACCTGCCGCTGGCGATCAAGGCCGGGCTGACGCTGCAGATGACGCAATTCGCCTTTTACACCCTGGCCTTCATCTCGGTGACCATCAGCCTGACGCTGATGTATATCGGCGCGGTCTATATCGACGCCGTCGCAAGGCTGGGCCTTTTCGTCACCTTCTTCGGCATCGGTTCCAGCCTCGCCATGCTGTGGCTGGGCCAGAAGCTGCTCGGCCGCGACCGCGTCATCGGCCTGCACCGCTCGCTGATCCTGTCGCTGGTCTTCCCCAGCGGTCTGGTTCTGGCCAACACCCGCGCCACCTTCGACGCCTATTTCTCCCGCCACATGAACTTCCAGCGCACCTTGCGCGCCGGGGAACGCTATGCCGGCGGCTGGCGCGGCGGCCCGGAACTGGCAGCAGGTCTGTTCCTCCCAGTCTTTGCTTTCGCGGAATCGGTCTGGAGTCTGCCCTTCTTCACTGTTGCGGTGGCCGGGCTGATCTCCATCGGCGCCATGGGCTTTTCGGGCGCTACCGGCACTTCGCTGCCGTCGGCGCAAACCACGCGCCGCATCAGCCGCAACTGATACCTATCCCTACACGGACGATTGACCCGTAGGCATAAGTCCTTATGGGGGCTGTGACATCGTACGTCTGAACGGCGTTCGAGCCGCAGAAATTTCCCTAAAATTCGATGTAATGGCCTAACCTTGCTTTGAAGCGGCTTTGCTACCGTTCCACCACGGTCGCTGGGCTTGGGAAGCGAGGATCGGGGAATGGTGGGATCAGCATCACGGCTCGCGGCGGCGGCCGTTCTTTGCGCGGGATTGGCAGGCTGCGTCAGCAGCACGCCCGATTACAGCGGCTATAACGGCAGCCCCGCAGCGCGGCCGCCGCGCAGTGATGTGCTGCAATGCGTGCCTTATGCGCGCGCCCATTCCGATGTCAAAATCACCGGTGATGCCTATCTATGGTGGGACAAGGCCCAAGGCCGTTACGCTCGCTCGCCCACTCCAAGCGAAGGCGCGGTGATGGTGCTTTACAATTATGCCGGCCCGCAGCGCGGCCATGTGGCGGTGGTGCGATCCGTCGTGGATTCACGGGAAATCCATGTCGATCACGCCAATTGGCTTGATGACGGCACCATCTATACCGATGACCCGGTCCGCGATGTCAGCCCGGCCAATGATTGGAGCATGGTGCGGGTATTCAACTTCCGCACCGGGGCCTGGGGGCAGCGCAATTACCCCGTCCAAGGCTTCATCGGACCCGGCCCCGATACCGGGGAACAACCCGATCGCAGCAACGTTCCCGTGGCCGAAGTGCCTCGCAAACGCGATGCTATCGCAGCGCTGCTGGCAAATGACAGCGATTTGGCCGAGGACTCGCCCGTCAACTGACGTCTTGGCCGGTTGACCCCGCCGCAGGGCAGGATATCGTCCGCGCCCTCGCATTTTGGCGCAAGAAAGACAGGCCCGACCCTGGCCGTGAAAACCACCGATCTCCCCTCAGAAGGCCAGCAGGCCGATGACCCGCTGGAACAAGCTCCCGAAGGAGCCGCCCACGGTGCCCAGCCACATGGCCGAACTTCGACTCTGACGTTGGCCGCTCTTGGAGTGGTGTTCGGCGACATCGGCACCAGCCCATTATATGCGGTGCGCGAGTCCGCATTGGCGGCTGGCCATCATGTGGCTCTGTCAGATGCCATTATGGGCGTGACTTCGTTGATCATTTGGGCGCTGATCATCGTGGTGACATTGAAATACGTCGTCCTCATCATGCGGGCCGACAATGACGGCGAAGGCGGAATCCTGGCACTGGCTTCACTTGCTCATCGCGCCCAAGGCCTGCCGCGCGGTACCAAATTCGCCATCGGCACGGCCGCGATTTTTGGTCTAGCGCTATTCATCGGCGATGGCATGCTGACCCCCGCCATTTCAGTCCTCTCGGCCGTGGAAGGCTTGGGGACAGAGAGCAAAGTTTTTCAACCGCTGATCCTGCCGCTTACCCTGGTCATTCTTTTAGGCCTGTTTGTGATGCAATCGCGCGGCACCGCCAGGATTGGACGGATTTTCGGGCCGATCATGGTGCTGTGGTTCATCATCATTGGTCTTCTTGGCATCGAAGCGATCGTTAGGGCACCACAAATCCTGATGGCCATCAGCCCGCACTACGGTCTGATGCTGTTTGTGGAAGAACCATGGACTGCCTTTGTGGCGCTGGGTTCCGTCGTGCTGTCCGTAACCGGCTGTGAAGCGCTTTATGCCGATATGGGCCATTTCGGACGTTACCCCATCCGCTTGGCTTGGCTTGCCCTGGTCCTACCGGCGCTGCTGGTAAACTATTTCGGACAAGGCGCTGCGCTCCTGCTTGAGCCCTCCAAGGCCGATATTGCCTTTTATGCGTTGGGACCGCATTGGGCGCACTACCCCCTGGTGATCCTTGCTACCATTGCTACGGTGATCGCGAGCCAAGCAGTGATCTCAGGCGTCTTCTCGATCACCCGGCAAGCCGTGCAGCTCGGCATGCTGCCGCGTATGGAAATCCGTCACACCTCGGCCACCGATTACGGCCAAATCTATGTGCCACGCATGAACGCTTATCTGGCGGTGGGCGTGGTCTTGATCGTACTCATCTTCAAGAGTTCCAATGCCTTGGCGGCGGCCTATGGCATCGCGGTAACCGGCGTCATGTTCCTCTCTACCCTGCTGGTGGCGCTTGTGGCCTACCGGCTGTGGCATTGGAAACTGCGGGTAGTCATTCCGCTTTTCGGCCTCCTGGCATTGATCGACTTTGCCTTCCTCTCCTCCAATGCGTTGAAGATTTTCGAAGGTGGCTGGCTGCCGCTGCTGATCGCCGTGGTCGTCTTCATCATCATGGAAACTTGGCGCAAGGGGCGGCGTAACCGCCTGGAATTCATCCGCACCGAATCCATGCCGATGTCGCTGTTCCTGGAACGCGCGGAAAAAACGCCGGTGCGTGTGGCTGGAACCGCGGTATTCCTGACAGCGCGCGCCGATGTCGTGCCCGGCGCGCTGTTGCACAATCTCAAGCACAACAAGGTGCTGCATGAGCGCGTGCTCATCACGCAAGTGACGGTCGACGACACGCCTTCCGTGGCGCCCGCCAAGAAGCTACAAGTCGAAAAGCTGGGCAAAGGTTTCTACGCCGTATTCATCCATCACGGCTTCTTCGAAATGCCCGATGTGCCCAAGGCGCTCAAAGACGCCCGCCCTTATGGCCTCGCTGTCGATCCCGAAACCACCACCTTCTTTATCGGCCGCGAAACCCTGGTGCCTGGCGAGCACCCAGCGCTGGGACGCTGGCGCACATGGCTCTATATGCAGCTCGCCGCCAACGCGCTGTCACCGGCGCGGTTCTACCGCTTGCCGCCCAACCGCGTGGTGGAATTGGGAACGCAGGTGACGATTTAATCCAACGCGTAGACCAGCGCTTTCAGATAGGCGCTTTCGGGCAGCATCGGATGCACCGGATGATCTGGACCGGCACCGGCCTGATGAATGAGACGCGCTTGGCGGCCTGTGCGGGAAATCCCCATGGCGCATTCGAAGGCTAAGCGATCCATGGCGATGTTATGTGAGCAGGATGCCAGAAACAGAAAACCTCCGGGTGCCGTCACTTGCGCCGCCAGACGCGCCAGCTTGCGATAGGCCTTGGCGCCGGTTTCGAGATCCTTCTTGGCTTTGACGAAGGGCGGCGGATCGCCGATCACGACATCAAAGGTTTCTTTGGCGGCGATGAGGCGTTCGAGCTCTTCGAAAACGTCCCCTTTGACGAATTTCGCCGGCAGATGCTGCGCAGAAGCAGCTTCTTCGGCCAGCGCCACAGCCGGCGCGGAGCTTTCCAGCCCTGCCACTTCCTTGGCCCCAGCTTTGGCTGCGGCAAGCGCAAAACCACCGACATAGGAATAAGCATCGAGCACACGCTTGCCCTTGGCGAGCTTGGCCATGAACGCGCGATTTTCGCGCTGGTCGTAATACCAGCCGGTCTTCTGCCCTGCGCCGGCATCGGCGAAATAGGTGACGCCGTTTTCTTCGATGCTGATACGGCCGGTGCCATCGACATAGCTGTCGAGCCCTTCGAGCGCACGGGCGGGAGCATCGGCGCGCAGGATGATGCGCGAGGGATTGAGGATCTTCTTAAGCGCGGAAAGGATCACATCCTTCACCGCTTCCATACCCGCCGTGGTGATCTGCACCGTCACGGTATCGGCAAAGCGGTCGATGGTCAGGCCTGGCAATCCATCGCCTTCGGCATGGACCAGGCGGTAATAAGGCGTGGGAAAAAGCGTATCGCGGATGGCCAGCGCGCGCGCCAAGCGGGCGACAAAAAACGACTCATCGACGGCGATGTCCACGACCCGGTCCACCAGGCGCACGGCGATCAGGCTCTTGGGATTGAAAAAACCGGTGCCGAAAGGCTGGCCGTCATCCCCCAGAACATTGACCACGCTGCCTGGCGCGAGCTGTTTGGCCATCTCGATCTCATTGGAAAACAGCCATGGCGCACCGGCACGCGCCCGCTTCCCTTCACGAGGTTTGACCCGGATGACAGGACGAGTGCTCATGCAACACCTCTTGCGCGGAAAACCCGCGCCAGCAAAACAGATGGGAAAGAAAACGCGATCAGGACTTCCGCTTCAGACGAATTCCACGCCCGCCTTCGGGAGAAGCGGCCCCATCGCTAATAAGCTCGATCCCCGACGCCTCCAAGGCGCCGATCAGCTTCATCAGCGAATCGACATTACCGCGGATCACCCCGTCACTCGCCTCCATCCGCTGGATGGTCGGGACCGACAAACCAGCGATATCGGCAAGCTGACGCTGATCGATCCCGAGAAGCGCGCGCGCTGCCCTGAGCTGTCCAGAACTAATCATCCCAGCACCTTACACCACGACAAGGGTTAACCACACCCAGCAAACAAAAGCGATGCGCGGCGCATCAACTATGCGACTCTGGGCCACGGCCCTCCCAATTGCGGTAAGCGTTGGCCCTGAAAACCTTCCGGCTTCGATCAGAGGAAGGGGAGTGATAGGAATAGGGCCAGGAAAGCGTTGTCAATATCGGGGACGGAAATGCTCACGCGGCGTGACATGCTGGCCGGAACGGCGGCCACACTTGGGACGGGTACAGCCTTCGCCAAAACCCAGGCGAATCCTTTTGTGCGGGTGGATGGCACGCGCTTTCGCGCAGGCGGCAAAGCCTATCGTTATGCCGGTACCAATCTCTGGTACGCGGCTTATCTCGGCTCGGCTGGCGCGCTTGGCCACCGCGACCGCTTAAAGCGCGAATTGGACGCGCTGAAAAAGCTGGGACTCGGCAACCTGCGGCTCCTGGCTTCCGGCGAGGATTCGCCGCTCAACAATTCGCTGAAGCCTGCCTTCCATGGCCCCAAGCCGCCTTACAACGAGGTGCTGTTGCAGGGTCTCGATTATGCCTTGGCCGAAATGGGCAAGCGCGGAATGAAGGCCGTTCTCTTTCTCAACAATTTCTGGGAATGGTCCGGCGGCATGGTCACCTATCAGGCTTGGAGCAATGGCGGCCATTTCATCAATCTCGGCGACCCGGCCCATCCCTGGCCGGAATTTGCCGATTTCTCCGCCCAGTTCTATGCCAGCCCCAAGGCAATTGCTCTCTATGAAGAGTATGTCGCCGCCATCGTCGGGCGCACCAACAGCGTGACCGGCAAGCCTTATCGCGATGATGCCACCATCATGTCCTGGCAGCTCGCCAACGAACCACGCCCCGGCGGTACGGCTTCGAAAGCACCCTTCGAAGCCTTTTATGCCTGGATCGCCCGGACGGCGGATTTCATCAAGAAACGCGATCCCAACCATCTGGTTTCGACCGGCAATGAGGGGCTGAAAGGCTGCTTAGAGAGCAGCGACTGCGTGCTTAAGGCGCATGCGCCCAAAAATATCGATTACGTCACCTTCCATATGTGGCCGCAGAACTGGGGCTGGATCGATCCGGCCAATCTTGAGGCTAGCTATGATGCTGGCGAAGCCAAATGCCGCGATTATATCGAGACCCATATCAAGCTGGCGCAAAGCCTGGGCAAGCCCCTGGTGCTGGAAGAATTCGGCTTTCCGCGCGAAGGCGATCAATATAGCCCGAGCGTGCCGACCAGCACCCGCGACCGCTTCTACCGCATGGTCTACCGCGCCGTGGAGGAGAATGCCAAAGCAGGCGGCCCCTTTGCCGGAACGAATTTCTGGGCCTGGGGTGGTGAAGGCCGCGCCTCGCATGCCGATTTCAAGATGGTTGCCGGAGACACCTCTTATGTCGGCGATCCGCCGCAAGAGCCGCAAGGGCGCAATTCGGTGTTCGCCAGCGATGCTTCCACGCTCGCCATCATCCGCGAGCATGTGGCCAAGCTGAAAACTCTCTGAGGCTCAGGTTTCCGAAGGACGCAGGCCCAGCATCAGGCCGCGCATGGCGACATCGAGGATGGCTTGCAGCTGTTCCTCGTTGTCGAGCTTGCCCGCGAGATACAAGCTGACCGGGCCATGCATGGAGCACCAGAAGACGTTGCCCAGCATATCGGGCTCGCCTTGCACGACGCCTTCGGCGACCAGCGCATTCAAGCTGCAGCGCATGATGGCACGGGCGCGATCCATAGCGGCCTGCATCTCGGGATACGCCGCGGGATCGGGATGAGGCAGCTCGAACATGATGCGGTAGCAATCCGGCTCGGCAAGGGCAAAACGCACATAAGCATGGCGTTTGGCGAGCGCCCTTTCGCGCGCGCTGCCCACATGTTGGTCGGCCTCTTCCACCGCCGCCACGAAGCGGCTGAAAGCACGGGTCACAACAGCCGCGAGGATTTCCTCCTTGTCGCGGAAATAGTGATAGGGCTTCATTGGGCTGATGCCCATCACTTCGGCGAGCGCCCGCATGGTGACGCCGTCAGTGCCGCGCTGCGCAAACAGCCGGCTCGCCGCGGCACAGGCCTGGTCGCGGAATTCCGATATATCTTCCTGGCTCAAGGTGCGCGGCACAGACCCACCCGTTCCGGTTATACGGCCGGAAATGATTCCCCTAGGATTGGACGGTGACACAAACTATCTGCCCTGCCAATCATCTAGCCGGAAGGCTGTACCGTACGGGATGGTCAAAAGAGGGGCATTACGGGAAGCTCAGTGACGTGCACCCCAAGAAAAAGGGCGGCAACCGAAGCTGCCGCCCTATCGTATTTACACAGACGAGCTGACTGCGCTTCTACAGGTGGTACTTGGCACCAACAGCGATCTCGCCCGCACGCCGGTAAAGCGAGAAGGTGCCGTTGACACGGCCGAAGACCTCCAGCTTGTCCATGATCTCGTCGGAGACGTTCACGCCCAACAGCAAGGCATTTTGCGAATCGCCCTTCCAATCATAGGTGAAGCTTGACCCGGTAAGCGTGGCGAAGCTGCCCATGACCGTTTCGCCAGGATCGGAGAAGTCGTGCCGGACCGCGAGATCGAGGTCGAGCTTGATTTTCCGTTCGCCTGTGGGATGCAAGAGGTGCACGCGCACGCCGGCATCCCCGGCGAAGGTGTTTTGGTTGATGGCGGTGTAGGCCAAGTCAAAGGTCCCTGTTCCGGCTTCGGTTGCTCCATCCTGGTGAATGCGAGCAAAGGTGCCACGCAGATAAGGCGTTACGAGATCGTTGAAGAGGCTGCGGCTGACCTGAACCGACATACCCCAAGCCCAACCCGTTTCGGCTGCACCGGCAGTGCCATAGCCGGTCATAACGCGCTTCGAGGAAGAGTCGTTGAAATTGTAGAAGAACATGCCATCGACACGAGCGTTCTGCACATCCGCACCGCCATAAACCGCCAAGTTATAGGCGTCGGTCGAAGCAGTGGTGGTCTCACCCTTCACGTCCATTTGGCCGTTGCGATAGGAGAAGGCCCCACCCAGCAAGGCGTTGTGCCAAGCAAAGTGGTGATCCGCCCCCATCGACACACCCACGGCTTTCTCTTCATAGCCGGCACCATTGCGGCCGACATTGTCGATGCTGCCGACGGGCGTCATCCAGACATCCACCTTGCCGCTCGCTACCGTGGCAGCGCCGGACGGAGCGCCAACCGCCATCACGTCATAAAGAGAGCGGGAGAACTGGAAGAGCCCGTTGCGGTTGGCCGCCGCGAGATGGCCGAAGGTCTGCGCCGCAGAGGCCTTTTCCGTGACGAGGTTATAGCTCGTGCTGGTCTTCTGAAGGCCGACAATGGCGCCAGAGGTATTGCCAACGGTCGAAACCGTGCTGAAACCGCCGGTGATAGAGGTAGCCGAGAAGATCGAATAAACGGCGTTGCCATAAGTGCCACTGTCGATATTGACAACGAGCGAACCGTTAAGCGAGGCCGCGCCTTTGACCTTCAGAGAGGAAGCCGCGGTGGGAGACACTTCTATAATGAGCTGCCCAGACGACGACTGTGTATAAGCGCCGTTTATGGTCAAAGTCCCCGGCGTGCCGGATGTACCGCCCGGCCTGACAATACCGTTGTTGGTCACCGCGGCATCGATCGTGCCATAGCCTTTGAGAACACCGATTGCTGAAGACGTTGAGTTAATGACGAGAGACAGCGCCGACGCCGTGGGATCACCGAATACGGCGGTGGAATGGCTCGCATCGCCGATTGTCAGCGTGGTGCCCGCATCCAGTGTGATGGTGCCGGTGTAGGCGTTGGCCGCTGTATTTGCGCCATTGATCGTCAACGAACCGGAGTGCAGCGTCAACGCGCCCGTTCCGCTCAACGCCCCTCCCATCGTGGCCGAAGACGAACCTAGCCACATTTCCAGCAGTGTGTTGTTCGCCAGCTTGATGTTAGTGGCTGAGCCGAAGACGATCGAAGCGCTCTGCCAATTTTGTCCGACTTGCAGCGTGTTGGTACTGCCCCAGAAGCCGGCATCCATCACGATGTCACCCAAGAAGGTGTTGCTGCCCATCAGAATGGTCTGGCCGCCGCCCCAGCTAGCGGGCAGAAATTCCGCAGTGCCCGAGACGTTGAAGATCGACTGGAAGGGCTGCCAACCCCAGGGATTGTCGATAACGATTTTGCCGCCGCTGTTCACAGTGATGGTATCGGCGGTGGCATAACAGCCCCCGAAGGCGCAGGAACCGGTAGACGAGGTACTCGGGCTATTGGACCAAACGATCCCGAGATCGCCCGTCGGAATCGAATTGTAATCGGCAGTCAAATAAGCCGTCGTTCCTGACGCGACTACCACATTCGACACGGTGGTATCGCCGGTCATGTTCCACGGCGAATTGGCCGAGGTCAGTGTGACGTCGGCCGCATTGGCACCAATTGCAGCGGCGGCTGCAACCACCAGCGCGCTGGCGGTCGAACGAAGGCGGCCGCGAATGCTGTTTGCTTGAGATTGAAACATCGTTTTCTCCCAACTCGGCGGCCGGAGCCGCCAAAATATTCGTCTGTGTGCAGCCCAGGCGCCGGACTGCCGTCCGGCGCCTCAAGCGGCATCGCTCCTTAGAACTTGACCCGGATTTGCGTCGTGTAGCGGGTATCGGACTGATACCAACTGCGATTGAACAGACGCTTCTCGCCGCTGCTGGTGTAGCCCTCCATCATGTAGAGGCGCGTCACCGTATGGGTCAGGTTGGAAGCTTCCAGTGTCCAGGCAACATCATCCGTCAAGTTGTAGGTGAGGTTGGCATCCAAGCTTCCTTCCGGATACTGGAACACAGGCAAAGCATAGCTCGTGACAGTGCCTTGCTGCGCGGAGGAGCCGTAGTTGATGTTTTCGATATTGTTATAAACACCGGCTGTCTGCCAGGCAGCTGTCGAAACCAGGAAGGAACTGCGCCAGTTGTAAGCAAGGCGCAGAGAGAACGGCCCCTTGTCGTACATACCAGCGATGTTGAGCGTGTTCTTGGACAAGCCTGTAAGCGGCAGGCCGTTGATCCTGGTGCCGTGCATATCATAGGCCAGGGCACCAGGTTGCGACGAGTCGATATAGGTATAGTTGAAGTCGATACCAAAGCCGTCGAAGGGATCAGGCAGGAAATCGGCATATTTCTGGATACCGAATTCGAAGCCACGTACTTCGGCATTTTGGGTTTCGTTGATGTATTTGGTGACCGACATATCCACCGTGCACGTCGCACCGCTGCTGCTTTGTGCGCAGTGGGTTGAGTTACCAATCGTGCCGCTGTTGACGGTGACATTAAAGGTCGTCGACTGGGTGGTCTGGGCCTGCGAAATGACGTTGTGGATCTGCTTATAGAAGCCGGCCAGATGCACCAAGCCGCCCTTCGGGAAATAATACTCGATCGAGGTATCAATCTGTTCCGCTTTTTCCGGCTTCAGGTCTGGCGTACCCCAGCTGCCGCTGAAGTAGCTGATATAGGTCCCTTCATAGCTGCCGTTGATGTAACCACGCGGGCTCATCTGTGAGAAAGTCGGGCGGTTGACCGCCTGGCTGAAGGCAAAGCGGATATGCAAGGGATCGATAGGCTGGAACTGGATGTTCATCGACGGCAGAACATCTACTTGCTTGTGACCACCACTCACAACCAACGGGGTAGCCGTAGAACTGACAGTAACCGCCGCGTTGGCGTCAACAGAGGATGCGTCCAGTTCGGGCGACCAACGGTTGCCTGAAGCGTAGTCGCGATAGCCCACGATGCGTACACCGATATTGCCATTGAGCGGCGCCCAATTGTTGTTCTGGGCAAAATCGAGCATGGCGTATGCCGTGAACGAGGTCTCCTGCAACTTGGCTAGCGTGGTGTTGTTCAGTGTGGCTTCGGTTTCGGCTTGCGTGTAACCGCTGGTACCGTAAGCCTGCTGGAGTGCGTAGGGATTACGCACGGCGTCGAAAGAAGGATACCAGATAGCCGAAGGCAGACCGGTCGAGCCATCGAACAGATTGGAAAGATCGACAAGGGTACCCTTGGTTTTATCCTTCGACAGAGAATTGTGGGTGCTAACGTAGTAGGGCGACAGCGCGCGATAATTCCAGTTCGTCTCGTTGTCGCGTTCGTTGCGATAAACCAGCTTCATGCCACTGCGCAGCTTGCGGAAGAAACCCGTATCGCTAATGTCATAGATGGTGTCGAGATATGCGGCGACCTCTCTGCCGTAATTGTGCATCTTATGCGGCATGGTGGCGTTCCAATAATAGTTCGACGCATTGGAGAGGTCGACCGTATCGGTTGACGCCGTCAGCGTCGGCAAGGCTGAGCTGCCATAAGAGCTCGTCGTCAAGCCGTAGCCGGTGAGATAGGCATAAAGAGAGGCGCTGTCGAAATCCGACTTCGCGGAAGAGTCGACCAGCTGCAGAGCAAAGTTGGTCGAGAAGCGGTCAGTCGGGTGCCATTCACCGCCGAGCGAGATGTCGGTGGTGGAATTGACGTCATGCTGGTACTTCGTGGAGAAAATATAATCGATTGGCTGATAGGCCCAACCCGCCGTCGAGCCGCCCGCACCGTCACCATACATAAAGCCCGACAGAGCAGAGGTCGAAAGCATATTACCACTAGAATCGAAGGTATTGGTGCTGCCTGGCGCCGGCACCGTCAACGTTCCCGAACCAAGTGCCATGTCATGGTACTTGTCGGTCATGGTGTAGCGCGAATTGAACGCCGTCAGAAAGAATTCGAGATGGTCGTTCGGGCGCCACTGGGCTGCCGCATAAAGACCTTGGCGGACGCGATTGTCAGTGCGGCGGTTAAATCCGAAACCATTCGGCACGTAGACTTCGCTGGAGCCGGAATCGGAGAGTTTTGGCAGGGAATCCGAATGGCTCGACGCATAGGTCGTGTTGTAGACCGTCGGGAAATAAGGAAGCATCTGTACGCCATCGGCCTGTGTGGTCAGGTCCGAATAGGCGATGTTAAACAGTAGGCCAATTTCGCCGATCTTGGTATCCCAACGATTGCTGATCAGGCCGACACCCCCGACATGCCCCTTCTTGGATAAATCGGCATAGTTGCCAGTAGCCGTGACGGTGGCCGTGAATCCGTCAAAATCGAAAGGCAGACGGGTGCGCAGGTTGACGACACCACCAAAGCCGCCTTCCGGCAGAATGGCCGTCAGGCTCTTATACACGTCGACGCCTTGCGCCAGTTCCGGCGGGATGTCTTCCCAGGCGAGGTTGCGGCCGGAAGCGGCAGAGAAGCTGTCACGCCCATTGAGCAAGCTGACAGTAGATGTCAAACCACGGATCGACACGTTCGTGCCTTCACCGAGATAGTTTTCACTGCCGCCGCCAGTCTGGATGCGCGCGATGTTCACACCCGCGATGCGCTGCAGCACTTCGGTCACCGAATTATCGGGCAGCTTGCCCACGTCTTCGGCCGAGACCGAGTCAACGATCTGGTCCGCGCGTTCCTTGATCTGAATAGCAGACTGAATCGCGGCCCGCTGGCCGGTCACCACGACCGTTTCGAGGCTTTGCTCTTGGGCCTGCGCCGCGCCGGTGCAGGCGAACACGATCGCTGCAGCCGAACAGTATAAATGCGTCTTCAATTTGGCAGCCATTACTGTCTCTCCCTACATACGGCCGCCAGAGGCAGCCGGGCATTTCGTTGGATGCAGCGCCAAGGCCCTGCACCTGCGGTTTCTCGCTCGATGGAATGGGATGCGGCGCCGCGCGCGCCGATCTTCCTGGTGTCTTATCCCCCTGGGGCTGTGCCCCCGTCTTTTTTGGTTCCGCGCAATGAAAGCGCTGTCAGACGATCCCTCGCGAGAGCGAAGAGGTCAAGAAATCAGCTCCGCTTAAGGGAAATTTGCCTTCAGCTATCGGCATTTAGGCAACAATTTCGCCAGCGCTTACTGGCAGCGGTAACCGCTTACCGAAACCGGTAAGCGGTTTCTTTCCGCAATGGTAACGCTCCCTTGTTTTTGGGGCCGCGGCAACCCGCCGCAGAGCAAGACTTGTCCCATAACCAGCTTGCCCGGCGGAACCCCAAACGGTGAGGAAACCGGTCCTTGGAAATCTGGAAAAACTGCCCGGCAGCCTCGGAATAACCGGAAAAACTATGCCAAAACAAGGAGCTGTCGGCGGAATGACGAGGCCGGGGATAGTTTTCCGGTACCGGTACAATGCCGCGGCAAGCGCATACCGCAGGGGTTATGCTATGCTTTGCAATTCACCACCTGAGCCGTTTGAGTAACGCGTGTCTGATAAATCCGACATTCCAGAATCCGAAGGCCCCGTGAAAACCGATGACGACGGCCGCTCCCGCACGCGCGAACTGCAAAAGCCTGCCACGATTTATGATGTGGCGGAGCGGGCAAATGTCTCGATCAAGACCGTATCGAAAGTCATCAACAACCTGCCTCAGGTGAGCCGCGCCACCCGTCTGCGCGTCTTGGAGGCGGTGGAGGCACTTTCTTTCCGGCCCAATCAGCTCGCTCGCGGGCTGGCTTCACAGCGTTCGTTCATGCTTGGCCTGTTCTGTGACGCCCCGGCGGCAGGCTCCGGTTATATTGCCCGCATCCAGATGGCCGTCCTCACCATGTGCCACAACGAGGGCTATCATCTGATCGTGGAATGCATCCATGCTTCCAACCAGAATATTGGCCGCCAAGTGGATGCGCTGGTTTTGCAATCCAAGCTCGCCGGCGTGATCCTGACCCCTCCGCTCAGTGATCTGCCGCAATTAATCGAGGCCCTGAAGCGAACCGACACGCCCATCGTCCGCTTTTCGCCAGGCCAACCGGAATCCGATGTCATTGATGTCGACATCGATAATACCGCGGCCGCTTATGATATGACGAAATACCTGCTCGATCTCGGCCACAAACGGATCGGGTTCATCCGCGGCCCCTTGGAGCACACCGATTCTACCCGCCGCTTTGAGGGCTATGTCAAAGCCCTCACCGAAGCCGGTATTGCGTTTGAGGAAGAGCTCTGTGTGATCGGCAACTACACCTACAAATCCGGTCTGCAGGCGGGCGAACAGCTTCTCACCCTGGCGCAGCGGCCGACCGCGATTTTTGCCAGCAATGACGATATGGCGGCCGGCGTCATGGCCGCATCGCTGCGTTTCCAATTACGCATCCCGCAGGATTTGTCAGTAGCCGGTTTCGATGATGCCATCATCGCTCATGCCATGTCGCCGCGGCTGACCACCTGCCGCCAGCCGATCGGGGAAATGGCCGAAGCGGCACTGGCTGCCCTTATCCGGCAAAACACGCCCCGCAGCGCCACGCTGCATCTGCCGCACAAGCTGATCCTGCGCGGCTCGACAGCGGCGCCCGGCATGGCCAGCCCGCATGCCGGTGAGAACGTTTAAGCGTCTCTGCGCAGCGCTTGCGCGTGATGCGCGATGTGGTCGGCGATGAAGCTGGCGATGAAATAATAACTGTGATCGTAGCCGGGATGGGTGCGCAAGGTGAGATCGTGTCCGCCGCAATGCGCCGCCTGCCGCAACAGATGCGGCTTCAGTTGCATTCCGAGAAATTCATCGGCCTCGCCTTGATCGACGAACAGCGCGGCCTTCGTTTGCGCCTTTGTTAGCAGTGCGCAAGCGTCCCATTCCTGCCAGCGCTGACGGTCCGTGCCGAGATAGGACGTGAAAGCCTTCTCGCCCCACGGCACCTGGCTTGGCGCCACGATCGGGGCAAAAGCCGAGACGCTGGCATAAGCGCCCGGTTTCTTGAGCGCGCAGATGAGCGCGCCATGGCCGCCCATGGAATGGCCGGAAATGCTTTTCTTCGCCGTGACCGGAAAATGGCTTTCGATCAGGCGCGGCAGTTCGCCGGTGACATAATCGAACATGCGATAATGCGGTGCCCAAGGCTGCTCCGTGGCATTGAGATAAAATCCTGCGCCTTGGCCAAGATCATAAGCAGCGTCATTGGCCACCGCTTCTCCGCGCGGACTGGTATCGGGCGCCACAAGAACAAGACCCTGTTCGGCAGCAAAGCGCTGCGCACCAGCTTTAGTGATGAAGTTCTGTTCGTTGCAGGTGAGGCCGGAGAGCCAATAGAGCACTGGACAAGCTTCAGACGCGGCCTGTGGCGGCATATAGACCGCAAAACGCATCTCGCAGCCCAGCACTGCGGACGAATGTTTCCAGACTTCCTGCCAGCCGCCAAAACAGTGATGCCGTTCGATGCGTTCCATCACACCCTCCGCTCAGAAGTGGATGACGGTGCGGATGGACTTGCCTTCATGCATCAGATCGAAAGCTTCGTTGATGCGGTCCAGCGGCAGCGTATGGGTAATGAAAGGATCAAGCGCAATCTCGCCGCGCATCGCTTCTTCCACCATCCCCGGCAATTGCGAACGCCCTTTGACACCGCCAAAAGCGCTGCCGCGCCAGACCCGGCCGGTGACGAGCTGGAATGGCCGGGTGGAAATCTCCTGTCCTGCACCCGCAACGCCGATGATGATGTTTTCACCCCAGCCTTTGTGGCAGCATTCCAGTGCCGCCCGCATCACCTTCACATTGCCGATGCATTCGAAGCTGAAATCGACACCGCCATCGGTGAGCCCGACAATCACATCCTGGATCGGCTTGCCGTAATCGGCCGGATTGATGCAATCGGTGGCGCCCATCTCGCGCGCCAGTGCGAATTTCGCCGGATTGAGATCGATGGCGATGATACGGCCGGCTTTGGCCTGACGTGCGCCTTGGATCACGGCGAGACCGATGCCGCCGAGGCCGAACACCGCCACGCTATTGCCCGGCTTGACCTTCGCGGTGTTGTGCACGGCGCCAATGCCGGTGGTGACGCCGCAGCCCAAGAGGCAGACTTTTTCCAGCGGTGCTTGCGGATTGATCTTGGCGAGCGAGATTTCCGCCACCACGGTGTATTCGCTGAAGGTGGAAGTGCCCATATAGTGATAGATGGGCTGACCTTGATAAGAAAAACGTGTGGTGCCGTCCGGCATCAGACCTTTGCCTTGGGTGGCACGAATCTTCTGACACAGATTGGTCTTGCCGGATTTGCAGAATTTGCATTCGCCGCATTCGGGCGTGTAGAGCGGAATGACGTGATCGCCCGGCGCGACCGAGGTTACGCCTTCGCCCACCGCCACCACCACGCCGCCGCCTTCATGGCCGAGCACCGCGGGAAAAACACCTTCCGGATCAGCGCCGCTGAGCGTGAAGGCGTCAGTGTGGCAGACACCGCTATGGCTGATCTTGACCAGCACTTCGCCAGCCTTTGGTTCCGCTACGTCAATTTCTATAATCTCCAGCGGCTTGCTGGGGGCAAAAGCGACAGCGGCGCGCGATTTCATGACGATCTCTCGGACGAAGGTTTCGGCATCTCTTGATAGAAGATGCGGTTTCCCCGCGAAAGTGCGCGCCTACAAACAACGATATGCTGGGACGAGAAACTGGTGCCGCCTGCGTGACTCGAACACGCGACCCCCGCATTACGAATGCGGTGCTCTACCGGCTGAGCTAAGGCGGCCCAAAGGCGCGTTGCCGCGCGAAACCTAGGCTGGCCAACCGTCGGCCCGCCCAGGGCGGCGGAGATACAATATCCTGGGGCCATCCTGCAACAGCCCTTCTGCGGCGGAGCGAGGTTTTACCCGGCTTGAGCAGGGCTTGCGGCGCGGCCAGCTCGCCTTAGGCCCGCCCCCGCTCCATTGGCGCGACAGCATGAAGCGGGCCGCCTCCCCCATCACCGGGCTTGCCGTCCGCCTCCATTTGGCCACAAACCCAGCCTTTCCCCTGCCAACCCTTTGGGGTAACGGATGAGAGCGGTCCCACTGGTGGGGCATAGAGGAATTTTTGGTGCAACATCTGTCCACCCGTTTGAGTTTGAGCCAGGCCTCGTCCGGCTCGGTCTCGGGGGTGTTCATCCCGTTTTTTTCGGCGTCTCTTGCCTATCGCGGAGTCTCGGCGGACCAGATCGGTCTGCTGCTATCCACCGCTTTGATGCTGCGCGCCGTAGCGGGACCTTTGAGCGGCGTCCTCGCCGATGCCCGCAACGACCGCCGTTTCATGATGCTGGTGCTCTACTGGATCATGGTGGCAGGCTTCGGCGCGCTTTGTGTGGTGAATTCGCCGCTGCTCATCTTCCTCGTGGCCGTGACGGCCTATGTTGCTTATGGCGCGGCGACGCCGCTCCTCGAAAGCGTCTCGGTCCGTCTCGCCGAACGCTATGATTTCGATTACGGCAAAGTGCGCATCTGGGCCTCCACCGCCTTTGTGGTGATGAATGTGGCGGGCGGCGTCCTGGTAAAATTCTTGAGCTTGGGCGTCGTTGCACCGCTCTTGGCCTTGGGCGCAGCCGCCTGTGTGATCTCGACCCTGCTTTTGCCCAAAGCCCCCGCCAATGGTTCGAGCGCACCCCTGCCGCAACGCCTCAAAGCAACACTGGATGAAACCCGCGAACTCTTAAGTGCGCCAGTCTTTCTACTCTTCCTTGCCGCTTCGAGCTTCGAACAATCCACCCATGCCTTTTATTACGGCTATGGCGGACTGCATTGGCGCGGCATTGGTTATTCGACACTGCTGATCGGCATCATCTGGCCTTTGGGTGTCTTGGCCGAGATCGCGCTGTTTTCCCAGGCGCTCAAAGTGCAGCGTCTGCTCACGCCGGCACGGTTGTTGTTCTTCGGCGCGTCCATCTGCGTCATCCGCTGGACCATCCTCGCCTTCGATCCGCCGCTGCCATTGGTGGTCTTTGCCCAATTCATGCACGGCGGCACCTTTGCGCTGGCCCATCTCGGTGCCGTGTTCTTTATCTTGAAAGCCGTACCGCAACGGCTCTCCGCCACCGCCCAAAGCCTTTATTTCGTCTGCTCCCAAGGCGTGATGATGGGGATCATGACGCTTGCCGCCGGGGCGGTTTATACGAATTGGGGCGGCAAAGCCTATCTTCTCTCAGCCGGTCTCGGCGTTATCGCCATGGGTCTGGCCGTACTGCTTGGCAAGAGCTGGCATGGCGAGCGCGTCATCCATGGCGAAAAAGACGAGATCGTCGACACGATCTAAAATAGTCCTTCGATCTGGCCTTCGTCATTGAGGCCGATGCCATTGGCGGCGGGGACACGCGGCAGCCCGGGCATGGTCATTATATCGCCCGCGATCACCACCACGAATTCCGCACCGGCCGACAACCGCACTTCGCGCAGCTTCACCACATGGCCTTCCGGTGCCCCGCGCAGCTTGGCATCGGTGGAGAAGGAATATTGGGTCTTGGCCATGCAGACCGGCAAGCGGCCGAAGCCTGCCTGTTCCAGATCAGAGAAGAGCTGGCGCACAGCAACATCGGCGGAGATATCGGCGGCGCTATAAATCTCCCGCGCCACGGTGCGGGCTTTTTCCCAGAGCGGAATGTGATCGGGATAAAGCGGCTTGAAGGCAGCCGCGTTCTTTTCGCATTCGGCGACGACCGCCTCGGCAAGCGCTTCGACGCCTTTACCGCCTTCCGCCCAGCCTTTGCAGACATAAGCTTCGCAGCCAGCAGCGCGGGCGATGGCGGTCACCCGTTCCATTTCGGCATCGGTGTCGCCGCTGAAATGGTTGATCGCTACCACCACCGGCACGCCGAATTTGCGCAAATTGGCAATATGGCGTTCGAGGTTGGGCGCCCCGCGCGTGATGGCGTCGAGATCGGTCTTGGACAAATCTTCGCGCGCCACACCGCCATGGAATTTGAGCGCCCGCACGGTGGCGACCAGCACGGCGACCGAGGGCGAAAGTCCTGCCTTGCGGCATTTGATGTCGAAGAATTTCTCGGCGCCGAGATCCGCCCCGAAACCGGCTTCGGTCACCACATAATCAGCGAGCTTGAGACCGGCCTTGGTGGCAATCACCGAATTGCAGCCGTGAGCGATATTGGCGAAGGGCCCGCCATGGATGAGCACGGGATTGTTCTCGAGTGTCTGCACCAGATTGGGCTGCAACGCTTCCTTGAGCAGCACTGCCATGGCGCCAGCGGCATTGAGATCGCCTGCGGTGATGAAGCGGCCTTCGCGCGTCTTGCCCACGACAATATTGCCGAGACGGCGTTCGAGATCAGCCAGATCGGTGGCGAGGCAAAGGATCGCCATGACTTCGGAAGCGACCGTGATGTCGAAGCCGTCTTCGCGCGGAAAGCCGTTGGCCGCGCCGCCAAGCGAAGAGACCATGCTGCGCAAAGCACGATCGTTCATGTCGAGACAGCGGCGCCAGGTGATGCGGCGCGCGTCGAGCCCCAGCGCGTTGCCCCAATAGATGTGATTGTCGATCAGCGCGGCGAGAAGATTGTTGGCCGAAGTGATGGCGTGGAAATCGCCGGTGAAATGCAGATTGATATCTTCCATCGGCACCACTTGGGCATAGCCGCCGCCCGCCGCGCCGCCTTTGATGCCGAAACAGGGGCCCAGTGAGGGTTCGCGCAAAGCCGCGATGGCGCGCTTGCCGATACGGTTCAGCGCATCGTTGAGGCCAATGGTGGTGGTGGTTTTGCCTTCGCCGGCAGGCGTCGGTGTGATCGCGGTAACCAAGATGAGCTTGCCGTCCGGCCGCTCAGCGAAACCAGGGATCGCATCAAGGGCAAGCTTGGCCTTGTGATGGCCATAGGGAATCACCGCCGCCTCGGGAACGTCGAGGCCGTCGGCGATCTCGATGATCCGTTTCATTTTTGCGGCGCGGGCAATCTCGATATTGCTGTTCTGGCTCACGCTTTGTAATTCCCTGAAAGACGCTAGTTTCCTGCGCGGTTTCAAACCCGGCGCGCCGTCTCAAAACCCTTGTTGCAGGAATGCTTTTTGCCGCTAGTGAGGCGTTTTGCAACGCGGGTGCGCGTTTGCGTACACGTCCATCAGCTTTTTGACGTCGATTTCGGTGTAAGTCTGGGTGGTGGAAAGTGAAGCATGACCCAGCAATTCCTGCACCGCGCGAAGATCGGCGCCGCCCGCCAAGACATGGGTCGCGAAGGAATGCCGCAGGGCATGCGGTGTGGCGCGTTCCGGTAGGCCAAGGCGGGCGCGCAAATTCTGCATCAAAGCCTGAGCTTCGCGGGGGCTCATGGCCTTGCCGGTGCGCGACAAAAAAAGCGGATCGGAAGGCGCTTTCACAAAGGGACAGACCTTCACGTAAGCATCGACGGCTTCGCGCACGGCGGGAAGCAGCGGCACCGAACGTTCCTTTTTGCCTTTGCCGAGAACGGTCAGGGTGTCGCCCAACGGCACATCACCGCGCTTGAGACTGAGCCCTTCCGAAATACGCAGCCCGGCGCCGTAGAGCAGGGTCAGCAAGGCGGTGTTGCGCAGACCCAACCATTCGATATCGGTGTTGGAAGCTTCTTCGAGGGTGCGGGCCGCATCGGTTTCGCTTAAGGGGCGCGGCAAAGTGCGGGGCACGCGCGGCGTTCGCACGGCGCGGGCGGCAGCGTTTTCCAGAATATCTTCACGAGCGAGAAAGCGGAAAAAACTGCGCACGGCTGCAAGCGCGCGCTGCACCCCGCGCGGCCCCAGCCCTTCATTGCGGCGGCAGGTGATGAAGGCGCGGATATCCGCCGGCACCAGGGCTTTGAGATCGATGCGATCCGAGGTCGTGCCGGTGTGTCCGGCGAGGAAAATCAGGAAGCGATGCAAATCATCGCCATAAGCGCGCAGCGTATGCGGGCTGACCTTGCGTTCGTGCGCGAGACTGTCGAGCCAGTCCTGTTTTAAGGCTTGGGAAGATCGAGCCATGCACGGATCGCCCGTTCGAGCGCGCGGGCGAAATAGCCGAGATCGGCTTCGCTGTCGTGCCCGTCAAACCGCCCTTCCACGAGCGAACCCAGGACATAAAGCGCGGGCGGCGTGTCATTGCCGATGCGCAGCCGGAAAGCCGCGATCGAGCGAAAGCCGGTGCGGCCGAACAGCAACTGCCCGCCACCTGACAAAATCGCCCCCATGCCTTCAGGGCCGACCACCGCCGTCACCGTGCCGGGTGCGATCAGGCGCACGCCTTCCGAAGAGGTCGCGGCAGCAAATCCGTCCGCCGCTTCGATGCAAAACACCGCACGATCGGCACCAAAAGCTGGGGCCGCGGCGGTCGCCACCGCAATCACCTCAGCAAAATTGCGAGCATCGAGAAGATCGAGCACAGCCCGGCGCACACCGTCGGACAGCCGCACACCACGGTTGGCAGTGGTTTGCAGCGCGGAAAGCTCGGCCCGGAGTGCCTGATTTTCAGTCCTGAGCTTTTCGATAGCATAATGCTGCAAATCACTGATATCGCTGTCCGTAAACCGCTCGGGCAGGAGCAGGGACAAGAGTTCGCCATCCGCGGCGAGCTGCGCCCGGTTCATCCGGATATAAGCCTTCACCGCTTCGGCTGCGGCGACGGCGGGTTCACGGGATGGCGCGCTTTCGCTCATGCGGCGTGATAGACCAATCTATTGGGGCCAGCGGCCCGAGGATTCGTGATTCGAATTGTAACGCATGACCGATGTAGTTCTAAAGCCCGGTGATGCAAGTCCGGCAACCCGCGCGGGCGTGCTTCTGCCGCTGCCGCTGGCGGGCGCATATGATTATAAATTGGCGATGCCGGCAAAGCGTGGCCTTGTGGTCACAGCTCCTTTGGGTCCGCGCGAAAGTATTGGTGTCGTCTGGGGACCAAGCGAAGGCGGCGTTGAGGAAGCGCGGCTGAAAGACGCCAGGCCTTTGGAAGGGGAACCGTGCCTTCCTGCGGGTCTCTGCGATTTCATCGATTGGGTGGCGCAATACACCTTGACCCTGCCCGGCATGGTGCTGGCCATGGCGCTGCGCTCGCGTCAAGCCTTTGAACCGGAAACGATGCGTACCGCTTACATTTTGGGGAGCGGTCAGCCGGCAAAGATGACTCCATCCCGTCAAAGGGTGCTGGAGGTTGCTTCCCATGGCTTGGCCCGTTCGGTGCCGCAACTGGCCGAGGAAGCCAATGTGACACCAGCGGTGGTGCGCGGGCTGATCGATTGCGGTGCCTTGCAGCCGGTCGAACTGCCGGAATTCGATCCCTACCGGCCGCCGGATCCCGATCACGCGCGCCCTGTTCTCAGCACCGAACAGGATTTGGCGGCGCATGTCTTGAAAGGCGCCGTGGCAGGAAAGCGTTTCGGTGTCAGCCTGCTCGATGGTGTCACCGGCTCAGGCAAGACCGAGACCTATTTCGAAGCTGTCGGCGAAGCGCTGCGCCAAGGCCGCCAGACCTTGATGATGTTGCCGGAAATCGCACTTACCGTGCAATTCCTCGACCGCTTTGCAGAGCGTTTCGGCACGCGCCCGGCCGAATGGCATTCCGATCTTTCGCAACGCGAGCGGCGGCGCGTTTTCCGCGCCGTGATGAGCGGTGAAGCCCGTGTTGTTGTCGGCGCGCGTTCGGCATTGTTTCTGCCGTTTCGCGATCTCGGCCTCATCGTGGTCGATGAAGAACACGAACAGGCTTACAAGCAGGAAGACGGTGCCATCTATCACGCCCGCGACATGGCGGTGGTGCGGGCGCGCTTCGAACACTGTCCGGTGATCCTGGCCAGCGCCACACCGTCGCTCGAGAGCTATGTCAACGCCAAGAACGGCCGCTACACCCATCTGACGCTGAGAAGCCGCCATGGCGCCGCCGTGATGCCGGAGGTGCGGCTGATCGATATGCGCGAAGACCACGGCGATCCCGGAACCTTTCTGTCGCCTACCTTGCGCGAGACCTTGGCGCGGACCATCGCCGCCGGGGATCAAGCGATGCTGTTCCTCAACCGGCGCGGCTATGCCCCACTGACCTTGTGCGAGGCCTGCGGTCATAAGCTGGTCTGCCGCCAATGTTCCGCCTGGCTGGTGGAGCATCGCTATAGGAAACGCTTGGTCTGTCATCATTGCGGTTATGAAACCGGCTTGC
>Ga0207816_1000089_pt1 | contig 24350 bp, 16 predicted proteins | sample LuqExpMetageno10_FD_187768 | JGI IMG/M metagenome (GOLD analysis project Ga0207816, IMG submission 187768) | Tropical forest soil microbial communities from Luquillo Experimental Forest, Puerto Rico - Sample 10 (SPAdes) | ecosystem: Environmental > Terrestrial > Soil > Tropical forest ... | reverse complement strand
CGAAGACGCAGACTGCCTGACCAATCCTGCCAAGCCCCAGGAAGATCATGCAAAGCGAGACCACCATCCATAGTGCCGGCCATGGCTTCTGGCACATAGCGGCCGGCCGGATCGTGATCGGTATAGCGCGCGCGACCAGGCGTAATCGAAATCAAAAGTCAGCCACGGTGCTGGCGCGTAGGTGTTGGCAAATTCGATCCCATAGCGCCGCGTCGGTCCGGAGGGTTCGTTGGTGCCACTGTCACCAGCCCAGACCAATTCGGATTTCAAATCCAAGACCCAAATCGCAACGGTTGATTGCAATCCATCGAACGCGCCGGTGCGAAGCCCTACCTCACCGCCCTTGCCACGCACTAAGGCCGTTGCAGGATCAGTCTTCGCCACCACACCGCGGATATCGTTGCTGTGCAGGCCGTAACCGGCATTGAAATAAAACTCCGTTTTGGCGAAAGGCCCGACCACCAAGCTGCCTTTAGGGCTAACCATCGCCGCGCCGACCTTTCCGCCGTCGCCGCCCGCCAGATTACGCGTATCGGCAATCAGAAAGTCCGTTCGCAAACCAAGGCTCGTTCGCAGCCAATCTGTCCAGTTCGTCTCGTTGTGCAAGAAGGGCGAGAGCAACGTTTCGGTGATATCGTCATCGTGATCGACCGAAAGGAGCTTGCGCTTCTCGCTGTGAAACAATCCGGCCCGGATTATGTCACTGCGCATATCGAGGCCCGCGGTGAAGGCACTATCTAAACCCAGAGCCGTCGTCACCAAGCCATAAGAGGCTTTTCCGCCCAGCACAAACCGGGCGTCCTTTTGCGCTATTTGATCGCCATGTACCGGATCATTCAGAAAATAGGTGAAATTGGAGAACAAAGCCAGTTCATGCCGTTCTGCAAAAGCTAGAACATGCAGCCCATCAGTTGACGGATTTTCCTGCCATAAGAACCGCAAAGCATAACGCCCTGCCATACCGCCATCACTGCTGTCGATATTTCCCCAGCGGCTGATAAGCCCCGAGGTAATAGCGCGTTCCGGCACCTGATCGGTCGAATGCCACCGATTGTGATAGCCTTCGGCGGAAAACGTGCTACGGCCCAAGGTGAAGCGTAGAATTCCGTTGTACTTGCGTGTGTCGTCGCCACGCGTCCAAGGGCCATCATCATGGGCGATTTCACCAGCGTAAAGCAGCGTGCCTCCCGCGACATCAGCATTATCAGCTAGCAGCAGACGGCCATAGCCGCCGCTACCGCCTTCCAAACGCGCAAGACCTGCCGGAAGCCGATTGTAATAACGGATATCGAACGCGCCTGCCGCGCCGAAGTCCCCGACATCGGCATAATAGGGGCCTTTCTTATAAGAAACGCGCTCTACCAACTCCGGGATCAAAAAATTGAGATCGGCATAGCCCTGCCCATGAGCATGAGTCGGAATGTTTACGCCGGCGCCATCAAGGCTAATGGCGAGATCGGTTCCGTGATCAAGATTGAACCCACGCAGAAAATACTGATTGGCTTTGCCGCTACCCGAATGCTGGGTGACGATCACACCAGGAATATCTTCAACCACTTCGCCGGGGCGTAGAATCGGGCGGCGGAGTAAATCTTTTGCCCCCACCACACCTTCGCTGGCCGACGACGCAACACCGGTCAAATCGCTGGACCGGCTGGCAGAGATCGTCACCGTTTCGGTGTCCGCCACTGCTAATTCTGATGCCTCAGACACACTACCCGTCAAACGAAGCGTCAGGAGCGGCATAAGACGCAACAACTGCGCCGCTATCGCTTTTGTCATGCCGCTATACCGCTCCTGAACCTCTTCACACCGTGGTTAGCGGTGGCAAACCATAGCGCCCGTCCAGCAATTCCGGGCGGGGCTGATAAGTGCGCAAGATCAGCCGGAAGGGGCCTTTCGGCGCGGGAAGCCAATTGACGCCCTGTTCCGCCGGCCTGTCGTTCTGAATGGCGATTTCGAGTGTCCCATCCTCTTTAAACTGCAGCCCTTCCGTGCGGTCGGTGATGGCGTAACGCTTGATCTCGTTCTCTACCAAAAGGAAATCCGGCCCATAGAGCGTCAGCGACCAGAAGGCATCGACCGGCGGAAACTGCCCTTTGGCGAAGCGCAGACGATAACGATTGGTACCTGAGAGCCCGGCTCCCAGGTCTGGTCCTGGCGACCAATACAACGCTTCTTCGGCAATATGCGCGCCGGGACCATATTGGTTGATCGCTGCCCGCAAGAGCGGATCGTGAATAATGGGTTTTACTTTTTTGTTCACGCTCCAGCCATTGGCGTTTTCCGAAAGCTGCGCCCATGCCCCTCTTATTTTGGCAACACCCTTGGGAATGGCAGTCGCGAACACGGCAGCGGCTTCGTTTTGGGAAGAGAAAGAGGTCGCCAAGGTTGCGAAATGCCCCACTGCTTCGCGTTCTTCCGGCAGCGGTGGATTGGCCACCACGGCAGAGCGTAAATCGAGGAAATACTCATGGCCGCGAGACGCCACATCAGGAATAGGCAGCTTCCACGGTCTCGCCGTTACCACGGCCGGTGCCAGCTGGTTGGGGTAATCGCGCAGAGAGCCGATGGCAAATTGCGCTTCGAGCGCGACCGCTTTGGGAAGATCAGTCTCGCTAGTGACCAAAACGCGGGTTAGAGCCAAAACATGAGGTGTCGTGGCCTCGATGCGAACGACACCGGAAGGCAAGTCGCCGTTCCAGCCGGGCGGCACAACGGCATAAGCGCCGGCTTTGGTGCCTGTCGCCCGTCGCCCGATATAAGCAAAGCTGTTGCCATAAGCGTCGATCAGCTGGATCGAATAATAGCGATCATCACTATCCGGCACGGCGATGATTTTGGGCCCGCCGATCAAATTCAGCCAGGCAGAGCCGTAAAGCGTATCCACATTCGGCCCCGGCACATTGAAAGCCGGTGTCGACAACGTGCCCTGCACCACAAAGCGATTTATGTTCTCACCTTTCTGCAGAGCGCCTCGGAAAAGCGTATCGGAAATGACGAGAGGAAAGCCCCAGATAAAGGTTTCTTCCGCCAAGGCGGCAGATGTCACCTGGTCTTCGGCCAAGGCGGGGACTAGCGAGGCAGCAAGCCCGGCACCAGCCCATTGCAATGCGTTTCGGCGTGAAATCGTCATGGCTTTGTCCTCACAGTTTCGGTGTGTACCAGATGGGCGACGACCAGCCGCGCTGCTGATCCGTCAAGGGAATGTCCTTCGGCAAAGGTAGACCATTGGCGATGGCAATCAGCGTCGACCAGCGTGGTGTGGGAATTTCGAGCACGCGGACGTAATAGGCCGCGTATTGCTTGGGATTGAATTCGGGGTCTTTCCATACCGCCTTCAGTTCGGCCGCGCCGATGGAGTTGGTGTATTTGCCGGTAGAAAGATCGACGGTCGAGCCGATGGCCGGAAGCTTATGGGTTTTGGGATCGATCTTGCGTTTTCCGGCCCAAGCGACATCAAAGATCTTTTCCTGCTGTTTGCCATTTTCTTCCCAGATCTTGATCACCTGGACGCGATCTAGATTGGCGCTGTTGGGATCCTTCACCGCCCAGACCGCAAAGTTCGGCGTCTTGGTCGCGCCAGGCTTGGCAGGCAGATCGCCGCCCATCGGTACGCCAGTCTGATACGCGGCCTTCACCCAATCGGGTTTGTCGACCAGCTTGCCATCGAGATTCCAGCCGCCGAAGAAACGGAATTTGAGCTTGGTGCCCGAGGTGGCAAAGGTCTCTTTGCGGCGAAAGGCGTTATAGATGGACTCCCGGGTATTGCTCTCCGCCCAGGCCCCGGTGAGATTGCCTGCTGTGGTGCGCCACAGCTTGAACCCTGCCAGAGCGCCGTTATCGCCGGTATAACCGAGAATGCCGGAGGCCTGCTCCTTGTTCGGTTTGCCCGGCCCTTGATTGATGCCACCGATATTGCCGCCATAGTCCTCTTGCGAAGACACGGTCAAGCCACTGTGCAGATCGGAAGCACCGACAATGCCGTCCTTATAAGGATTGACCCCAAGCTTGCGCTGAAGGACTAGACCGCGGCTCAAGGCATCGCGGACGTAAGAGCCTTCGGGCTTGGACTTCTGCTGGCTAATCAGCAGCGTGTCGAAGATTTCGTAATTGGCAAACTCGTCATTGGGTGAAAGCAGCGGATGGGTTTCCGACGCGCCCTTATTCTGCGCGATTTCCGACAGGGGCTCATTTTCGGCGCGCAATTGGGCATAAGCGATATCTATGGGACGGCCATCCAGCGTATTCCAGTCATACATCAGCCCGTTTGAGGCATTGGCGTTGTGCGGAATGGCGAGCGCCTCATAGCCATCCTTGCGGATCTTGGCGAGCCAGTTCCACAAATCCTGCGGGTTTTGCGAATCCTGCGAGGTGAAAGGCGCAGGAGCCTTATCGCCTTTGAAGATCACATTGCGGTGCAGGTTTTGCCCATTGGGCATAGAGGTCCATTCATAAGCGACAAACGTCGTGAACTTGCCCGGCTCGTAATTGCGGTTGGCGATCGCGACCTCGCGATCCCAGGCGGAGTTCGCCGCATCAGCCCCCGCCTGCCCCGCCGCGCGCTTGCCGCCGATGAAGTATTTGGTCAGTAGCGCCAGTCCCAGCTTGGCGCGCTCCCACGGTGATTTTGCCTTGTCGAGATCGGCCTTAAGGCTTTTGCCCCATTCGGTTTGGGCCACAGCGCTCGACGGATTTTCGGTTTCGTTGGCCACGCCGATGTTTTCGGAATGGTCGGTCACCGCCAGGAAGTCGAGCGGCTCGCGGCGCTGCACCTTTTCACCAAGATAATCCACCGGCTCGCCTTTGGCGAAGCGGTAAGCCTGATCGGGATCGACCTTGGTGCCCATCAACACATAAGCATCGAAGGAATAGGTCGTGTGCAGATGCAAATCACCGTAATAGGCCTCACGCTCAGGATGCACGGCAATATTGCCTTGAGCGAGTGCCTGCGGCGCCAAGATTGCGGCAATCGAAACCGCGGACAACAGAACAATCTTCTTCATAAACCCCTCCAGAGATTAGCTGAGCAGCGCCACGGTCAGGCGCTCGAGAAACCAGAAACCGGAAAAACTGCCGATGGCATAAGGCGGGACCCAACGGGTCCAGGCGGGTAGCGCACGCGGCAGTTTGGAAATGAGCCAGATGACGCCCATGGCCGCGGCAACAAAGAGAAGCTGGCCGAGTTCCACGCCCACATTGAACAGCAGTAGAGAGAGCGGGATGTCGTTAGGCGGCAAGCCGATCTCCTTCAAGGCACCGGCAAAGGCCGAGCCGTGCAGAAGACCAAAAGTGAAAGCGATCAGCCAAGGATAGCGGACCGTCAGCCCCTCCCGCCCTTGATAGAGATGCACCAGCTCTACCGCCACAAAGAGAATGCTGAAGGCCACCAAGGCCTCGATCAGCGATGGCTGGACGGTGATCACGTGCAACGTGGTGGCCGCCAGCGTGATCGAATGGGCGATGGTGAAAGCCGTGATGGTTTTCAGCAGCGCAAGACGCCCTCGAACCAGCAGAAGCAACCCCAGCACGAAAGACAGGTGATCGATGCCTGTCAGGATATGCTCGATGCCGAGCGTCAGATAGGCAGGAACCGCAAGACCGGTCTTAGCAATATGCAAGGTCAAAGACGGGTTCTGCGGCCGCAAAACCTCCTGCACGGCATCGCCGTTTTTCAGCGTCACAGCCACTAGGACATCGGTGATGGTGCGATCGAGCCCTTCGATGGTGATGGTACGGCCATCTACGCCCTGCGACCCCGGTTTCAAGCCGTGCCAAGCGCGGATCTCGAAATTGGGGGCGGTGGAAACACTGGTTGGCGCCCGTTCGAGCAGACCACCGCTGATATGCGGTACCAGACGGATGGCGAGGGACCCCGCGGCCGGCTGCTTCCACAGCACATCAACCAGTCCATCAGCGCGTTCGTTCACTTCCAGGAAAGCCGGCCGCACCTCATGCGCCACAGCCAGATGGCCAGTCAAAAGCGCGAAGAATAAGCTCGTCAATGCAGCATGAATGAAAGAGCGCATCAGCGGTCTCCCTCATAGGCGATATGGTATTTGGCGCGCAGCTTCTCGTAGGAACGCGCATTCTCCAGACGGCGCTGCTCTTCGCGGTAATCGTCGGCAAGACGGCCGCGAATATCCGTAAAGGCTGGCAAGGCGGGCGGCAAACGGTGGCTGACGTAAATGAGATGCCAGCCATAACCAGAACGGAACGGCCCGCTCCATTGACCCGCTGGCAGATCGGTTAACGCCGTGGTGAGCTGAGATTCCCCAAACAAGCGCACCGCATCGTCTTTCGACAAGGCCGGAAGATCGCTTGGCCCCGGAAATGCATCGCCGAGACCTGGGGCACGGGTTTGATTGCTCTTCGAAAGAGATGCGAGCGCCTTTTCTGCGCGTGCCTTTGCCCCCGCCTCGCCGTCGCGATCCGGCGAGAAGTAGATCTGGCTGAAAGCGAGTTTGGGTCCAGTAAGATATTGCAATTTGTGGGTCTGATACCAGCGGCGCAGCGTGGCATCGTCCGGCATGTCCGGCGCGCCGAGATCCTGCTGCAGAAATTCGAATTTCTGGGCAATACGGCGCTCGACGATCTCATCGCCCTTGTCGAGGCCAAGAGCTTTACCTTCACGCACAAAGATCTGCTGGCGGACATAGCGGTCCGTCAGAGCCTGCAATTGCTCAGGTGTCGGCGCCTGGTTGTATTGCTGCTGATAAGCGATGGCGAGACGTTGACGCTCCGCAGGGCCGACATGAACGGTGTAGCGCTCCGATTGCGCTTCCACATATTCCACCCCCGCCCAGATGAGCGCCCCCAGCAGTAGAAACTGGAAAAAGGGCTCGCGCGCGGCGCGGCGGATCGGCCCGCCCCAACGTGCTGCGAAGGTTTTGACCTCCGGCTCGTCTTCCCGCGGCACAAAACGATGAACGGTCGCGTCCATGAAGCTCTCCTAGTATTTGGCCTTGAGGGCGATGCCGAAGGTGCGCGGGTCGCCTAGCAACACCGAGATGGCACCGGAATTGAATGCGGCCGGCCCTTTTGTGACGTAGTAATCGGTATCGAAGGCGTTACGCGCCCAGAGCGACAAATCCCAATGCCCATCCTTGATACCGAGCTGGACATTGGTGATGTCATGCGCGGGGATCACCGAATAGATTGAGAGATTGGCGGCGCTGTAATAATCCGTGCGATAATTAGTGTTGATGTCGGCATAAGCGGTGAAGCCCTCTACCCCGAGCGCAGCCAAGGAATGCTCATAATGGGCGCCCGCAGAAATCACCCATTTTGATACCAGCGGCAGCGGCCATCCGGATAAATCCCGCACGGCGTTGGCATTGAAGACTGTAGGTGCGGAAGGCGAAAAGTAATCCTCAAATGCCGCGGGCGCGTTGGGATAAGAAACGTATTGCGCATCCGTATAGGCGGTGGAGAAATTGAGGGAGAGTTCCTCCGTCAATTGAGCCGTGATATCGCCCTCAAAGCCGCGCGAACGCACAGAAGGAATATTCGCTACATACATCACCGTCGGCGTGACGTTCAGATTGGCGATAGTGGTCTGGTAATTGGAATCCTCGGCCCAGAAAATATCGGCGTTGGCCGTGACGCGGCCATCGAACCAGGTCGATTTTACGCCGATTTCGTAATTGTCGATGCTTTCCGGGTCGACGACTTTCGGGATCGACGGCGACAGATTGGCGAGGTTGATGCCTGCCGATTTCTCGCCATGAGAATAGGTGGCGTAGATATTCGCCGCCTCAGTCAGATGATAGGTAACGCTGGCCAGACCGCCGATCAGATTGTTGGAGGCGTGGATGCTGTAGGCATTGGCAACGCCGAAATTGTTGCGGACGGCCGTGATGGCGGCCTGCTGCGCAGCAGGAAAGCCGGAAATGTCTGTACCCGACGGCGCCTGCCAATAGCCGCCCGTTTTGTATTCATAGGTGTAGCGGAAGCCACCGGTGAGATCGAGATCGGGCAGCACATGCCATGTCGCCTGACCATAACCCGCATAGGAGTTGATGCGCGGAATGGACCGGGACGTGATGGTGAAACCATTGAGAGCGGCTTGGTACACCGCATTGTTCACGCCCAAGAGCCAGATCGGCGCATCCTTGCCATAGGCGGTTTTGCCGAAGCCATCATCCTGTTCCCAAAAATAGAAGAGGCCGGCCGTCCATTCCAGCGGCTGAGCACTTGGGGAGGTAATGCGGAACTCTTGGGTGAGCTGGCGCTCCTGGTTGGCCTGGCGCCCCTGTGTGGTGACGCTAAGCGACGTGAGGTCGACGTCGTTGGAGGGATCCCAGTTCCAGAAGTGGTAGGCCGTGATGGACGTCAGCGTATAATCGTTGAGCGTCCAATCGGCTTCCGCCGACAAACCACCCTGCTCCATGCGGATATGCACTTCCGAATTCTCGTCTGTCTTGCGGGCAAACGGATCGATGGCAAGAGGTGTGTAGCCTGCGGCGGCTGCGCGCTGAGCGAAATTACGCGGCACCGCCAGCCCATTCGACAGGCTTGTGATCTGTCCCGCAAGAACCTGGACAACACTGCGCTGCTTCTGGCGGCCATAATCACCGATGATACGCAGCTTGAAGTCGCTCGACGGCTCATATTGCAGCTGAGCGCGGACACCATAATCGTGGAAGTCGCCCCAACGCTGGTTGTAGGTGACGTTCTGATAAAAACCGTTGCGGTCGGTATCGTGTGCCGTCAGCCGGAAGGACAGCGTGCCGCTGTCATTCAGCGCATCGGAAACCGTGAAACTCTCCTTCTTCCAGGCGTAATTGCCGAATTCGACCGCGCCGCGGGCTTCCAGCGTCTGAGTAGGCGCCTCCGTCGAGATATTGAGGGCACCAGCGATGGCATTCTTGCCGAACAGCGTTCCTTGCGGGCCGCGCAACTGCTCAATGGCGGTGATATCGGGCAGATCGAAGGTCGATTGCGCCGGTCGCGAATAAAGCACGCCATCGACATAAACGCCGACACCCGCTTCCAGACCATCATTGGTCAAAGCCACATTGGCCCCGAGACCGCGGATGACAATGGAGGTGTTGCGGGGATTGGTCGAAATGACCTGCAAGCTCGGAATAAGTTGATTCAATGCCACCGTTGAAGAAACACCGTTGGCCTGCAGCGCATCGCCACTCACCACCCCCAGCGAAATCGGGACATCCTGGGCATTCTCTTTGCGATGCCGCGCGGTGACTGAAACCGTGACAATCTCGACATTGGATCCGCTCGCATTGCCGAGCGCGAGCTGGGTCTGCGTGAGCGAAGCATCGGCAACTTGAACCTGGTCTCCATTATCGGCCAGGGCAGGAGACCACAAAGCCGTTCCGGCCAACAAACCGGCGCGCAGGACTGTTTGATGAAAAGCAAAGCGATGACGCGTAGACATGAATTCCCCTGTCCGGCAAAGGCCGCAAGACCCGCCGCTAACGATGCTTGGAAGCAAATGTTCTGAAATGCCGGGCGAAGGCCCGGGCTGCTATGGCAAGATCGTTCTACACATCATCCACCCCTCATTGCGGAACACGTGCCCGTTTAGCGGTGCGGACGCCGTGCGCTTTAGCCGTTGATCACGCGGAGCAAGCTGCCTTGCATCAAAAGCCGCGGATGCGAGGATCCGGCCGCATCACCCGAATACACCAGCGGATCCGGTGTATATTACACCTATTAGACTAGTAGAGATTCAGAATGTCAATAACCGCAGCGGTTATCGAATAAGCCACATTTGTACAATGTGAAATGTTTACAGGGAGACCTATTGAGAAGGGATAACTTCAAGACAAGCAAGACGCATCTAAACAGATACGCCTTGTTTGAGTGACGAAGATCAATGAATGAACAGCCTTGATGAATCCGAAAAGGCGGACGGGCCTCACTCCCATTCGGTGATCAATGAGTAACAATTTCCATTCCATCTCAATATCTTAAAATACCAGAGCGGCGCGATACCATGAAAAATACCATACTCAAGACCATCCTGTGGGGCATGTGATCCGGAATCGAATGAGGCCGCGCGGCAGATCATCTCTCGTGTACCCATAGCGGATCAGATACCTGCCCCTGTCCTATATGTCCTTTATATTTCCCCGCTCACCGCCACCGCTCGAATTTATATGGGCTGAAAGTCATCTTCCGCACTGAATTTTCGCGGGAGATTCTTCATGCTCGATCTTGTCATGCTGGCATTGGGCACCGGCTTTTTCGTGCTGGCGATTGGCTACACCATCGCCGCCAGCCACTTGTGAGTACGCCATGAGCTTCGACTATGCCCTCGGCGCCGCGGTCACGCTGGTGATCGCCGTCTATCTCCTCCTGGCGCTCATCCGCCCCGAGAAATTCTGATTCCGGACCTTCTCCCATGACATGGAACGCCATCGTCCAGATCGCGATTTTCGCGGCTCTGGTAACGCTTACCGTCAAACCGCTCGGCGCCTATATGGCCGCCGTGTTTGAAGGCGAGCGCACGCCCCTCACCTCTCTTTTCGCTCCTATTGAACGGCTCTTCTATCGCGCCGCCGGTATTGATCCCAAGAGGGAACAGCATTGGACAGCCTATGGTTTGGCCATGCTCGCCTTCTCGCTGGTGGGACTATTGTTGCTCTACGCGATCTTGCGGCTGCAAGCCTTCCTGCCGCTCAATCCGCAACATCTGCCGAACGTAGCACCGGATCTGGCCTTCAACACCGCCATCAGCTTCGTTACCAACACCAATTGGCAATCCTATGGCGGCGAGACCACGCTTTCCTATTTCAGCCAGATGGTCGGCCTGACGATGCATAACTTCGTCTCGGCGGCGACCGGTATCGCGCTCGCCTTAGCCCTTATCCGCGGCTTTGCGCGGCGTTCGGCAAGAACGGTCGGCAACTTCTGGGTCGATCTCACCCGCGCCACTCTGTATGTGCTGTTGCCGCTGGCAATCGTAATGGCACTGGTACTGATCTGGCAGGGCGTGCCGCAGAACTTCTCCGCCTATACTGCGGTGACAACGCTGGAAGGCGCCAAGCAGATTCTCGCCCAAGGTCCGGTGGCAAGCCAAGAAGCCATCAAGATGCTTGGCACCAATGGCGGCGGCTTCTTCAACGCCAATTCCGCACACCCTTTCGAGAACCCCAACGCCCTCACCAACCTGATCGAGTTATGGTCGATCTTCGCGATCAGTGCGGCCCTTACCTATACCTTCGGCAAGATGGTGGGGAATACCCGCCAAGGTTGGGCTATCTTCGCGGTGATGGGCCTGCTTTATCTCGGCGGACAGTTCGCCTGCACCTGGGCCGAACATCAGTCGAACCCGCACCTTGCCGCCCTCCACATCGACCAAACGCCGAATGCGCTTCAGGCGGGCGGCAATATGGAAGGCAAGGAAGTCCGTTTCGGCATCACCAATTCCACCATTTGGGCGACGGCCACGACCGATGCCTCGAACGGCTCTGTCAATGCCATGCATGACAGCTTTACCCCGCTCGGCGGCCTTATTCCGATGCTGAACATGCAGCTCGGCGAGATCATCTTCGGCGGTGTCGGTTCCGGTCTTTACGGCATGCTGCTCTTTGCCATCGTCGCCATGTTCGTGGCGGGGCTGATGGTGGGCCGCACGCCGGAATATCTCGGCAAGAAGCTGGAGGCGCGCGAAGTAAAGATGGCCATCCTGGCCATCCTAGTCTCGCCTCTGGCCGCGCTGGTGCCCGCTGCGATCGCGACAGTCACGCCGCAAGGCTTGGCCGGACTCAACAATGCCGGACCGCATGGCTTCTCCGAAATCCTTTATGCCTTCTCCTCGACAGCCGGCAATAACGGCAGCGCCTTCGCTGGGCTGACGGTCAATACCGTCTTCTACAATCTGCTGCTCGCCGTCTCGATGTTCCTCGGGCGCTTCTTCTGGATCGTGCCGATGCTGGCCGTTGCAGGCTCGCTGGCCGAGAAAAAAATCGTTCCGCCTTCCGAAGGCACCTTTCCGACCACCGGACCGCTTTTCATCGGCCTCTTGGCCGGAGTGGTGTTGATCGTCGGCGGCCTCACCTTCTTGCCCGCGCTCGCCCTCGGCCCCATCGCCGAGCACTTCGCGATGCTCTCCGGCAATCTCTACTGAGAAACAGCCATGAACAATTCCAATAACAAAATCCTTCTCACGGCCGCAGCGGATGCCTTCAAGAAGCTCGATCCGCGGGTGATGATCAAAAACCCGGTGATGTTCGTCGTCGAAATCGTGGCGGCGCTCACCACCTTCCTTTTCATCCGCGACACGCTGGGGGGAAAACCCGGCTTTGCCTTCGCTTTGCAGATCAATATCTGGCTTTGGTTCACGGTGCTCTTTGCCAACTTCGCCGAAGCTTTGGCGGAAGGCCGAGGCAAGGCGCGAGCCGCCAGTTTGCGCAAAACCAAAGTGGATATGACCGCCAAGCTTCTGGTCGATCAGAAAACAAAAATCTGGGAGAAGAAGCTAGCTGCTGAGCTCGAACGCGGCGATCTGGTGCTGGTCGAAGCGGGTGAGCTTATCCCATCCGACGGCGAAGTGGTCGAAGGCGTCGCTTCCGTGGATGAAAGTGCCATCACCGGTGAAAGCGCGCCCGTGATCCGCGAAAGCGGCGGCGACCGCTCTGCGGTGACCGGAGGCACGCGGGTTCTCTCGGATTATATCGTGGTGAAGATCACCGCCACCCAAGGCTCGACCTTCCTCGACCGCATGATAGCACTGGTGGAAGGCGCCGAACGACAGAAGACACCCAACGAAATCGCGCTGAACATCCTGCTTGCCGGGATGACGCTGATCTTTGTTTTCGCTGTCGCCACTATTCCGGCTTTCGCGGCTTATGCTGGCGGCGCTATCCCCGTTCTGGTGCTGGTGGCCCTGTTCGTCACCCTCATTCCTACGACCATTGGTGCATTGCTTTCAGCCATCGGCATCGCCGGCATGGACCGCCTTGTGCGCTTCAACGTGCTCGCCATGTCCGGCCGCGCCGTGGAAGCAGCAGGCGACGTGGACACGCTGCTGCTCGACAAGACCGGCACCATCACGCTGGGCAACCGCCAAGCGACGGCGTTCCTGCCCGTGCCGGGCGTCGACGAACGCGACCTCGCGGACGCTGCGCAATTGGCGTCCCTTTCCGATGAAACACCGGAAGGCCGATCCATCGTGGTGCTTGCCAAAGAGAAATACGGCATCCGCGGCCGCGAAGTGGAACATGCCACGTTTATTCCCTTCACGGCCCAGACTCGCATCAGCGGCATCGATATCGCGGGAACCGCCATCCGCAAAGGCGCCGTGGACGCGGTGCTCGGCTGGACCGGTGCCCACGCCGCTCAAGCCGAGGCACTCAAAGCCATTTCGGACGGCATTGCCAAACAAGGCGGCACGCCTTTGGCAGTCACCCGCGATGGCAGGCTGCTGGGTGTCATTCACCTCAAAGACATTGTCAAAGGCGGCATTCGGGAACGTTTTGCGGCGCTACGCCAGATGGGTATCCGCACGGTGATGATCACGGGCGATAATCCTCTTACTGCCGCCGCCATCGCCGCCGAATCCGGTGTGGATGACTTTCTGGCCCAGGCGACGCCGGAGACGAAACTGAAACTGATCCGTGATGAGCAAGCCAAGGGCAAGTTGGTCGCCATGTGCGGTGACGGCACCAACGATGCGCCAGCCCTTGCTCAGGCCGATGTCGGTGTCGCCATGAATACCGGTACTATGGCGGCGCGCGAAGCGGGCAATATGGTGGACCTGGACAGCGACCCCACCAAGCTCATCGAAATCGTGGAAATCGGCAAAGCGCTGCTGATGACCCGTGGCGCGCTGACCACCTTCTCCATCGCCAATGATGTGGCCAAATACTTCGCCATCATCCCGGCCATGTTCATCGCCTTTTATCCGCAGCTTCAGGCGCTCAACATCATGGGGCTGCATTCGCCGCAAAGTGCGATTTTGTCAGCGATCATCTTCAACGCCCTGATCATCATCGCTCTAATTCCGCTGGCGTTGAAAGGCATCACCTACCGTCCCGTTGGCGCAGCGGCCCTGCTCTCCCGCAATCTTCTGATTTATGGCCTTGGCGGCCTGATCGTGCCCTTCGTCGGCATCAAGCTGATCGATGTCGCCATTACCGCCCTTCATTTGGCGTGAGGACCCCATGCTTGCTCATCTTCGCCCCGCACTTGTGCTGCTTTTCCTGCTGACCGTGGTGACGGGCGTCGCCTATCCGCTCGCCATCACCGGCATCGGACAAGCGCTCTTCCCCCACCAAGCTGCCGGCAGCCTGCTTGTCAGTAATGGCAAGACGATTGGTTCAGAGCTCATAGGCCAGCAATTCGCGAGCCCGCGTTATTTCCACGGCCGCCCCTCGGCTGCCGGAAACGGCTATGATGCCGCGAACTCGTCCGGCTCCAATCTCGGCCGAACCTCCAAGAAATTGATGGACCGCATTACCTCCGATACCAAAACGCTGGCGGTGGAAAACCCCAATGCGCCTATTCCGGTCGATCTCGTCACCACCTCGGCGAGCGGGCTAGACCCCGACATCACCCCGGCAGCGGCCTATTTCCAGGTTCAGCGGATTGCCAAAGCCCGCGGCATTGCTCCGGACAAGCTTAAGCAACTGGTTTCGACCCATATTGAGCCCCGCCTTCTGGGTCTGATTGGCGAACCGCATGTGAATGTGCTGAAGCTCAACCTGGCGCTGGATGCACTGTCTCCTCAGAACCGCTAGAATGACGGCATGAACGATAGTCCTCGTCCCTCGCCTGAGGCCCTTCTGGCGGATGCAAGCCGGGAGGGCCATGGCCGTTTGAAGATCTTTCTCGGTTTCGCCCCAGGCGTCGGCAAAACCTATGAGATGCTCTCGGCCGCCCGGCAGAAAAAGCTCGAGGGCTGTGATGTCGTCATCGGCGTTGTGGAAACTCATGGCAGAGTGGAAACCGACCACCTGACCAAGGGCCTGGAGATCATCCCCAAGCGGCGCATGCCCTACAAAGGCCGCGTGCTCGCCGAAATGGATCTCGACGCCATTCTGACCCGCAAGCCCAAGCTGGTGCTGGTGGACGAGCTGGCCCATACCAATGTCGAAGGTAGCCGCCACCCTAAGCGCTATCTGGATGTGGAGGAAATCCTCGCTGCCGGAATCGATGTCTATTCCACCCTCAACGTCCAGCATCTGGAAAGCCTGAATGATGTGGTAGCGCGCATCACCAAGGTGCGGGTGAACGAAACCGTGCCGGATTCGGTCCTCGACCGGGCCGATGATGTTGAGCTGATCGACCTCACCCCTGAGGACCTCATCCAGCGGCTGAAAGACGGCAAGGTTTATTTGCCGGAAGTCGCCGAACGGGCGCAGCAGAATTACTTTGTTCCTGGCAACCTCACCGCCTTGCGCGAGATTGCTCTGCGACGCACGGCCCAGCGCGTGGATGACCAGATGGTCTCCTATATGCGCAGCCATGCTATCCAAGGTCCTTGGGAGGCCAGCGAGCGCGTGTTGGTACGCATCAACGAACGCCCGGGCGGAGTCGCGCTGGTACGTTATGGACGGCGCTTGGCTGATCGTATCGGCGCTTCATGGGTGGCGGCCTATATCGAGACACCAGCCGCACAGCATTTTTCTGAAGAAGAGCGCGACCGCGTGGCAGAGGCTTTGCGCGTGGCTGAACGTCTTGGCGGACAGACCGTGACCATACCGGCGACCAATGTCGCCGATGGGCTGGTCTCTTATGCCCATGCCAACAATTTCACGCACATCGTGACGGCCACCACGCGGCGTAGCTGGTGGGAAACATTGCTGCGCCGTTCCACCACCTTCGAAATCATCCGGCAAGCTGGCGGGGTAAGCGTACACATCGTTCCCGAACAGTTGACCAAGGCCCTGCAAGGCAAGCAGCCAAAGAAAAAGCTGCTGCCGCCCCTCGAACGGGCCGGGTATGTGCAGAGCCTCCTCTACGCGGCGCTGGCAGTGGCCATCGGACTTGTTCTAAAGCGCGTTCTCGGTGTCACCAATATCGGCGTGGTGTTCCTGATTGCAGTCTTGGCAAGTGCGGTGCGTTTCGGCTTGTGGCCAGCCCTCCTGACCTCGGTCGCGGCGATTGCGGCCTTCAACTTCTTCTTTCTGCCGCCGCTCTATACGTTCACCATCGCGGACCCCGAAAATGTGGTGGTGTTGGTCACGTTCGGCATTGTGTCCGTGATTGCGTCCAATCTCACTGCCAGAGTACGTGCTCAGGCCATCGTAGCACGCGAACGCGCCGCCATCACCGAAAGCCTCTACCAGTTCAGCCGCAAACTGGCAGGCGTGTTTGTGCTCGATGATTTGTTATGGGCTACTGCCCACCAGATGGCGCAGATGCTGAAAACCCGCGTGGTGATGTTGTTGCCAGAGAATGGGCAGCTTCAGGTCATGGCTGGCTTCCCGCCAGAAGATGTTCTGGATGAATCCGAAATCGCCGCCGCCAAATGGGTGTGGGAACGAGCCACGCCGGCTGGCCGCAGAGCGGATTCCCTGCCCGGCGCCAAGCGTCTTTACCTGCCGATGAAAACGGGCCGGGGTCCCGTAGGTGTGATCGGCCTGGATAGCGACAAGCCTGGCCCAATTCTTTCGCCCGACCAGCGCCGTTTGTTTGATGCCCTCGCCGATCAAGCGGCGCTCGCCATCGAACGCGTCAGACTGGCTGAGGACATCGAAAACAGCCGACTGGTCGCCGAAACCGAACGCTTGCGTGCCGCGCTCCTTACCTCGATCAGCCATGATCTCAGAACGCCGCTTTCCGTGATCCTGGGAGCGGCCTCCAGTCTTAAATCCTTGGAAGGCACGCTGGATACCGAAGGCCGGCACGAATTGGTCAACACCATTCAAGAAGAAGGCGAGCGCTTAAATCGCTTCATTGCCAATCTTCTCGATATGACCCGGTTGGAGTCGGGCGCCATAGCTCCGAGACTGGAAGCTTGTGATCTTTCCGATGTTGTGGGCAGCGCCCTACGCCGGGCGAGCCGCGTCCTCTCCGGTCACAAATTGACGGTAGCTCTTGAACCGAACCTGCCGCTGGTCAAGCTCGACCCCGTGCTGTTTGAACAGGTGTTGTTCAATCTGCTCGATAATGCTGGCAAATACGCCCCGCCAGACACCACAATAGAAGTTTCGAGCAAGCGCATCGGCGGGCAGATCAGCATTGTGATAAGCGACCAAGGCCCAGGCATTCCCGAAGGCGATCTTGAGCGCATCTTCGACAAATTCTATCGCGTGCAAGCCACCGACCGGAAAAATGCCGGAACCGGCCTCGGCCTTCCCATCAGCCGCGGTTTTGTGGAAGCTATGGGCGGCACGATCACGGCGTCCAATCGCGAAACTGGCGCGGTCTTCACCATTACCCTTCCCATCGAGGTCTCATGACGCCTTTGCGCATTCTCATCGTTGATGACGAAGCTGCGATCCGGCGCTTTCTCAAAACCGCGCTCGGCACCCAAGGCTATGTTGTTTCGGAAGCGGAGGACGGCAAGGCCGCATTGGAACTGGCATCCCGCAATAGTTTCGACCTGATCGTGCTCGATCTCGGCATGCCGGGCATGGACGGCTTCGAGGTGTTGTCTCATTTGCGGGAAACAGGCTCCACAGTGCCGGTGATCGTACTCTCAGTGCGCTCGGATGAAGCCGGCAAGGTGAGAGCTCTCGACATGGGAGCGGATGATTACGTCACCAAGCCGTTCGGCATCGAAGAGCTCTTGGCCCGCATCCGCACAGCCCTGCGTCACCGCTTGGCCCAGGAAGGCGAGAAGCCCGTTTTCAAGACCGGCGATCTTGCCGTCGATCTGGTCCGCCGCATCGTGATGGTCCGTGGCGAAGAGGTGAAGCTCACGCCACGAGAATACGATCTCCTCCGCCTCTTGGTTGTCCACGCCGGAAAGGTGCTCACCCACCGCTTCATCTTGAACGAGGTCTGGGGTACGGAAACCGACGTGCAATATCTGCGCATCTATATCCGCACCCTGCGCCAGAAGCTGGAAGCCGATCCCGAACAGCCAAAACTCATCATAACGGAGCAAGGGGTGGGATACCGGCTGCGCGCACCTGACTAGAGCTGCAATAGCGTTCGAGCCCTGAGCATCCCATAGGCTTCACTGAATCCTACGGATGCAAGTCTATCAAGGTCAGAAACGTGGTGAACTTATTCAGCACATCGAGATGCGGCCGGCTCAGCGTCATTGTCTCCGAAGAATCCTACGTAGTAGCCGAGGCAGGCATAGCCGTTGGCTTTTGACCCCGTGTCTTTGGCAATGGAGCTGACCCAATCGGCCTCTTGCATCAACTCGCGCCGGACCCAGTTGCAAATGCTGATCGAAATGCCGTGCCGTTGCGCCGTGTCCCGGATAAGGGCGAGCTTTTCGATGCAAATGGATTTCTCCGGTGCCATCCGCGAGCGCTGTTTGAGGTGCGTCTGGTTTTCCTGCATGAGATAGGATTGGAAGAATTCTGCCAATCGGTCCGAGTCGTAGTAGTTGATGTACTGGGCGATCAGGGCAAGGTTGGCCAGATCCGCGGTCAGAAACTCCGGCTTGATATTGATCACACCGGCATCCGCCAAATCCGAAAGATAGTCTTCGACACATTCGGGCGTGAGATACGGCAGGATCAACGGCTGGCATAAGACGGAATTCGACACCAGCCCCATCTCCTGGCAGTGCTGCATAACCTCAAGCCGATCCGCGATCGTACCGGCATGAGGCTCCAGAATGTTGCGCAGATAGCTCGGCATAATTCCGATCGAGCCATTCCACTGGGCTTTGCCAGCCAACTGGCCCGCCAACGACAATATGGTATCGCCACGATGGGCGACGCTGACATGCTTCATTCCTGCCTTAGAACAGATGAAGAGGCGAATCCGCGTGTCGGGGTGACGGTTGTTGTGATCGATGAAGGTCCGCAAAATGTCGTGGGAGATGCCGGAAGCAAGCAGAGGCTCGCTAAAGGCATCCGTCTTGGGAGAAAAATAGTAGAAGACGTTCTTATCCTTATTGCGCTCAAGCGATGCCTTGAGCTTCTCGGTATAGTTTGTGTAGACAGTGATCGGCTTGCATTGATTGCCATCCGTCACCAGGCAGTACTGACAGGAAATGGAGCACGACCCGGTGGACGGCGTTATTTCATAGACATTGGTCGGACAGATATTGGTGTAGTTGTGAATTTCCAACTCTTGATCCGCCGCAACCTCCTGTTCCAAATAGGTCGATCCAGGCTGGAGCGCGTTGTTATCGAAGAGCATCTTGTAGCGTGCCGCGCCGGCCGCTAGCGCCGCTCGAACCTCGGCTGTGACCGGGTAAGGAAGGTCGAGAGAATCGATCAGCGCATCATCGATCACCATGGGTTTGAAGTTGGGAAGGCAATGCGCGTCGCCATGCGTTTCCAGATCAGTGTAGATAGGCATTCCGATATCCTCGATGATCAAAGCCTCAATGACGTCTCTCTGCGTCCTGGTAAGGTTCGCCTCGCGGGTGCTCCTGCGGCGCTCCAGGCAGTCAAGTCGTATCCCTGCAAAAGATGCGTCTCGACCGCGTCTTTCCCATCCCAAGCCAGTGCTAAGACATGGCGGGGTGTTGGCCGGGACCGCCAAAGCGTCCAATGCCGTGATGGTCCCAGCGCGTGGTCTTGGTGAATCTCAATCTTGGAAAGCGGCAAGGATAGCCCCTTTCCTTCGGCTTTGATCACTGCCTCCTTGGCGGTCCAAAGCGCGAGAAAATCATGTTCCCAGTCGACGGCATATGAAAGCGCTGCTCGCTCGGTAGCGTTAAGAACGGAGAGCATCGCCTCACGATGCAAAACGGTTGAACCGAGCATCTCGACGTCAATTCCCACCGGAGCTCGGAGCGATACGGCCAGTGCGACCAAACCTGTCGTGTGGGACAAGTTAAATTGGATTTCGTCCCCGCCGGTCAAAAAAGGCTTGCCGAAGTAATTGGCGGAAAACTGGAGCGTTCTTGCGCTTTGGCCCGAGAGTACTTCCGCCAGCGCCAATCGTTTCAAAGCGTGTGCGGCAACAAAAGCCAAACGATCACACGAGCGGAGAAACCTGTCGGCGCGCGCGATTTCTGCGTCATCCAGTACAACAAGCCACTCCGGCGGCACACATTCCATCTCAGCAAGATCGACGATGTAGACCTGAGGCATAGATCACGACGAGGAATGAGTGGCACTGGCAGCGTTATCGTGGTCCTCCAGCTTCTTGGCATCGGAAGCCAAGAGGATGATCACACCAACGATAGGGGTCAGGGCCAATGAACAGAAGAAATAACCCCAGAATCCAAACTTTCGATTTCGACCGAACCAGCCGACCACAAGACTCGCCATGGCACATAGAAAAAGCGCTTCCACGACAGCCCCTCCATACCGGAAATGATGAACTTTGAGCAACTCGACGACGCGCAGCCAACCTCCCCGAACCACATTGTTCGGAAGATCGGTTGCAAGTGATCAGAACTGATCAGCCCGTCTTAACCGGCGGCCTCTTTTTTTGCATTAAGATCGGTTGCGGCCCGTTTGCCGGCACAGAACTCTTCGAGGAAGACTTTTTTCATCTTGCTGGCATCGAAATCCAGAATCGTACCGCCAGACTCATAATGCTGCACGAACACCTTGCCGACAGCGTAGGTCGAAGCCCCGAAAACGATCGGCATCGTAGCCACACTGAATGTAGAGCCAACCAGAGGAATGAACTTTAAAAGGCTGACCGCAGCCTCTCCGGCAGCCATGGGTAACATCCCACCCAGCAACGACGTCAAGATGGCCTTGCCGCGATCCTCTTTAAACGGAACGCCGTATTCCGCCGAAAGCTTCCTAATCAGATCAAGCTGGACCGCCATCGCGCCGAGAATGTCCACCACGGGGAGTGGAACCAACGAGACACCCATCGCCATCAGAATGTGATTCCTAGAGAGCGCATCGACGCGCAGCGCTCGAGCAGCAGGATCAACAGGAGCGTCTTTTATGGGATCAGCTGTCACGGGATCAGCTGACTTTTTATTGGCTTTTTCGGACATTGCGGCGGCCTCACATGTTTCGAAAAACGAGATGATACTGACAAGCAACGTTTCGTACACAGAGAAGCATTACAACTGACGGAATAGCATTACCACACAGTACAATCGCATGATATGCTTTGCAGATAATATATGAACAAAGACATTCGTCGTGGATCAGTTCGCCAACATCTTCGATCGTCACTCTCAATCGCGCCGTCTCCTACCTAATACTGATATTCGTTATCTCAGCACTGATCAGCGAATGCCATGATAGCTCTTCCGCCGCCTCAAAAGGTTGTTTGTGCAACCGATTATGGTCCGCGCAAGCATTGGTCGGCGAGACGGTTTCATGAATGCTTTGAAGCGATAGCAGATCGCAATCCGGAAGCGGCCGCGATCATTTCCGATACGACTGTCCTGACGTATTGGGACATTGAGGTCAGGGCCAATGCTCTCGCCCGCACTTTAATCTCCCATGGCGTAACTCGGGAACAGCCCGTCGGTGTTCTCACCGAGCGATCAAGCATGCTTCCCCTCAGTCTCCTGGCAATTTTCAAGGCAGGAGGTGTGTATGTGCCGATGGGAGCAGATCTCCCGGTCGATCGCCTCGTCAGCATGATTCAACAGTCGAAGATGCGCTGTTTGATTGCCTTGGGCGGACTAGATCCCCCCATCGAGATTTTGACGGCTCTTAAAGAGAATGCATCTGCGGGAGAGCATTCCGCCGTTCTCCGCCCCGAAGATATCGGTCCAGAGCTTCTTGCCCGCGACGGGGCTCGGCTTAAGACACTGGGAAAGCCGACGGATCTCGCCGCCATACTCTTTACATCCGGATCGACGGGGCGCCCGAAAGGCGTTCAATTGCAGCACGATGCCGTCTTGAACATGGCCTTTGGACATATCGATGCCCAAGAGATCACAGCTCAAGACCGCGTTCTGCTCGCCACCGCACCCGGCTTTATTTTGGGATTTCGCGAGCTCTGTGTGCCTCTATTGGCTGGAGCCGCGCTTATTCCGGCACCACGCGCGCTCCTCGACGAACCGGCAAAGCTTCTCGCTTTGATGTCTCGCCATCGCGTGAGCGTGGCTTTCTTCACGCCATCGTACCTGCGCTTGTTCAATGGTGCCGTTCCAACCGGCCTGCGCTGCCTGATCACCGCAGGTGAGCGGCCCAATACCGATGACGCCAAAACTTATGCCCGATCGGTGGAGGTTTGGAACGTCCACGGAGCAACGGAGATGTGCGGCACCATCTGCATGATGCGGGTGGATCCAAACGACCCCGGCCCCATTCCGAGCGGACGTCCCTTTGTCAACACTGCGGTCCATTTGCTGGACGATGAAGGACAGGACGTTCGCCAGGGAGAGATCGGAGAAATCTATGTCGCGGGCCAGGGTATTGCCCGCGGATATCTTGCTCAGCCCGATCTGACGGCCGCTAGTTTTGTGCAAACGCGCTATGGCCTTGTCTATCGCACGCGAGATTTGGGGCGATGGACGCCAGAGGGGTATCTCATCACTCTCGGCCGCACCAACGATATGGTCAAAGTTTCGGGACAGGCTGTTTCTCTTGGAGAAGTCGAGCAGACCCTGTTGCGCTATCCTGATGTCCATCACGCACTGGTTGTTCAGAACGATGGCAAACTGATTGCCTTTGTCGAGGGCTCATCATTACCGACGCAGCTTAAAAACTGGCACGCGTTCCTGGGGCGAACTCTGCCGTCCTACATGATGCCCGCGCGGGTCGAAGTACTCGCCGAGATGCCTATCAACACGGCGGGCAAAGCGGATCGCCATGCTCTCGTGGCTCTAGCGGCAGCTTTAAAAGCCGACAGTACGGAAAAGCGAGGGCAAGCCCCGCAAGGCAAATTGGAGCAAGACATTGCCGGGGTCTGGGAAGAGGTTCTGACCACATGTCCGGTCCTGCGGGAAGACAATTACTTCGCTCTGGGCGGCACGAGCATTTTGGCCATCGTTATCAGCCAAAGGCTCCAGGCATTGGGCATTACGGTTGCCGCGCGAACCATTCTGACCAACCCAACGATTGCTGCTTTGGCCGGGAAAATCGTCCAAGCTCCTGTTCCCGAGCCTCCCCCCCTTGAACGCACGGAAGGGATCGCCACCAAAGGCCAGGAAGATTTCTGGATCGCGGCGACGCTCGGCCTTGCCACGACAGACACTCAGATAACACGCATATTGACGGTCACAGGAAACGTTCTCTCGCCGGAACGCTGGCATGCGGCATGGACCGACCTTGTGGCGCGCCACACGGCCTTACGAACGGCTTTTCTTGCTGGACCCGATGGCACAATCCGGTGGCGAACAGCGAAGAGCGAAGAGCTCCCGCTCGGTGCCAACTTCGTCATCGAAGATTGCCACAACTCAGATGAGGCCCGGCGCCGTATCGCCGAGCGAGCTACAGCCCCCTTCTCACTGACGGAACCGCCCCTGGTTCGCGCCGGATTGGTACGGTTGGCTCATGGCGAAACGCTGTTTTGGTTCACCCTGCACCATGCGGTCGCCGACGGTATTTCCGCGCGTATAGTGCAAGAGGAAATGCATGCCCTACTGGTTGGCCATCCGTTGCCGCAAGGGCTCAACGGACCAGCGATCGCCGAACAGGCAGAGCATACCTATCTGGCCTCACCCCAGGTAGAACGCGACAGCCGCTATTGGCGCGACTTGCTCGATGGCTTCGCGTCGAGCGCAGACGAAGCTGTCTTCAGTGAACTGCCCACCGATCATAGCCGTCCGTCCTATCCCAGCGGAAAACCCACCCTCCGTCTGGTCGAACAGCTCGATGCATCGACAGTCGCCACACTGACTCGCGCGGCACAAACCCAGCAGGTGAGCCTTCACACGCTTCTCTTGAGCCTTCTTGCAGTAGAAGCCAGGCGACGCAGCGGCCGATCTACCATGCTTATCGGCACGAGTGTCTCGGTTCGCCCAGCCTGGGCCGAAACGGCGGTCGGCTATTTCGTCAATCTGCCACCCCTTGTTTTGCATAGTGACGAAGCAAATTCGCTGGCCACCGATATCCGCAAAACCCAAGCCGTCCTCGCCGAGGCCCTAGAACATGCCGCCTATCCTTCCGGCCTCCTCTATCGCGAATTCCGCCACCGCCATCCCCAAGCCAGATCACAGGCCCGGACATCGCTGTTCGATATTTCCCTGACGGCCAACCCGTCTCGAAACTGCGGCAATGCCGAAAAAGATTTTTCTCTTTCTCCCTGCATCTTGCCGGACGAAGTCACCGCCCCGGCGGCCGGAATCGACTTGGCGTTCAGCCACGAACCGCTGGTGGATGGCGGTTTGGAATTGGCCCTCGTCTGGAATCCGGATGTCTATCGGCAGG
>Ga0207816_1000087_pt1 | contig 25053 bp, 16 predicted proteins | sample LuqExpMetageno10_FD_187768 | JGI IMG/M metagenome (GOLD analysis project Ga0207816, IMG submission 187768) | Tropical forest soil microbial communities from Luquillo Experimental Forest, Puerto Rico - Sample 10 (SPAdes) | ecosystem: Environmental > Terrestrial > Soil > Tropical forest ... | reverse complement strand
CCCCCAGCCGCGACAACATGTTCGCCGTGCGCGTGATGTCGCGCACCAGTTCGCTGTAAGTCCAGCGCTCCGGGCTCGCGTAGTCGTCCGTGGTTGCGAAGAACGAAAGCGCGGGTGCCGATGGATTGATCGCGGCGCCCCGGCAGATCATTTCGTAGGTGCTCGACGGAAGATCCGCCGGTTGCCCCTGCGATTCGATAGCGAGGACATCCTGCTCGTTAGCGACGGCTTTCATGCGGCCTCTGCGACGACGACGTTGCGCTGGGTGCCGAGGTCGATGGCGCCATCCTGGCTAACGATACGTGCTTCGACCACATCGCCATCCTGAAGGTACTGCGGTCGCTCCGCTTGCAGCGCGAGGAAAAGACGCCATTTCTCCGCTTCGGGCAGCTGTGCCGCGGCGCGTTGCTTTTCCGGCGACGGAATGATCAGCGCGCAGCCGGACGGCGTACCCGTTGCAAGCAGGTCACCGACGTGCAGGTCTTGAACGCCGGACAATTCGGTCAATGTCTCTGCCGGACCGTACACAAGACCCGAAGTGGAATCGTTCTGTCGAACCGTTCCGTTGACGGTCAGCGTCAGCACGAGTTCCTTGAGCTTCGGCATGTCGTGCTTCTCGAGCAGGCAAAGATACGGGCCGACGGGGCCGAACGTACGATAGCTCTTGCCCTTGTAGAACTGCATCTGTGGAATCTGCACATCGCGCGCAGAATAGTCGTTCACGATCACGGCGCCAGCAACGTAGTCGTGCAGGTTCTCGTCGGTAATCGTCGCGCGGGACGTGACGTCGCGCTTGAGGACGAGACCGAGTTCGATCTCGTAGTCGAGGAACCGCACCGAATTGGGCTTCACCAGCTTAGAGTCCGCAGGAACGATGCAGCTCGTGGCCTTCGTGAAGATCATGTTGAATTTCTTCGCGTCCGGGTCCATGCCGGATTCGATCATGTGCTGGCGGTAATTCGCGCCCTGGCAGATGAACTGCTGATTGGCAGTTACGGGCGAGAGCCATTGCACGTCCGCTTCGGGAAGCGTGGGGCCGTCCAGCGTCAATAACCGCTCGACCGGATTGGCATGGATAAACTCCGCCGTCGTCTTGAACTCACCGGGAATCGGCGTGATTGCGTTGTGAGCCACTACGCCCCACTGGGCGCGGCCATCGTGCAGATAATGCAGAACGTGAATTGCCATTTTGGCTGTCTCCGGATTCGGTAAAGGGGTGCGTCAGGCAAAAATCTTCAACAGTGCCCGAAGCCGCGCCAGCGTGACGTCGGGGCTTCGGCGCAGGTTTGCGATCAGCGCCGCGATGCTCGCAAGCGTCAATCGGGGCTTGGTGAAGCTGCTCGGCATCGTCGGCCCCCATTGGGCCATCGCCTCGCGGCTCACGGCATGGATTCCCGTGGGTGCTTCGCTGGTGAAAAGATCACCGTCGCAGTAGTGCTCGTGCTTGTCTCCCCACGGGTCTTGCCAGTAGTCGAAAATCTGGCTCCCGAGGATATGTCGGCCGATGCCCCACGCATGCGTCCATCCGCTCTTGCGCAGAACGCGCTGGCCCATGCCGACCGCGTCCGCATCGACGAGTTCGTAGGCGCTATGGCTGTATTTCGCGGCAAACGTCTGTGCAAGCGCGAGCGTGTGATGATCGGCGGGCTTGTCACCGAGATCGAGCCGCATGAACGCGACAGCCGGTGACCCATCGGGCAGCACCTGCACGTCACTGGGGATGAAACCAAAATGGCGCGTGTACCACGCACAGGTGTCCTGATAATCGGCGAGTTCCAGCACCACGTGCCCAAGCCTGATGATCTCAGGAGCGCTCTCAGGGGGACGCTGCGTGCCGTTGATGCGAACCGCGGCATCGACGGAATTGAACGCCAATGGCAGCCGGTGCGGCAACGCAGTGGCGGGCGCCTGGCCCCAGATCGCATCGACACGAAACCCCGACGGATCCTGTAACTGCACCACGTAGCCGCCGCCCGGCAGCGCGGACACTTTCGCCTCCGACGCGCCCGGCAGCCTGGCGAGCGCGTTCAGTTCGGCTTCGCTGCCGACCTCCAGGCCAAACCCGACAAATCGCGCTTTGGACGCCTTTCGTACGACGTAACAGAAGTGCGACGCGCCTGTACCGCGCAGAAGCAGCATCTCTTCGTCACGCGTGACCGTTCGAAGCCCAAAGTCGTTGAGAAACCGTTCGGCTTGCCCGAGGTCCGGCCGATCGAACATGAGGTAGGCCAATGCGGTCGCTTTCGCCGTGGGATTCGGGTGACGAGCCGGCTGTGCAGTAGTCAGTTTCATGGTGGACGGTAATCAGGCAGTTGGGATCGGCAATACAGCGCGCAGCGCTGGCGCGCCGCACCCCGCGAGCACGCGAGCGCACGCAGGCTCACCGGACGGGCAATTCGCCGGCGCGAGATCGATAGCGGGCCGTAATGCCCGGATGGTCGGATGGGTAAGGTGATGCCGGCCGCCGGGCGCAATGCCGGTTCCGATTGCTGTCTCCACAGTCACTCCGTCTGTTTTAGTTGGACCGGCTCCTGACGCCGATGATGACATTAAACTCATCGATGATCGTTTTGTCAATAAAGACATTCGAATCTATACTGTGGGTATGACCAGACTTGGATCCACCATGACAACCACGACAAAGCGCGCGGCAGCCAGGCGCTCCCCGCCTGCGGCGCCCGCCTCCCCGGCTCCCGTCATCGAAGAAAAAGAGCCTCGCGGTGCGCGCCGCAAGCGCGAGACGCGCGCCCGTCTGCTCGACGCCGCCCTCAGGCTGATGGCCGAAAGGGGCATGGAGGGCGTGGCGATCAATGAAATCACGGAGGCCGCCGATGTCGGCTTTGGCTCGTTCTACAACCACTTCGAGTCGAAGGAAGCGATCTACGCGACGCTCGTCGACAACGTATTCGAAGAGTTTGCGAACGTGCTGGATCGCCTCGCGGGAGGCATTACCGACCCCGCGGAAGTGGTGGCCGTCTCGGTGCGCCACACTGTCCTGCGGGCGCGGCACGATCCCGTGTGGGGACGCTTTCTGATTCGCGAAGGGTTTTCGGCGCCGGCGCTGAGTCGCGGGCTAGCCCAGCGGCTCCTGCGCGACATTCGAAACGGCATTGCGGCAAAGCGATTTGTCGTTGCCGACCCGTTCATCGGTTATCTTGCGGTGGGTGGCACCGTTCTCTCTGCCATCGCGGCCGAATTGAACTATGTCGCGCCGGGCGCAGGTGCCGCGGGTATGCTGAAGGAGCTGGGTTTCAGCGGCGAGCACTTTCCGGAGCGCACGGCAGCCATGCTGCTGCAAATACTCGGCCTGAAGCGCGCGGAGGCGGAAAAGATTGCCGCGCGGCCACTGCCCATCGTCGAGGCAGCCGACGAGGCAGCTTGAAGTCGGCCAGTCGTGAGGGGAGCGTATCTGGCGATAGGTCCCCGTCCCGACTGGCAACGGGACACGAATTTATACGCCGGAGCGCGGAGCCGCCGCCCTGTCAACCTGGGTTTGCGCACCGCCTGAAAGTGGCGGGCAGGACAGCGTTGTCATTCCCGTTCTGCCGGACGCACCCGCAGGGCTGGACGGCCGATCCGCCGCGGTCGCCGCGAAGGCGCGCACGACCTCGGCTATCTGGGCAGCAATCGCGTTGATCGCACGGCGATGCCCGTCGACGATCGCCTGATATCCGCCAGACACGGGCTCGCTCACTGTAGTGTGGCAGGTCAGGGTCTCCTCGCCCGCAGACCTGCTTACACTCCACACGGCGTCAACCAGCACATGTGAACCGGGCCACGATTCAAAGCGCTGAACATCGACGCCGACCTGATAGACGGGAACCGCCTCACCACGGCCAACCGCGCTGGCAGCGAATGCGCCGGCCTGCTGGCTCACGCGAGACGCGAGTGCGTAGCGAATCTCGTCTGGAAGGGCCGACGACCAGCGATCGTCTTCCAGAACCTGCACCTGGGCCGGGTTGACCTGCACCACGAGCTGACTTCTGGCGACGGCGGCCGGCACTTTCACCGGGCGTACATCGACCCGCAAGGCGGGGCTAGTCACATTCTTCGCGACGGCCGGCTGTGCTTCGGCTCCGAGCGTATAAAAGCGCGTCTCGGGCGTTGCGCACGCCATCAGAAGCACCAGCCCAACGACAGTCACTAGCGTCCGCACCATGGTGCGGGACGAGCGGGATTGCCTTACGATCATTGCTGGTCTCCTTTCTTGCCAAACAGCAGCGCCTGCGGATGGCGCTCCAGGTATTCAGAGAGCGCATTGAGCGACTGCAGCGTCCGCGTGAGCTGCTGCATGGCGTCCTGAACGTCCGATTGCATCGGCGCAGTCTGCCGCAGCGTCGTTTCAGCGGTCGCGAATGTCTTTTGTGCGGCAGCAAGCGTGTCGCGTGCTTGCGGCACGACCTCGGTGTCCATATGCCCGAACAGCCTGCTGGCGTTCGCCAGCGCACCGTCGAGATTCGCGCCGATCCGGTCGAACGGCACCTGGTTCAGTTTCCTTGCGATGTCCGCGATCTGCACCTGGAGCTCGTCTAGCGTATTCGGCACGGTCGGCAGTTCGATCGGGTTGCTGTGCACGTCGACGCTCGCGCGAGGCGCTTTCGGGAACATGTCCAGCGCGACATACAACTGCCCCGTCAGGAGATTGCCGGTCCGCAATTGCCCGCGCAGCCCTTCCGTCACCAGGTGCTGCAGCATCTCATGCCCGCCTGGCGTGTCCGGCGCCGGCAGCGCCTCGCTGGAGCGCCGGCTGAGCCGGTCAGGGTAAAGCGCCATCGCCACCTTCATGCTGAAGCTCTTCTGCTTTTCGTCGTACTCAATACCGATCTCGGTCACCTGCCCCAGCGCAATCCCGCGAAGATCGACGGGTGCGCCAACGGACAGTCCACGCAAAGACTGATTGAAACGCATGACCACATTGAGCGGCTGGCCGTCGGGCTCGCGCATGGCGTCCGATTCGTCCGCGGCGAGCCGGAATTCCGCCCTGTCTGCTACCGGTCGTCCAGCGTCCTGCCCGGCCGGAGACTGGAATGACAGCCCTCCGACGACGACCGTCGCGAGCGATTGCGTATTGAGCTTCAGCCCATTGGAATCGAGACGCAGATCGACGCCGCTTGCATGCCACCACCGCGTATTGGTGCCGACGTACTGGTCATACGGTGCATTCACGAAGACATTCACGATGACGCCCTCGCCGTGAGGATCGAGGGAGTAGCCAATCACCTGGCCCGCCTGGATACGGTGGTAGAAGATGGGGGCGCCGATATCGATCGAGCCCAGCGAGTCGCCTCGCAGTGTGTACTGATGCCCCGGCTGTCCTGTGGTGACAATGGGCGGACTTTCAAGACCGAGGAACGCAGTTTGCCTCTCGGTCGAGCGCCCGATGTCCACGCCGATGTACGCGCCCGAGAGCAGCGTACTGAGGCCGGAGATGCCATTGGCGCCGACGCGCGGGCGCACCACCCAGAACCGCGTGCCTTGCGTCGCAAATTTCCCGGCGTCCTTGCTCAACTGGATACTCGCGACGACGCGCCGCAAGTCCGTGGTCAGCGCAATGGTTTGCACGACACCGATTTCGACGTCCTTGTATTTGACCTTCGTCTTACCAGCTTCAATTCCCTCCGCGTTATTGAAGGTGACCGTCACGACGGGCCCCTTCTCTGCAACGGATTTGACAACCAGCGCAACACCGATCAATGCCGAAATAAGTGGTACCAACCAGATGAGGGATGGCAGCCAACGCTTGCGCGGCTTGATGTCAGGTCTGGATAGATTGGAAAGATGCATCGTCTTTTTCAGGAAATGCGGTTTGTGGGGAGAGGAGCAGCCAGGGCTTCATCGGTCGCAGTTGGAGCGTGGCGCCGCCCCGCATCCACGTTGTCCCAGATGAGCCTCGGATCGAACTGATGCGATGCGAGCATCGTCAGGATCACAACCGATCCGAAAGCGAGGGCGGCCGGTCCCGCAGTGATGACGGCAAGCGAGCCGAAATGCACCAGTGTGACCGTCAGCGCAACGACGAATACGTCGAGCATCGACCATCGGCCAATGCGCTCGACGATCCGGTACAGGGTCGCTCTCTCACGGGCCCGCCAGCCCGAACCGCGACGGGCGGCTACCGTGAGAAGCGTGAGAACTACGAGCTTGAGAACCGGCACCAGAACGCTGGCGACGAAAACGACGACAGCCAGGGGCCAGTCGCCCGATGCCCAGAAATACGCCACACCGCCAAGGATCGTGTCGTCTTCCGAGCCGCCCACGGATGAGGCGTGCATGATCGGCAGCAGGTTCGCCGGAATATAGGCAATTGCGGCGGCAAGAAGCAGACTGGCCGTTCGCGTGAGGCTGTCGGGCCTGCGTTCGTGCAGCACATGCTGGCATCGGGAGCAGCGCTGGTGGACTTGCCGTTCGATACGCGTCTGAACGAGTCCACATGCGTGACAGCCGACAACTCCGGCGCGTCGTGCCGTGATGGCGGGAGACGAACCGGCTTTGCGCTCTCCCAATGGCCGTGTGAAACGCCCTCGCCCTGTACTCACTCTTGACCAGCGAACGTCCGCCATTCGAGAACGCCTGATTTCGTCACGGATCGCCCAAAGCCCGCTCGGGTCGAATGAAGCAACCAGGCCCAGCATGATGGTCAGCGTGCCCAATGCGAACAATCCCGGTCCCGGGATCACTTGCGCGATGCTGACCATTTTCACGATCGTCACCAGCACGCCGAGCATGAACACTTCGACCATGCCCCACGGCCGAACGAGCTGCACGAGACGCACCATCACATTGAAACGGGGTGGCAGTTTGCCTAGCCGCAGCGGCACGAGCACGTAGAGCAATGCGAGCAATTCGATCAACGGGAAAAGCACCGCTGAGCAAAACACCATCACCGCGACGACACACATGTTGCCGGACCAGAGCGAGCGCACGGCGCCAAACAGCGTCGCCTCGGATGTCATACCGTTCGCGCGCATCTCGATCACCGGGAAACTCTGCGCGATGCAAAAAGCGATCAACGCGGCGAGCGTCACAGCGCAAATCCAGTCAAGCGACAATGCGGAGCCCGGCAACGCTGTGAGGCCCGCACCGCATCGCGAGCAGGCAGCACGGCGCCCCTTCGCGGCAGAAGGCTTGCGAAACAGCAGATCGCATTCGTGGCAGACAATAAGTCTTTGGTAGTCCATACGGAAATGAAGCGGAAATCCATGGGCATTCACACTCTCACCATGCCCAGATCCGCGTGCGGCGCAGATCGGGCCGGCAATCGATGTGTGTCCAACGGCTATCGACGTGGCTGGAGCCACTGCTGAACGGCGAGGGCGGTCCTGCTGGATCGCCCTCGTGTTTCACGAGCGCCCGGTCTTTGCAGTCGACGCGCTCGCTTGCTGAGCCGCGGGCAGTTCTCCCATCGCCTGGAAGAGCGCCGCCGTATCGCTCATGCGCTGACCTGCGGCGCGCGCTGCAGCGATCTGTGCGTTCAGATAACGCGACTCGCTGGCGTGCGTCGCCGCCGAAGGCAGCGAGCCCAGGCGTTGGCGCGATGCCGTGTCGTCGAATGCCGTCCGCGCTGCGTCGGTGGCGACTTCGCTCGACACGAGAGTCTGTGCGTCGTTATCCAGCGCGGCGAGCGAATTCGCCACGTCCTGGAACGCAGACAGCACGGTCGCCTTGTAGTGCAGCACGGCGGCGTCGTACGCATCGATCGACGCGCGGCGCTGCGCTAACAGCGCGCCACCATGGAAGATCGGCTGCGAGAGGCTGGCCCCGATGGCCCACAGACCGCCCGCACCCGAGACCACTGCCGGCCAGCTGAAACCGCCGCGACCCATCGCGCCCGTCAGCGACAGGCTCGGGAAGAGTTGCGCCGTTGCCTCACCCACGTCGGCGGCTGCGGCCTTGACGGCGGCGTCGGCTGCCTGGATGTCCGGGCGCGAGCGCAACAGGTCCGAAGGCACGGCGACGGGCACGTGCTCGGGCAGCGACAGGCTGTCCAGATCCGGCACGCTCGGGGCATTGTCCGGTGTACGGCCGATCAGCACCGCGAGTGCATGAACCGCAGTCGCGCGTTGCTGACGCAGTGCGGGCAACGTCGCCGCGATGGAGGCCGCATCCTGTTTCGACCCGAACGCCTGGGCTCGCGAGACCGAGCCGAGCGCGTAGCGCTGCGCATCTTCGTTCGCCGCATCGTTCGACACGGCGACGAGCCGCTCGGTGAGCACAGTCTCGCGATCGAGTGCCGCCACATTGATCGTGGCAGCCACGATGTTTGCAGCGAGCGCACGGCGCGACGCTTCCAGCTCGAACGCCTGCACATTCACACGGGCCGCGCTCGCGGAATTCGCATAGCGCGTCTGGCCGAACAGGTCGAACGTGTAATGCGCCTGCAACTGTCCGGCAAAGAAGTTGTATTGCACCTGCTCGGGCAGGCCAAGCTGGGGTGCGACCGGTGAACGGGCGCGCTGTACCTGCGCGGCGCCATCGATCGATGGCAGCGTCGATGAGCCGATCTGCGCGCGCAATTGCTCCTGCGCCGATGCGAGCGTACGCTGCGTCGCCGCGAGCGTCGGGCTGTTGCGCAGTCCTTCATCGACGAGTGCGTCCAGCGCGGCGCAGTGGTAGAGCCGCCACCATTGGGGCCCCGGCGTGGCGCCGACGTCGAAGGTCTGCGCAACGCCACCCGCTGCCACCGTCTTCGCCGGCTGCGCCTGCGCACCGTAATGCTCGGGCGCCGGCATCGCCGGCGGCTCGCCGCTGGGCCCGAACGAACACGCCGTCATGGCGAGCGCCGCAGCCGCCGCAACCACGGATGCCTTGTAAGTAAAACTCATGATCAACCCTCCGTATGCTCGACGACGACCGGTTGCTCGCCGCGCTCGTCACTGCGGACCCTGAAGCAGGTCGCGTAGAGCGCCGGCAGGAAGAACACCGTCAACAATGTCGCGACGGTGATGCCGCCCATCAGCGCAGTCGCCATCGGCCCGAAGAAGCCCGAGCGCAGCAGCGGAATCAGCGCGAGCACGGCGGCGGCGGCCGTCAGCATGATCGGCCGGAAACGTCGCACCGTTGCGCCGATGATGGCGTCGAAGCGCGCGTGCCCCGCCGCGATGTCCTGATCGATCTGGTCCACCAGAATCACGGAGTTGCGCATGATGATGCCGAACATCGCGATCACTCCAAGCAACGCGACGAAGCCAAACGGTTTGCCGAACAGCAACAGCGCCGTCACCACGCCGATCAGACCCAGCGGTGCGGTGAGCACGACGATGAACGTGCGCGCGAAGTTCTTCAGCTGGATCATCAGCAGCGTCAGCACCGCAATGATCATCAGCGGCATTTCCGCGTTGATCGACGTCTGGCCCTTCACGCTCTCCTCGACCGCCCCGCCCACCTCGATCCGGTAGCCCACAGGCAGCTTCGCGCGCACAGCCGTGAGTGCGTTCTCGATGTCGTGCGTCACGTCGATGCCTTGCGCGTCGCCGCGCACGTCGGCCTGCACGGTGATGGTCGGCTGGCGGTCGCGCTCCCAGATCACGCCGTACTCGAGCGTGTCGCGCACATGTCCGAGCGAGCCGAGCGGAACCGGGCCGTTCGGTGTCGGCATCGCAAGGCTCGTGAGCTTTGCGGGATCGACGCGCTCGCTCTTCGGCGCACGCAGATCGACATTGATCAGCTTGTCGCGCTCGCGGTACTGCGTGACGGTGTAGCCGGACAGCGTCATGGCGAGGAAGTTCGAAACGTCCTCTGACGTAACGCCAAGCTGGCGCGCGCGGTTCTGGTCGATCTCGAACGAGATCGAACGTTCGGCCGGCTCGTCCCAGTCGAACTGGACGTTGCGCGTGCGCGAATCGGCACGGACCTTCTCTGCGACCGTTTCCGCGATCGATCGCACCGTCGCGATATCGTCACCGCTCACGCGGAACTTGATCGGAAAGCCCACGGGCGGACCGTTTTCGAGTCGTGCCACACGTGTGCGAGCACCGGAAAAGTCCTTCTCCAGTTTCGCGTCCAGCCAGTGCATCAGTTCCTCGCGTGTTTCGACGTCTTTCGCCGTGATCACGAACTGCGCGAAATTGGGCTGCTGGAGCTGCTGGTCGAGCGGGAGATAAAAGCGCGGCGCACCCGTGCCGACGAAGTCGACGTAGTGGTCGATCCCGGCTTTGCCATCGAGGACCTTCTCGAGGCGCCTGGATTCACGTAACGTCGCCTCGAACGAAGCGCCTTCCGGCAGCCTGAGGTCGACCAGCAGTTCGGGCCGCTCGGAGTTCGGGAAGAACTGCTGCGGCACGCGCGTGAACGCAACCATGGCGAGCGCGAACAGGCCGCAAGTGACGCCGAGCACGACCCAGCGCCGCTCGATGCACCACGTGACCCAGCCCGACAGGCGTCGGTAGAAGCCCGTGTTGTACACCTCGTGCTCATGGTCGTGTCCGGCTCCAGCGTGAACCTTCCGCTCGGGCAGCAAGTGAAAGCCGAGCAGCGGCACCAGTACGACCGCCGCGAACCACGAGATGATCAGCGCGATGGCCGACACCTCGAAGATCGAGCGGGTGTACTCCCCCGTGCTCGACTTCGCCAGCGCGATGGGCAAAAAGCCGGAGACCGTCACGAGGGTTCCGGTCAGCATCGGAAATGCCGTGCTCGAATACGCAAACGCCGCCGCGCGCATGCGGCTCCAGCCCTGCTCCAGCTTCACCGCCATCATCTCGACGGCAATGATCGCGTCATCGACGAGCAGGCCCAGCGCTAGCACGAGCGTACCGAGGGAGACCTTGTCCAGCCCGATACCGAAGAAATGCATGCACAACGCGGTCACGGCAAGCACGATCGGGATCGTGATCACCACCACCATGCCCGTGCGCAGACCGAGCGAAACGAGGCTCACGACCAGCACGATCGCCACGGCTTCTCCGACCGAACGCACGAACTCGTCCACGGAGTGCTTGACCGCGTGCGGCATGCTCGAAACCGGCACGAGCTTCAGACCCGCGGGCAGCGTTGCCTGTAGTTCGGCAGTCTTCGCGTCGAGCGCCTTGCCGAGATCGATGACGTCGCCGCCCTTTTGCATCGTCACACCGATGCCGAGCGCCGCCTGGCCGCCAACGCGCATCTGCGTCACGGGCGGATCGTCATAGCCGCGCTTGATGGTTGCAATGTCGCCAAGACGGAACGAGCGTTTGTTGACGGTGATCAGCGTGTCCGCAAGCGCCCGCTCGTCCTTGAACGCGCCGCTCGGCCGCACGAATACGCGGTCGTCCGCCGTCGTGATGGTGCCGACGGGCGCGACGGCGTTCTGCGCGTCGATTGCCTGGGCGAGCTGCTGCGGCGTGATCGAAATACGCGTGAGCTGCGCATTCGAAATTTCGACGAAGATATGCTGATCAGGGTCGCCGAAGTAATCGACCTTGGCAACGCCCGGCACGCGCAGCAGAACCGTACGCAGCTGGTCCGCATAGTCGTGCAGTTGCGCGCGCGTAAAGCCGTCGCCTTCGAGCGCGTAGATGTTCGTATAGACGTCGCCGAACTCATCGTTGAAGAAGGGTCCTGCCACGCCCACTGGAAGCGTCGCGCGGATGTCGCCCACCTTCTTGCGAACCTGGTACCAGGTCTCGGGCACCTCCTTGACGGGCGCCGAGTCCTTCATCGCGAAGAAGATCATCGACTCGCCGGGACGCGAGTAGCTCTTGATGTTGTCGACATACGGCGCCGCCTGCAACTGGCGGCCGATGCGGTCCGTTATCTGTTCCTGTACTTCGCGGGCGGTCGCGCCCGGCCAGTACGTCTTGATGACCATCGTCCGGAACGTGAACGGCGGGTCTTCCGATTGCGCAAGCTTCGTATAGCCAATCACCCCGAAAAGCGTGGCCAGCCCGATCAGAAAAATCACGAGCTGCTGGTGCCCCAGCGCCCATGCGGAGAGGTTAAAGCCCGTACCGCTGGCGCGTTCCTCGCCGGAAGCATTCGCCGGCGCGCGTTCGAGCGCGTTTTCGTCGTCGCGCGCGTTCATACCGAGCCCTCCGGATGCAGCGGAGGCACCACTTGCACTTGCTGCCCGGAACTCACGGCATGCACGCCCTGCAGGATGACGCGGTCGCCATCGTGCAGTCCCGAACTGAGCGAGACCGTGCGCTCGTCGTACCGCTGGATCGTGACGGGGCGCAATTCGAGCGTGTCGCTGCCTTTACGCACGACCCACACGGCCGGATTCTCACCCTTGTGAAAGAGCGCCGTCACCGGCAGCGTAAAGAGCTGTCCGGCAGCGAGATCGTCGGCTGCGCTGAATGCCACATTCGCGGTCATGCCAAGACGCACGTCGGGACTCGGCGCAGTCAGCGTGAGCTTCACACGCCACGTGCGGCTTTCCGGGTCAGCCGCCGCCGACACCTCGCGCACCTGCGCTTCGAAAGTCTTGCCGGGCAGCGCGGGCAAGGTGACGCGCGCCTTGCTGTCGACGGCCAGCGAGCCCACCGCCCTTTCGGGCGCATCGCAAACGATATCGACGTCGCCGGTCCAGTCGAGGTGATACACAGCCTGGCTTGCCTGAACGTTCTGGCCGGTATCCGCATCCTCCGACGTGATGACGCCGTCGTGGTCCGCGGTAAGCGTCGCGTAGCGCAGGTGATCCGTCGCGAGCGCCATCTGGGCGAGAGCGGAAGTACGCTGTGCGAGTGCGGAAGCGTAGGCATCCTGAGTTTGCTCCAGCTGCGCAGGCGCAATCAGGTTTGCGCGCGCCTGCACCTCATCGCGGTCGAGCTGCTGCTTGGCGAAGACCAGGCGATGCTCGGCGGCGTCGAGTTGCGCGCGCGCATTGACGAGGTTGTTCTGCAGATCTGTCGGGTCGAGCAACGCAACCGTCTGTCCCGCCTTGACCGTATCGCCGATACGCACTCGCCGCTCGATGACCTTGCCCCCCACCCGGAACGACAGAGGCGTGGAATAACGCGCCTGCACCTGTGCGGGCAGCGAGGCGCTGTCGACACGCCCATCCGGATGAACCGCAAGCGCAACGACGGGCTTGACCTCCGGGACGACTGCGTCGCGCTGGTGGCATGCACAAAGGACGATGGCGCTGCACGCCGCAAAGGCGACGGTCGCCTTGCGCGTCGATGGAAAGAAGGAAGGTAACAGGGAGCGCACTCGTTTCAGCGCGACAAGACCGGAATGTTTCACGATGTTCACACAAGGCAGGTGATGAATTCAGGTGGAAAAGTCGTCCGCGTCGATGGCCAGCGGCGCCTGCGAGACGCGCGTTGCCAGTAACGCGAAAACAAAGCCATTGATGAAGAACTAATCCTCTTTGATGACCCGATCGAACGGCGGCGCAAGCTTCTTTGAAAGGCCATCGCATCGGGTAGGCAACACGTGCCTCGAAGCGAATCAGCACCATTTGACAGGCGCATTCACTGATGCACGCGCGCACATCTGCACGACGTCTGCGGACTTGGGCGCTGGGCAGCTACAGCGTCCCGGAGACGCGTTCGCTACCCCTCGGTCCCGCCCGTTTCCCGCTTCCACCGTCGCACGGGTGACATTAGACCCATTTCTGATGATATTGTCAACTATGAGATTTGAATCTACAATCTGAGGATACATAGGAGGAGCTAACATGCCCAACGTCCCGAGTTCGCGCACGAGCCGTCGGCAACCGTTGAAGGGACCCAGTCCATCCAGTCCGGGCCACGAACCCAGCGCAACACGATCGCCGCGCGTGGCCCGACGCAAGCTCGAAACGCGGCTTCGTCTGCTCGATGCTGCGTTCGAACTGGTGGCGGAGAAGGGAATGGACGGCGTCACGATCACCGAGATCACGAACGCCGCCGACGTGGGATTTGGGTCCTTCTACAACTACTTCGACTCAAAGGAAGGGATCTTCACCGCGCTTGTCGAATGGCTGTTCGAGGAATTCGCCAGTACGCTCGATCGTCTCGCCACGGGGTTGTCGGACCCGGCCGAAGCGGTTGCAGTGTCGGTACGTCATACGCTTTTACGCGCCTATCGGGAGCCCGTCTGGGGGCAACTACTGATACGCGAAGGGCTATCCACGCGCGCACTGAGCAGGGGGCTGGGTCAGCGGCTACTGCGGGACACGAAGAGAGGGATTTCGGAACGACGCTTCATCGTCGCGGACGAACTGATGTGTGTGTTTTCCGTGATCGGCACTGTCGTCGCTGGAGTAGCAGCCGAGCTTCACCTTTCCGGATCTTCGAAACGGGCGGTTCGCGCACGAAAGGCTCTTCGATCCAGGCACGAAAAGTTCGCCGAGAGCACGGCGGCGATTGTGTTGCAGGCGTTCGGCATCAAGCGCACGGAAGCCGAAAGGATCGCTCGCCGTCCACTCCCTGCGCCCCCTCAAGCGGCGTGCATCTGAAGCGATATGGCGGCCTGACGCCAGGCGCGACAGGCCCTCGCAGGCAATCGAGCATCATCCGCTGTCTGCTCGCGCACTACGCAGCGACCGCTGATCTGCAAACGATCAGTCCTGGTAAAGCGTACTTGCCAGATAGCCCCGCCGTAGTTCCCGCAGCGCTGAAACAACGACAGCACTGACAGGCAGCGCAAGCAGCACACCGAAGAAACCGAACAGTTGCCCAAACGCCAGCAACGAGAAAATAACCGCCAGCGGATGCAGGCCGATGCGCTCACCAACGAGCCTGGGCGTAAGAACGACACTCTCGAGTACCTGTCCGATACCATATACGACGGCCACCGCTGCGAAGCCGTACCAGTTCCCAAATTGCAGAAACGCGGCGAGCAGCGCAAGCACCAGCGCGGTCGAGAAGCCAATATACGGGACGAACACGGCAAGTGCGGTGAGAAGGCCGACAGGCAGCGCGATGTCCAGCCCGGCGATCGCCAGCGCTATGGGGTAAAACACCGCAAGTATCACGACGACGAGCAGTTGCCCACGGAGGTACTGCGCCAACATGTGGTCGATCTCCGCAACGAAGTGGCGAGTTTTTCCAAGCCAGCGCCGCGGCACAAAACTCTCCATGCGCTCGAGCGCCTCGTGCCTGTCGTAGAGCAGATAGAAAAGAACGACCGGCACCAGCACCGCATTGCCCACGAGGCTGATCATCATATTGCCGCTCGTGCGCACGTACTCCCACACAGCGAGGACAGCGCCGTGCTCGCCCGAGATCAGTCGCGCCGTCAATGCGTCGCGGACACTCGCCAGATCGAGCGAATAGTGGATTCCCAGGAAAGCCAGCCGGGGTTTCAGCGTCGCATCTAGTTTGGTCGCCAACGAAGGCACCTGTCTTGCGAGCTCGGGCCCTTCTCTCTGGATGACCACGAATATCAGCAAAACAAACAGCAGAACAAGCGACGCGAACAGGGAAATCATGACGAACGCCGCGAGACCGCGGGGTACGCGATGCCGTACGAGCCACTCCACGCCTGGCTGCAAAACGTACGCAATCATGGCACCGAGCAGAAACGGCGTAAGGACGGGACGCAGGATCCATAGCAGGACGCCAGCCGACAGCGCAACGGCTCCCCAGAACAATGATTGGCGATGGTAGACAGTCATAGGTATGACCTTTCGGCGTTTAAGCATCTGTTCGGCACGGGAGCGGCGCCGCAAAATTGGCTTCACTCGCATGCGCTGCCTTTACCCTGCCCTGATCACCACGCATTGCGGGCACCACATGGGGACAGCGGCGACACACCCGTAATTCGCATATGTGATATTATCATCATAATTGGCTATTCAGTCAACTATGGTTTGACCTGCCCCCTTCCGCGGCATGCGTTGCCGCTCGCAGCACAGCACTATCTCCGATATGGAACCGCTTGCCAGGTTAAACCGGCTTACTGAACTCAGTACCGTCCGGGTGCACGCATGCAGAATACCTGACGACAGCTACCTCGCATATTTTCCCGCCACGCGGCATCGGTAGCGGCATTGGCATGGACCATTATCGGCAAGAAGCAGGGCAGCAAGTGACTTCTTCATTGATACCTCACTGGGAGTGTTGCATCTGTTCTCAGGCGGCCACGTGAGCCGATGAAGTTCAGTGTATCTGCTCACTATTCAATGCAAGCAGGCGCTCCAGTTCCAGCAGCGCCTCGCCAAGCAGGTCAATGGCGCCGTTGGGCGTGGACGCCGTAGCAGCACTGCGCAGCGCGGCCTGTACGATCTGGTGAGCGCTTTCTGGTTTTGCTTTACCGATCCTCGCGATGAATTGCTTTTCCATAAGTACTCCTTCTCTGGGAACAAGAATCCGGCACCTGATGGATGAGGTGACGGCGGGAAGTATATGCGCCTCAGAAGTTGAATCGCCGCTCGCAACTATTTGTTTCCATCTTGCCAACGAGAAAGGCGGTGGGCTGGTCCGCGCGAGTTCGTAACGTTGCGCCTGGGGGAACTGTTCGTTGGCGCGCAGTTGCTTGCACAGTAGGTGGTTAGTAATTCGATAGACTCTCGCTCAACGAACTGGCGGCCCCATCACAATTGCCGACACAGCTCCCTAAGCTGCCGACGCGTCCCTCGCCACCGCTTCCGCAATTCCCCCAATAAAACTGATAGAAGCTGCTTGCTGCCGCGAAGTCCTGCGCGAATGCGCACGACACTCGCGGCCACTATGGATGTTTGTATTGCAGTTGCCTCTTTCATCGACCACCCGGCGAAAACCGGCGCGGCGAACGAGACGCGGCAACACGGCGACGACCTATTACCGCGCCTGGCTTCGACGGATAGCTGTCGCAAGTTCCTCTACATTTTTTGCTCGCACCATCATGTATGATATAATCGTCATTTTCGATATCGGACAGCGCACGTCTCTTCTTCTACAGGCATGGGCACATCGGTGGATGGCGCCTGCTGCGCCATGAGGCAGGCAATGACGTTTTGCGCGTCTCTTCCCCTGCCCGAGCCATGCGACAAGTACTTCTGGTCACTTTCCGCCTCATCGTCCTTGCATTGGCCGGCCTCCTTCCAGCCGTTGCATGCTCGGCGGGCACGTTGCCTCCCGGGACGGACAGTGGCTACTTCCCGCCCATCGCTGGCGTCGGTTCTGACGCGGCGGAAGCACTCAATGCGCTTCAGGCCAGGGAAGACGCGATCAGGCAGCGGGCGTCGACGGCAACCGGTGATGCCGAACTGATCGAACTGGACTCGCTGAGCCGGCGCATAGTCGACGACGTCGACAGACTGGTCGCAACCTCGCTGCAGCCCGAACTCGAAAGGACGCATGCGCAACTCGATGTGCTCGGCGCGGCGCCCGCCGCCGGTGCAAGGCCGGAAACACCCGCCGTCGCCCGGCAACGCGACGCCCTCACGGCGCAGCAAACGCGGCTTGATGCGCAAGTCAGGCAGGCGCAAGGCATTAAGGGCGATCTGGCCAACGTCGACGCACAGATCGGACGATTGCTCCACGAACATCTGAAAGACCAACTGGTGCTTCGCACCGACAGCATTCTGAGCGCTGCGTTCTGGTCGCCCATGGTTCACCCGGAAGCGGCTGACTATCAGAGCCTGCGTGCGTTTGGACAGCAAGTCGAAAAGCAGATGCAATCGATGTGGCAACCGGGACGCTTCCTCGCCACGACGATCCTTCTGCTGGCCGCGCTAGCCTGCGCAACAGTTGGTGCCAGCCTTCTTGAACGAACGCTAGGATTGGTTTGCATTCGACGTCTGCCGGAAGGACGGCTGCGGCGCAGTGCCTTCGCGATATCGACCGTGTTTGCGACGCTTGCGACCACGATGGTTGCGATACACCTGGTCAGCGTGGCCATTGTCAATCAACAAAGCTTGTCGCCGGCCCTTCAGACTTTCACTGACGAGCTTGTCAAGCACATCGTCAACTGTGCGTTGGTCCTCGCGCTTGGCAGGGCGTTCCTGTGTACCGGGCATCCTAGCTGGCGCCTGCCTGCTATCGCTGATCCGGTTGCGCAGGCGCTCAGATCTTTTCCACGGACGTTGGCCGCGCTCCTGCTGTTTTCAGGGGCGATAGAGCAAATCAACAGAGCCGTCGACACCAGCCTTCAGCTCACGATTTTCACTCGCGGTCTCGTCGCGTTGATCGTCGCGTTGACCATCGGCGCTTCGTTGCTTCATGCGAACCGGGTACGTACCGCACTGGCCGCAGCCGGAAAATCGCCTGAAGGTCGGTCGACACTTGCGGGTCTGATTCATGCTGCCGTCTGCGTTGTCGTAGTGGGCGCCCTGGCTGCATTAGTCTGCGGGTACATTTCCGTTGCGCGCTTCCTGACCTACGAACTCGTGTGGTTCGACATCGTCCTGTGCAGTCTCTATTTTCTCGTGATCGTTACGCGCGATGTATGCGAAAGCAGCTTTTCTCCGGCGCATGCAAGCGGCAATACGATCAAGCATCTGTTTGGCCTCGAAAATACCCATCTCGCACAGATCTCGACAGCGCTTACCGGGATTTGCCGAAGCGCACTCATCGTCGCCGCAGTCATTGCGCTGCTCACAGGCGGTCTCGGAACAACGCCCGCGGACCTCATCGACAGCATTCTCGAGGTGCTAGGCGGCGACCGGCTGCGTGCGCTCAATATCGTCCCCGCTCATATCTTCAGCGCCCTGCTCACATCCGGCGTCGGAATATATCTGGTGCGGTCCGTGCGCAAATGGTTCGACAGGGAGTTGTTGCCCAAGACAGAAATGAGTCCCGGCATGCGGGCGTCGTTGCTCACATTGTTTGCGAACATCGGCTACGTACTCGTCGTGCTGCAGTCCTTGTCTGTGCTAGGAGTCAGATGGCACAACCTTGCATGGATAGTCAGTGCATTGTCGGTGGGAATCGGTTTCGGTCTGCAGGAGATCGTGAAGAACTTTATCTCCGGACTCATCTTGCTCGCGGAGCGGCCGGTGAAGGTGGGCGACATGATCAGTATCGCCGGCATCGAGGGGGACATACGGCGCATTAGTGTGCGTGCCACCCAGATCCAGCTTGCAGACAAGTCGACTGTGATCGTGCCGAACTCACAGCTCATCTCGCAGAACGTGCGTAACGTCACAATGGGAAACACCACACAAGGTATCGCCTCCCTGGTGCTCACATTCGCTCTCGACGTCGACCCGGAGCAGGTCCGCGACATTCTTCTCGATGCCTACAGGGATCACCCTTCGGTTCTGGCGCATCCGGCACCATCCGTCATGTTCAGTCAGTTGACGCCCGAAGGCATCACGCTCACTGTCACGGGGCATGTGAGGAGTCCCAGGATCGCTGCCGACACCAAAAGTGAACTGCTGTTCGCCATCCTGAAGCGGCTACGCGCCGCGGACATCCCTTTGTCGAACCCACGAACGGTTTTGGTCCATGCACCGCACGGTTGCCTCCCCAATGGGCTTGGGGCGGCTTCGGGCGGGCAGCGCCGTAGCAGTTTTTCGTTAGCCGGCGCAACGAGCGTATCGGCGAACGCCCGGAATACTGCGGGCGGCGTCGAGGTGTAGCGCAGGTCTTGCGAGGATTCTCAATGTCAGTCGCCCGGCCCGCACAAAGCATCCTCGCCCAGTCAGCACCCTGCGCAAGTTGTCAATGCTCGACATTCCACTCGTCGCCGAGCTTTCGGCCATCGACGGATGGCGCCCTCTCATCCAGTCAACTGTGAAAATGAAGGAACGAGTGCGAATCGCAACAGTTCAGCGGCGCACGCCTCGCGCGAGATTGATCTGCGTCAATATCGTCGGGTCAGGGATAGCGCAGTCTTTTTGCATGACCGTTGCGAGGGCACACCCGGCGGCATCCACTCTCCTGCAGCAGCGAACGTGGCTCGACCCCCGGTTGGGACGGCCCGGCCTCGTCGGACGACCCGGACGCTTTGACGGGTGGGAAACGCAATTTCCGTACGGGACTGCGTGGTGCCTTTCGACGATCCCTGGCTGGCGGGGCCACGCGTCAGTTTTCGGTCGATGCAGCCGCAAGCGGGTATCGCCGGGTGGTCGAAACCCGCCTTCTTGAATGCTGCGCGGTATGAATCTGCTGCTGAGGAGACAACGCAATGACCGAGTCCCGGAATGAGGTGAAGGCGAACGGCGCGAAAGCAGCCAACAAGCCAGGCAAGAAAGCATACGAGAAGGAACTGGCTTTGCTTCACATTGAACTGGTCAAGCTACAGGAATGGGTGGTGCGGACCGGTGCGAAGATTTGTATCGTATTCGAAGGGCGTGATGGCGCCGGCAAGGGCGGCGTGATCAAGGCGCTTACCGAGCGAGTGAATCCGCGCGTTTTCCGGGTCGTCGCGTTACCAGCACCGACTGATCGCGAAAAGACACAGATGTTCTTTCAACGCTATCTTCATCACCTGCCGGCTGCCGGCGAAGTCATCGTGTTCGATCGAAGTTGGTACAGTCGGGCAGGTGTCGAACGGGTCATGGGCTTTTGCACTGAGGCAGACGTGCAGATGTTCATGTTGGCCACACCGCTGGTGGAGCGTGCCTTCATCGACTCCGGGCTCATCCTCATCAAGTACTGGCTGGAAGTCGGCCCTGAAGTGCAGACGCGCAGGCTGGAAGCCCGGATTCACGATGAGCGCAAAATCTGGAAACTTTCGCCGATGGATCTCGAGTCCTATCGCCGCTGGTATGACTACTCACGGGCGCGAGACGCGATGTTCACCATGACGGACACAGAGTACTCGCCGTGGTATGTCGTGAAGGCTGATAACAAAAAGCGCACTCGACTCAACGTTATCAGCCATCTGCTCAGCAAGATTCCGTACGAGGCTTTGCCGCGCAAGAAGATTTCGTTGCCCCAACGTCAGAAACCCGAAGGCTATCGTGAACCGGATCACCATTTCAGGTATGTGCCCGAGAAGTTCTGAAGTCGCATTGCAACTGGCAAGCAATCAGGACTGGCAAACGTCTGCTGCATGGTCCGATCTCGCAGGAGGGCCGATAAATTAGCGTGCGGCGCGCGCGTGCTTCGCCAAATGGTTGCCGCTTGCTTCAAAGGACGAATTCGAGGAACGACAAGAATGTACCGGATAGAGGAGCCACGGCTAGGTGGTCTGCGGATCAGGGAATGGCGACGCCGTACGCATCTTGCGATCGGGCTGCTGTTAGTGGTGCTGACGGGATCGACGATTGGGATTGCGCTGCTCGACCACACGGATGCACCGGTAAGCACCAAGACGTTCACGGCGTTTTGGGATGCGATCAACCTCATCACGACACTTGGCGACTTCTCGGACTTCAATGCGGACCAGAAGGTTTTCATGCTGGTCGCCATTATCGTCACGATGGTGGTCGCGGGCTACGCGTTGCGCCAGCTAACGGGGATGCTGTCGGGCGACGACGTGATGATTATTTGGGAGAACAAGGTCATGGAACGCACGCTGGAAACGCTGGGCAACCATGTGGCGGTTTGCCCGTTTGGCGCGGTTGGCCAGATGGTCGCCGCCCGCCTCCGGGACGCGGGATCGACCGTGCTGGTTCTCGATTCCGACGCGAAGCAGGCCGAAAAGGCGTCACGACTCGGATATATGGTCATGCTCGGCGATCAGAATTCGTTCGACGACGTACTCGAACGTGCCAGGCTGGATACCGCCCATGCGCTCTTCCTGACCGGTTCCGATCCCAACAGCAATCTGGAAATCACGCTGGTGGCGCACACGCTCAATCCGGACCTCAAGATCGTGGTATCAGGCGAGAACGATTTGCGCAGGATGTTGCTGCAAAGGGCAGGCGCGTCGACCGTGATCGACCAGAACGACATCGTCGCGCGCGCCATGGTCGTGGAGATCGATGGCCACCACGTGGCGCAACGCAAGTGAAGACCGGTGATTGCCACGCAATCCGGAGACCGGCATGACCGGGCGACTTTTCTAGAGTCGCGGCTTATTGGACAACTGTGGGAGCCGCGCGACCATGGGACAAGACTCATCAACACGTTCCACCAGCGGCTTTCGCGTTCCGCTGCCCGAATGGATCCGCGATTATCGGAAGACGTGGATCAAGCCCGATATGGTCGCCGGTGTCTCTGCCGCGGCGGTCGTCCTTCCGAAAGCCATGGCCTACGCGACTGTCGCTGGGCTGCCCGTGCAGGTCGGGCTGTACACGGCCTTCGTTCCGATGGTGATCTACGCCTTCCTCGGCACATCGCGCCCGCTCAGCGTGAGCACCACCGCGACGATCGCGATCCTCACCGCAGCCGCACTGGTCCGGGCGGTCCCGGGCGCGGGCCCAGCAGAGCTGCTAGTAGCCTCTGCGACGTTGACATTGATGGTCGGTGCGATCCTCACGCTCGCAGGGCTCCTGCGATTGGGCTTCGTTGCAAGCTTCATTTCCGATCCCGTGTTGACGGGGTTCAAGGCTGGTCTCGCCGTGGTTATCGTGCTGGATCAGTTACCGAAGCTGCTCGGCATTCACTTCCCCAAAGGGTCGTTTTTCCATAACGTGCTGGCGATCGTCACGGGTATTCCACACGCAAGCGCAGCGACGGTCGCTGTGGGAGTGCTGACAGCAGGTGTTCTGGTGGCAATCGAACATTTCTTTCCACGAGCTCCCGCCCCGCTGTTAGCGGTGGCGGGCGGGATCGGCGCCGTAAGCCTGCTCCACCTGCAATCTCACGGCGTCGACATTGTCGGTCACGTGCCGCCGGGCTTGCCTTCCTTCACCATGCCGGACCTTTCCTTTCTCGCATCGCTCGGGCCGGCTGCCGCGGGCATTGCTCTGATGAGCTTTACCGAAACCGTCGCATCGGGGCGAGCGTTCGTCGAGCGCGGCGAACCCGTGCCGAATGCCAGTCGGGAGCTGCTGGCGATCGGGCTGGCTAATGCGGGGGGCGCGCTGTTGGGCTCGATGCCGGCCGGCGGCGGAACGACGCAGACAGCCGTCAACCGGCTCGTCGGTGCCCGCAGCCAGCTTTCCGAGCTGGTCACTGCTGCCGTCACGCTAGGCACGATGCTGCTGCTTGGGCCTTTCATTGGACTCATGCCGCAAGCCACAATGGCGGCAGTTGTCATCGTCTATTCGATCGGCCTGATCGAGCCATCGGAATTTCGCGCGATTGCCACTGTGCGGCGCACGGAGTTTCTCTGGGCCGTGATTGCGGTTTTCGGCGTTGTGCTGTTTGGAACGCTGCCGGGCATACTGACCGCCATTGTCGTGTCACTTCTGGCGCTTGCTTACCAGACATCCGATCCACCGGTGCGTGTCTTGCGCCGCAAGCCTGGTACGAACGTGTTCCGCCCCGTGTCCGCGGAGCACCCCGACGACGAAGTCTTTCCCGGCCTCCTGTTGTTGCGGCCGGAGGGTCCAATATTCTTTGCGAACGCCGAACGCGTCGGGCAGAAGATTCGCACGGTGATCAAGCAATATCACCCGCAAATCGTCGCGCTACATTTGCGCGCTGTGCCCGATCTCGAGTACACGGCGCTGAAGATGCTGACGGAAGCGGAAAAAGACCTGCGCAAGCAGGACATCGAGCTCTGGCTGGTTGGTCTCAACCCGGGCGTACTGGCGATGGTGCAGCGTTCGCCGCTCGGCGAGGCCCTCGGGCGCGGCCGGATGTACTTCAACCTCGATCGCGTGGTGGCGGCATGGCAGGCGCGGCGATCAGCCGATCGCGCAGCGCCGCTCGGGTAGCTGCGCATCGAGCACGCCGACCGGCTGCTCGTTCAGCATTCCAGACCGCAATGAATGCCCCGGCACAGGGCATCTGATCGTCTCGATAGCGGCGCGCGCGATTTGGGCATCGCGTCTTCCATTCGCGCGCTCACCGTTCAGGAAGGTTGGAAGGCGACGAATTTCCTGCTTGCGATTCGGTCGTGCGGCGAACGTTGAACCACGCCGCATACAGAGCCGGCATGAAGAAAATGGTCAGCAAGGTCGCAACGGTTAGGCCGCCCATGATGGCGATGGCCATAGGCGCCCAAAATATGCTTCGGGTCAGCGGAATCATGGCGAGCACCGTGGCCGCAGCGGTCAGCGTGACCGGACGCGTCCGATGCACGGCCGCATCGACGACCGCCGTCCACGTGTCCCGCCCTTGCGCGATTTCCGTCTGCACCTGGTCGACAAGAATCACGGAGTTTCGCATGATCATCCCGCTCAGCGCGGTGATGCCAAGAATGGCGACGAACCCGAGCGGCGCCTGGAAAATGAGCAGCGCCGCGACGACGCCGATGAGCCCCAGCGGGGCCGTGAGGAATACCATCGTCATGCGCGAGAAGCTCTGAAGCTGCAGCATCAGGATAGTCAGGATGGTGACCAGCATCACGGGAAATACCGCCATCAGCGCGCGATTGGCCTTGTCGCTTTCCTCGACCGCGCCGCCGACGTCGATGCGGTAACCGAAGGGCAGATTCGCCTCGATGTCCTTCAGGAGCGGCCGGATTTCCTGGGTCACTGACACGCCCTGTTCACCATCCTTGACGTCCGCCCGCACGGTGATCGCCATGTCACGGTTGCGGCGCCAGAGCACCGGCTCTTCAAGTTCGTAGCGCACGCGTGCGACCTGCGACAGCGGCACCACCGTTCCCTCGCGGGTATAAAGGTTCACATCCTTCAGCACGCCGAGATCGAGCCGCTCGGAAGGCACCGCGCGGGCGACTATTTCAATCAGATCCTCCCCCTCGCGCAAGTGGGACAGCGGCGCGCCGTTCGTGAATGTCTGGGTCACGAAGGTGACGTCGGCTGGAGCCAGCCCGAGCGCGCGCGCCTTGTCCTGGTCGAGGTCGATCTTTAGCGTACGAACCGGGTCGTTCCAGTCGAGCTGTACGTCGCGCACTTTGGGGCTCGACGCCACCACTCTTTCGACCTCGCGGGCGATTTCGCGCACCTTCTGCGTCCCTGAGCCGACGACACGAAACTGTATCGGGAAGCCGACCGGCGGACCGAGTTCAAGGCGTGTGACGCGAACCCACACTTGCGGGAAATCCTCGTTAGCGCTCGCCATCAGGCGCGACCGCACGCGTTCACGAGCCTGCGTGTCCTTCGTCATGACGACGAAGACGGCGTAGCCCGGGTTCGGCAGTTCGGGATTAAGCGCGAGATAGAAGCGTGGCTGGCCCGCGCCCGTGTAGGCCGTGAAGAAACGCACGTCTTCGTCCTTCTTCAGCACCGCTTCCATTTTCTTCACCTGCTCGGTGGTCGCG
>Ga0207816_1000086_pt1 | contig 25091 bp, 17 predicted proteins | sample LuqExpMetageno10_FD_187768 | JGI IMG/M metagenome (GOLD analysis project Ga0207816, IMG submission 187768) | Tropical forest soil microbial communities from Luquillo Experimental Forest, Puerto Rico - Sample 10 (SPAdes) | ecosystem: Environmental > Terrestrial > Soil > Tropical forest ... | reverse complement strand
GTGCAAGCTGTTGTTTCGGCGATCCGTAGTTGAAGCGGAACTCGCATTCCTTGAGGAAGAGATAGAAATTCTTGCGCGGAATGCCGTTGTATTTGCGCAAGACCCGCTTGGCCTAGTTCCAGAAATTCTCGATGCCGTTGATGTGATGCCCTCGCAGACTAACGAAGGTCTTGGAATGGTTGACACGGCGGTGCTTGAACTCCGACACGTCGAGCACGTCGTAGCTGCCGAAGCTATCGGTGTAGACGATAGAGTCCGGTAAAACCTTGGTTTTCAGCGCCTTGAGCAGGGTCTTGGAGGAGGCGTCGGCGATCATCTTGGTGTAGACCTTGCCGCCGCGCTTGAGGATGCCGAACACCGGCACCTTGCCCGCTGCGCCGCGTCCGCGCTTGCCTTTGCGCACCCCGCCGAAATAACTCTCGTCCACCTCGAACTCGCCGTGTTCAGGAAAGGTCTCCGCCAGCTTCCCCGCGATCAGGTGCCTGACTTTGCGATAGAACAGCGTGGCCGTGTTGGCCTGAATATCCAGCAAATCCGCCGCCGATCTGGCCGTCACCTCCAGGACGAAACACTCCAGCAGCCGCAACTGCTGTTTTGTGCCCAATTTGCAGCGCTTAAGGCCCATTCAGCTACCGTAGACATCATCCTTATCTACGTCAGCCCCAAATTCTTTGCGTGGCGTATTGCGGTTGCGCAGTTGAAGAAAGACGATTGAATCTCAGGGCTGTTGAGCCTGCTTCCACGCTATGATGGCGCGCACGAGCGGCTTCATGTGGAAGCTGGCACCGGGGGATAGTGCGGCCGTAAGGCCGTGGCGCCGGAGACTTTCCTCTACAACCGGTCCCACGGCGGCAATGGGTGTTTTCCGCAAGGCATCGCACAGCGCTGTGCCTTCGCCGGCCTCATTCGCGACGGCGAGCAGCCGCTCGATTTGCGGTGTTGCCGTGAACGCAACAAGGCTGATTTTTCCATGCAACAGCGCAGCGATGGCTTCCTGCACCTGTGCGGTGTCCGCCGCTGAGGCATAGGCATAAGGTGTGACGGTGGCGACTATGGCGCCACGCTGTTCGAGGGCCTCAACCAATCCACGAGCGCCGTCCCCCGGATAAAGCTGCAAGGCGATTCTGCGTCCCATGATGTTTTCGGAGGCGTAAACGTCGAGAACACCATCAGAGATCGGCCGTGGTGCGCTCACATCGGCCATAAGGGAGATTTCACGCAGGACGCGCACAGGCTTGGGACCGCGGACGATCTTGCGCATCTTGCCGATGGCCAAAAGGAATTCTTGGCGGCGCGGGCCAGAAATTTGCAACAGATGCCGCAGACCTTCACCGGTAAGCAGCACCAGATCGTCGAAGTCTCCGGCAATACAGTGCGCAATCCAGTTTTCGGCCGCTTGTGTATTTGACAGCGGAAGGATGCGGACCAACGGACAGCGAATGGTAGCTGCGCCTTCCTGTTCCAGCATCGCGGCAAAGAGGTCCAATTCACGGTTTTCCGGGACCAACACCGTCAAACCATCGAGTGCTGCCATTATGAGACCTCCAGAGGCGCCGCCAGCAGCTTTTTCAATTCGGGAATGCAGGATCCGCAATTGGTGCCGGCTCTCAGATGTTGCCCGATTTGCGCAGGCAGTGTCAGGCCTTTATCGGTGATGGCAGCACGAATTTCGGCTTCAGTTACGGCAAAACAGGCGCAGACTGTACGCGATGCCGGGCGGTTCGGTCCGCCATCAACTCCCGCCAGCAGCGACAGGCGTTGAACCGGCGAGAGTTCTTTTCCCAGAAGTGATGAGGCCAATCCAATACCTGCCAAAGGCATTTCTCCGGGTCCGAAAAATGCGCAAGCCTGCAACCGGCCTTCGGCAATCGCCGCGTAGCGGAAGATAGAGCCTCGTGGAAACGAGAATGATACCAGTTCGATTTCCGCCGCCACGCCCAAGAGCCCGCGCAATACATCCTCTGACGAAATGATTTGGCCGAGCGCGCTCCATCCAGCCAGCTCGAACAGGAAGCCGGCGTCAAGCTGAGCCTTGGACCACCACACACTCTCGCCCAAAGCAGGCTGACCCGGCGCAAGGCGGAAAATTTGACCGCGCCAGAGTTCCGGTACTGGCGAAATTCGTGCCGGTGTGCCTTTCAGATCGGGCTGACCGGAAACCGGATCAGGGACGGCATGAACGAGCTTGTCGATTGGGCCGCTGGAGGTGAATTGATCGGTCCAGTGCATGGCAGCGAACAAGCTGTCGGGGCGCAGAGTTTCATCGATCCTGACTCGCATCACGGCGGTCCCTTGCTGCGTCTCTACACGCGCCAAGCTACCATCCATAATACTGTGGGCTGCAGCTTGGTTTGGATGGACCGCCAGTATAGGGGCCGCGGTGTGACGCATTAATCCGGCGATGCGGCCTGTGCGCGTCATAGTGTGCCACTGATCACGCAGGCGGCCGGTGTTCAATATAAGCGGAAAATCCGCATCGGACTGTGAAACCGGGCAGGCGAGAGCGAGCATCCGTGCCTTGCCGTCCGATGTCGGAAAGCCGCCGCGCGCAAACAAACGTTTGGCGGCTCCTCCGAAACGGGAGACTGGCCATTGTGTCGGGGGGAGGGCGTCATAGATTGTCTCATCGAGACCGCTGAGGCCGCTGAGATTGAAAACACGGCGGCCATTATTCTCGAAGGCGGACAGCGCTGCATGCTCTCGGAAAATTCCGGCAGGGGAGTGAAAGGAAAACGCCTCGGACCAGCCCATGCGGCGGCCGACCTCCGTGAACATCCACCAATCGGGACGCGCCTCACCGGGCGGTGTGCGGAAGCGGCGCTGGCGCGAAATGCAGCGCTCGGAATTGGTGACCGTACCGTCCTTCTCGGCCCAAGCCGCCGCCGGGAGTACAATATGGGCCAGATTGGTTGTGTCGGTCGGCCAAGCATCGGACACGATCACCAGCGGGCAGTTTTTCAGCGCTTCCCGTATCAACGAGGCCTGAGGCATCGATGCGGCCGGGTTGGTAGCCGCGATCCAGATCGCTTTCACCATGCCGCGACGGACGGCATCAAACAGATCGACGGCTTTCAAGCCGGGTTTGGACGCAATTGCGGGAGCCTTCCAGAAGCGCTGGACGCGGTCCACATCCTCTGGCGAAAATCCCATATGGGCAGCAAGCATGTTTGCGAGGCCGCCGACTTCGCGCCCGCCCATGGCATTGGGCTGGCCCGTGAGGGAGAAGGGGCCCATGCCGGCGCGGCCGATACGGCCCGTCGCCAGATGACAATTGATGATGGCGTTCACCTTGTCGGTGCCGACGGACGATTGGTTCACACCTTGGGAATAGAGCGTGACGGCGCGCTCGGTCTCCGCAAACAGCTCGTAAAAAGCCCGGATATCGGATTCTGACAAGTCTGTCGCGACAGCGACCGCTCGGATAGAGGGAACGGCTTTGCGCGCTGCTTGGAGCGCTTCTGTACAGCCACTGACATGCTGGTTGATCCAATCTTCATCGAGTTTTTCAGCATCGGCTAAGTGAACGAGAAGGCCTGACCACAGTGCCACATCCGAACCAGGCGCCAGCCCAAGATGCAGATCAGCGGTATCGGAGGTTGCCGTACGGCGCGGATCGATGGTCACAATCTTGATGCCGCGTTTCTCGCGCGAAGCCATCAGGCGTTGATATAGCACGGGATGGCACCAAGCCGTGTTGCTGCCCACGGCGACGACAAGATCGGCTTCTTCGATATCTTCATAACAGCCCGGCACCACATCCTCACCGAAGGCACGGACATGGCCTGCCACCGAGGACGACATACAGAGGCGCGAATTGGTGTCGATATTGGCGCTGCCGATGAAGCCCTTCATCAGCTTGTTGGCGACGTAATAGTCCTCGGTCAGGAATTGGCCAGAGACATAGAAGGCGATAGCGTCAGGGCCGTGCTCCTGCCGGATTTTCGAGAATTCGCCAGCGATATGATCGAGCGCTTCATCCCAACCGACCTGACGCCCATGGAGGGTTGGGAAGGTCAGCCGGTCCGGGAGGTCAAGTGCATCCTTGAGTGCTGCGCCTTTGACGCAAAGCTTGCCATAATTGGCGGGATGTGCGGCATCGCCGCGGGGAACGCCAGATGAAACCTCTACGCCGCATCCAACCCCGCAATAAGGACAGGTTGTTCGCGTCACACGGTTTCCCCTGAGACCGGTTCGGGAATGTGCAGGTAAATTTCACCGTCGATGATACTGACGGGCAGGGTTTCGGTCTTTCCCTCATCGGGCAGAACGGCCGTTCCGTCTTCCAGATCGATGACCATGCCATGCAGCGGGCAAGCGACCGTATGCCCGGCGATGATCCCTTCCGATAATGGTCCTTTCTTGTGTGGGCACTCGTCAATGAGTGCGAATACGTGATCGTCTCCCGTGCGGAACACCGCTACCGGTCTTCCGAGATGTGTCCGGCACAGCCTCCGCGCCCCTTGCACCGGAATGCTGTCGAGCGTGCCGATCTTGAGCCAATTCGTCGATGACATCTTAAACCTCCGCCAAGGCCGGCAGCGGTGTGAATTCATGCGCTTCGGCGCCCGCCACCCTTTCCGCCCAGGGATCGCTCTGGGCAAATCTTTGAGAATACAGGAAACGGCCAAAAAGAGCCCGGCGGTGTTCGGGATTGTCCACCAGCTGTTTGCGGACCGTGTCGATACCGGTGCGCGCGATCCATGGTGCTGTGCGCTCCAGATAATGCGCCTCTTCGCGGTACATCTGCAGGAAGGCACCGGTATATTCGAGAACCTCCTCTTCCGTGGTGACGCGCGCGAGCTTATCGGTCACGCGCACATCGATGCCGCCATTGCCGCCAACGAGGATGTCGTAACCGGCCTCGACACAGACCACGCCTAGGTCCTTGATGGTTGCTTCGGCACAGTTGCGCGGGCAGCCTGATACTGCCAGCTTTACCTTGTGCGGTGTCCAGCTGCCCCAGCACATCTTTTCAAGCTTGATGCCGAGACCGGTAGAGTCCTGCGTGCCGAAGCGGCACCACTCACTGCCGACGCATGTCTTCACCGTGCGCAGGCCCTTTGCATAGGCATGACCAGAGACCATGCCGGCCTTGCCCAAATCCTTCCAGACAGCGGGAAGGTCCTCCTTTTTCACGCCGAGCAAGTCGACGCGCTGGCCGCCCGTCACTTTCACGGTCGGGATCGCGTATTTATCGGCGACATCAGCGATGGCGCGCAATTCAGCTGCCGTGGTTACGCCGCCCCACATCCGCGGTACGACACTATAGGTACCGTCCTTCTGGATATTGGCGTGGACCCGCTCGTTGACGAAACGCGAGCGGTAATCGTCGTCGTATTCGCCCGGCCAGGCGCAGAGGAGGTAGTAGTTCAAGGCCGGGCGACACTTCTGGCAGCCCTCCGGTGTTTTCCACCCGAGCGCGGCGCGCACCGCTGCCATGGTTTTGAGCCCAGAGGCAACAAGGGCTTGGCGCACCTCGTCATGCGACAACGCCGTACAGGCGCAAACAGTCTTCTTTGTTTCTTTGACGCCGCCGGTCACAAAGGCGAGCAATCCTTCGACTTGCGAGGTGCATTGACCGCAGGATGCCGACGCCTTGGTATGGGCGCGCACCTCGGCCAGACTGGAGAGGTTCTTCTCGCGGATGGTCTTGCAGATCATACCTTTGGAAACGCCGTTACAGCCGCAAATCTGCGTGTCATCCGGCATGGCCGAAAAGTCCGGTCCCGCCGGTGCGTTGGAGCCTATCTCCGTAATGGCCCGGCCGAAGACCAGACGCTCGCGCCACGCACTGACGTCCTTCTTCTCTCGCATCAACTGTAGATACCAGTGACCGTCAGCGACATCGCCATACAGCACAGCGCCAATCAATTTTCCGTCACGCAGCACCACTTTTTTGTAAAGGCCGCGCGCGTCATCCCGCAGAGTGATCTCGTCATCACTAGCGTCAGCAGCCGTCAGCGCTCCGGCCGAAAACACATCGATACCAGTGATTTTCAGGCTGGTCGCCAGGGCTTGGCTGGAAAATGCTGTTGCACTTTCGCCCGCGAGGTGCGTGGCGCAAACCTTCGCTTGATCCCACAGCGGAGCAACCAGGCCGAACACCTGACCGCGATGTTCCACGCATTCGCCGACCGCGAAGATGTCGGGATCGCTGGTGCGCATGTCGTCATAGACGGTGATGCCGCGCCCGATCTGAAGGTCACAGGCCTTGGCGAGGTCGATATTGGGCCGGATGCCGATCGCCAGCACCACGAGATCGGCAGGGATGTAACGGCCATCTGCCAAACGCACGCCTTCCGCCTTGGTGGTGCCTGTGATTTCCTCTGTTTGGCCGGAGGTGAAAAAGGCGATGCCGCGGCCGTCTAGATCGCGTTGCAGCAACTGCCCGGCCGGGACGTCAAGCTGACGCTCCATCAGGGTCGGCATCAGATGGACCAGCGCGACGGACATGCCGCGTTTTTTCAGTCCCCAGGCCGCTTCAAGCCCCAATAAGCCTCCCCCAATCACGACGGCATGTTTCTGCGTCCGTGCCGCTTCCAGCATCTTGTCGACATCTGCGATGTCGCGGAAAGCGCAGACGCCGGGAAGCTCAAGGCCTGGAATAGGCGGTGCTAGAGGCTTGGAGCCGGTAGCGATCAGAAGCTGATCGTATGCTTCAACCCTGCCGCTTTGCGAGGTCACAGTCTTGGTTGCGCGGTCAATACGCACCACCGGGTCACCCGCGATCAGCGCGATGCCGTTCTCCGCATACCATTCGCGGGAGTTGACTACGATGTCATCAACCGTCTTGTCGCCCGCTAGCACGCAGGAAAGCATGATGCGGTTGTAGTTGGGGTGCGGTTCAGCGCCGAACACCGTGATCCGGTAAAGGGCACCATCAAGCTTCAAAAGTTCTTCGACCGTGCGCATGGCGGCCATGCCATTGCCGATCACAACCAGTTTTTTCCGGAGCGATTCAAATCCCATCGATCATACTCACGCTTTGTGGGCGGTTAGGAGCCAACAATTGGATCATGGCCCGTTACTCCGCGTTCGAGGCCAGGGCGGTGCCCCAAGTAAGAGACCATTGCCGCCGGACTGCGGTCAGTCCGATGAGCGCGACAAGGGCCAATGCGGCGAACACCAGAAAGCCACTTTGATAGCTGCCGGTAAGTTGCTTTGAGTAGCCAAGGCTGGAAGCCAGATAAAAGCCGCCGACGCCACCAGTCATGCCGACGATCCCGGTCATCACACCGATCTCTTTGCCAAAACGCTGTGGCACGAGCTGGAATACCGCTCCATTGCCCACGCCCAGCGTTCCCATCGCGATCATGAAGGTGACGACAGCCATCCAAGGGGAGGCCAAGCCGAAGCTCACCGTGATGAGCGCGAGCGCGGCCATCAGGTAGATGATTGTGAGGACATGGATGCCGCCGAAGCGGTCTGCCATGGCGCCGCCGATCGGGCGCAGCATAGATCCCATGAATACGCAGCCCGCCGTGCAATATCCGGCGACGATGGGGGGCAAGCCGTATTGATCGTTGAAATAGATGGGCAGTGAAGACGCGAGGCCCACAAAGCCGCCGAAGGTGACGCTATAGAGCAGCATAAGGCACCAGGCATCGCGCTCCTTCAGCACATCGAAATAGGCCGAGAGAGGCTTGGCGGGCGGGCGGTTGGGGCTGTCTTTGGCAAGGAGCGTGTAGACAACAAGAACTACGAGCAGCGGCAGGAGCGCGAGACCGATGACGTTCTGCCATCCAAAGGCGACGGCAAGGCTCGGTGCGAATAAAGAGGCCAGGACCGTTCCGGAATTACCGGCACCAGCGATGCCCAGGGCGGTGCCCTGGTACTGCGGGGGATACCAGCGTGAGGCAAGCGGCAATGCGACAGCAAAAGAAGCTCCGGCCATGCCCAAGAAGCCACCGACGATCAGGATTTGTGCAAAGCTGTGGATGCCGTGCCACCACATGAAGGCAAGGCCGGTGATCACCGTGAGTTGCGCGAAATGTCCCGCTCTTTTGGGGCCAATGTGGTCGACCAAAACGCCATTGAACACGCGCAGCAGTGCGCCGGCCAGCACGGGTGTTGCCACCATCAGGCCCTTATGTGCGGGATCAAGCGACAGCGTCTTGGCGATCTGAATGCCCAGCGGTCCCAAAAGAACCCAGACCATGAAGCTGATGTCGAAGTACAGAAAAGCGCAGAATAGCGTGGGCAAATGCCCTGCCTTGAGGAAGTCCTTATTCATCGAATTGCTTCAAGGCACCCGCGGTGCCAGACCCCATGCCATGGCCGCCGCCGTTGGCTGACCGTGCACGCTCCAAAACAGGTTCAAAAACCTGCGACGCCGCCACAAACATCGCCATTGATGCCCAGGCGGTCAGCCCTGGGCTGACAGGCTTCTCTAGGCAATTGATGTGCCAGAAATCCTGCTAAATAAATCAAGCGCTTATGGTGCTTGTATGCTTGATCACCTGCCCCAAGAGGCGGCATTCTGCATATATCTTGGGCGTGCGTGAAATTTATGCGCTATATTTTTATGGGCTTTGATCAAAAAAGCCGTCTGGCTCCATTGCAAGAGCGGCAGGCGCACCTTCCAGCCGCCACGCCGCGTGATGCCCTTCCAATTTGTGATCTGTCAGCGGTATCGACAGTCCTAGAGACTTCGCAGCCTCGCGGTACAAATCAGGGCGATAAACGGCTGAAGCGGCGGCGCTGATGGCCAGATCTTGCGGGGTCTGCCCCCAACGCTGCATCTCCCGCAAAAACCATTCGGCATGCGATAGCCACGGCATCGTTGCGGCGTGCCGGAAGAAGCGCAGGGCCGGACGCCGCCACATCTCGCCATCCCCACTCTTGTCCGGCAAGGCTGCGGCAATCGTCTCAGCGGCAATGTCCAGATATTCCGGCCGCGCCAAGATGGCGGACACGGTGCCGGCATTTTCGGCGGCATCGCAGTATTCCGCCGTGCGTAACAGGGCGCGTTGTGCCCGCAGCAGCATTTCGGGATAATCTGCCGCCCAGTCTTGCCGCACGGCCAGGACTTTTTCGGGAGCGTTGTGCCAGATTCCGTGTGACGAGGTGACCGTCTCGCCAAGCCCGTTCAGAGCCGCAACATCGCCCCAGGGTGCACCTGCGCAAAATCCGTCGATGACGCCGCGCGCCAATGCCTCGGCCATTTGGCTCGGAGGAATGGCGGTGAGGGTGACATCACGCTCGGCATCCGCGCCGCCTGCAGTCAGCCAGTAGCGCAGCAGCAGGGCATGGGTGGAGTATTGGTGCACCACCGCCAGCCGGACGGGTGCGCCGCTTCGCGTTAGAGCGGCAAAATTGCGGGAATATTCCAAAACCCGCGCCGCACCGGTTTGCGTCACCGGCCCTAGGCTTTCCATCAATTTGCGGCTGAGTGTGATGCTGTTGCCGCCAAGGTTGATGGCTTGCGGCACGATCAAGCCGCAGGCAGGGCCGCGCAGGCCCAATGTGAGCGCAAAGGCCAGAGGAGGGACGATCACTGCCGCATCGAGGAAGCCATGGGCGAGTTTGTCGGCGATATTGCCCCAAGATGGCTCGACCGACAGCAAGGCGGGCACATTCTCTTCCGCGAAAAAGCCGAGCTCCTGAGCCACTATGACCGGCGCGGAGTCCGTGAGCTTCAAAAGGCCGATTCTCATGGCATTTCTCCCGCCCGGGCGAGTATTTCGGCCGCCACATCGGAAAGCTTGCGGCTCTCGCGCATGGCTTTGCTGCGGAGCCAGCGATAGGCTTCCGGTTCACTTATTTTCCGCTCGCGGATCAGCAGAGCTTTTGCTTTTTCGATGAGGCGGCGGGCCTCAAGCTGGGCTGTTGCTGTGTCGCGCTCGCTTGTGGTTTGGCGGTGACGCCGGAACAAGGCTACGGCGGCGGCGAGGATTGGCCGCACGGCAACGGCATCCACGTTACCGACATGATAGGAACACACCCCGGCTTCGATGGCTTCCTCCACAAATTCAGCATCCGATTGTTCGGTCATCAGCACAACGGGGCAGGGGGTGCGGTTGGAGACTTGGCGCAGTCCTTCCAGCGTGTCGCGATCCGGCAAATCCATATCGATCAGCACCACATCCGGTTCGAGCACTGCCACCTGCTCGGCCAGCCCCAATCCGCCGCTGTGGTGATGGACGCAGTAATCCCCCATTTCGCCAAGAAGATGTGCCAGATCGGCGGCTCTGCGGCCGTTGGCATCGATGAGCAAGATTGTCAGTACGGATGGCATCTAGGGGATTATTGGCAGAACACCGTATCGTTTACTATTGGGTTCCGAAGCGGACGTGAATACGCCTGCCATAACAGCCGTAATCGCTGGGGCCGAGCTCTGCAGCAAGGCTCATGATTTTCCAAATAGCTTCATTTAAAAGACGACGTGCGGGTTTGTAATTTCCCTATGAGTTTTTACCGCGTCACTCGGCATAGAGGTAATTTTTCCAAGTTGATGGCGAACAGCTTGCAAATTGGGCAAGTAGTGCTTTCCTACCGGGATGTTACAGGACTTTCGTGAGCGTGGCCGGTGGCTTGCGCGCAACGTGCTACCCCATGAAGTGTTGATCCGTGCCAAATTGAGCGCGGTTTCCGTGTATGGCCTGGACATTGAAGACGTTATTCAGGAGATGTACGCGCGCATTCTCTCGCAGCCGTCGCTGGAGGCGATTCGCTATCCCAGGCAGTACGCAGTCCAAACTGCCAAAGCGATCGTGATCGATCATGTGCGACATTCTCGCGTAATTTCTATCACGTCATCAGGAAGTCTCGACGCCCTGGATACGCCTGTTCTAGAGGCTACCACCGAAGAACGGCTGGAATTTCAGGGAGAAATCCTTGCGGTAGCGGATGCTCTGGCGCAGCTGCCATCGATGTGTAGAGAAACTCTCATCTTGCGGCGAATGGAAGGGCTGTCACAAAGAGAGGTAGCCCAGCGCCTAAAAATAAGCGAAAAGACCGTGGAAAAGCACATGGCTAACGGTGTGCGATTGTTAATCAAAATATTCGGTCGGGGAGGGAAATCTCGGGTACGTACGTCCTTTAAGAAGGAAGAAGCGTGTATCGAAGATGTCCGCGATAAACCACGAGATTGATAGACGGGCGGCTGAGTGGGCCGCAAGACGCGATTTGTCTGAATTGACCGCTGAGGAGCAAGTCGAGTTTGAAGCTTGGCTTGCGGCAGACATCCGGCACCTGGGTGCATATGGAAGGGCGGAAGCTGTTCTTGGGCGGCTGGAACGTGTCCGTAGCGATGCTGTGGACGATGTGCGGGCATATCCGGGTCAAACCTTTAATGGGGTGCCGCGCCGGGTCGTTCTGGCAGGCGGGTTGGCAGCGAGCCTGACCGCCATCGGAATTGTTGGAGCAGCGCTTTGGCAGGAGCGTGAGCAGGTTTTTGCTACGGGGCTTGGTCAAGTTAAGGAAGTTCCGTTGGCGGATGGTTCGCTCGTTGTTCTCAACACCAACTCTAAAGTGACGGTCAGATTCACACGCGAGAAACGCGAAATCCACCTTTTGCAGGGTGAAGCCCTTTTCGATGTCGCCAAAAACAAAGCGCGTCCCTTTATTGTTTTTGCCGGGAATATGCAGGTCAAGGCGATTGGTACCAGCTTCACTGTCTCTATGTTGCCGCAGCGCCCTATCCAGGTTCTGGTGAAAGAGGGGGTCGTAGAACTTAACCGCGGTGGTCCAGCCAAAGGGACGCCTGTCCGGGTGAAAGCCTATACACAGGCCTTGGCGACGCAGGACGCCCCGATTGTTGCTGCGGGCGTGCCGCAATCCAAGCTAGACCGCAATCTGGCTTGGCAGTTTGGGCGCGTAGCTTTCGATAACCAGACACTCCATGATGCAGTCGATGAATTTGCGCGCTACAGTGATGTCCGCATCGTTGTGGACCCTGCGGTCGCAAACCGGACGGTCACCGGTCTGTTTGTCTCCAACGATCCGGTAGGATTTGCCAAAGCCGCAGCCGCGGTTTTGAACTTGCATGTTGAAGTAAGTGACCGCGAAGTGAGATTGTCTGCCAAAGCGGATGAGGGACTATAGGGAAATCCCATCATCGCCCGTCAACTGAGCGAGTGTCAGGAGAGGGCGCAAACATCCGCGGGGGCGCGAAAGAAAAAATAAGGGGGGGCAGTGAAAACCAGAGTTATCTGGGCTGCGTTGAGCGGAACAATAACTTCTGCGGCATTGTTTTGGGGCTCACCCACTTTCGCGCAGGTCAGGCTATTTGACGTTCCGTCTGAAGACGCCGGAAAGTCAATACCGGAGCTTGCACGCCAAGCCGGGATCCAGGTCATGGCACCTGGCGAACGGCTTCATGGCGTCGTCACTCCGGCAGTCAAAGGCTCCTACGATGTAACCGACGCTCTCAACCTGATGCTGAGAGGGACTGGCTTGGTTGTCAGTCGCTCGGCAGATGGGATCGTGACGATCTCTCTGCCCGAAACAAAAGGTCAGGAGGAGCGGGAAGTGTTAAAAGAACAAAAAACAGCGGTGTCGGTCTTAGCCCTGCTGGTTGGCGGGGCTTTATCGAGTGCGCCGACATATGCCCAGAATGGAGAGTCTCTGGAAACAGTCGTTGTCACGGGGCAGCGGGCTGCTATCGAGTCTGCCATTCAGCTGAAAGCCAAGGCGGAAGAAATCATAGACTCGGTCTCGGCCGAAGATGTCGGCAAACTGCCCGACAACAGCGTCACGGAAGTCCTGCAGCGCGTCGCAGGCGTCAACATCACCCGCATTCAGACCGGCGGTAACAGCGAAAACTACACTGGCGAAGGCACGGGCATCACCATCCGCGGTCTGGACAGCGTCGTCAGCCAGTTAAACGGCCGCGACTCCTTCAGCTCCGCCAATGGCAGGAGCTTGGCTTGGGAAGACATCCCGCCGGAATTGGCGCAGGGCGTCGATGTCTACAAGAGTCTTTCAGCCGTGATGCCGGAAGGCGGCTTCGGCGGCGTCATCAATCTGCGGACACGTCAACCGTTCGACTTCGATGGCTTTACTGCGGCCGCTTCTGTGACCGGTAACTATGCCGATTATGCCGGCGCGGCGCGCTTCGGCGGCGTGGCCATGATCAGCGATCGCTGGCAGACCAAGATCGGTGAGATCGGCGTTTTGCTCAATGTGGCTTATTCCGACCTCAAGACGCGTGCCGACGGTGTGCAGGTTTCGCCCTATGTTCCGGTCGTCTGGGCGCCGGGATATCCGACCAATGAGAACCTGCCATGGGTTGGCAGCTATAACCTCACAAGCGATAGCCCCAATCCGCAGTCATGCTCTGGCGATGCCAAGTTCTCTTGCCAGGAAGTGTATGTTCCGCAAGCGATCAACTATACCCAAACCAATGATGATCGCGTCCGCACGGGCTATTACGGCGCGGTCCAGTGGAACCCGTCCGAGCGCCTGTCGCTGTTCGCGACCTTCTTCCGCTCGCGCTACAACGACAACACGCTCTCGCATTCGATTTCCAATACCGTGTCTGGCTATGTGGCGCTTGATCCTTCAAGCACCAGCACCTTCGACAAATACGGCAATCTTCTGTCCTCGACCGGCCTTAGCTCTTACCAGTATCAGGATCCCAGCGCGTCGGCCTATTTCGGCGTCAATTCCGGTTGGAACTACCAGAAGATCCCTTATCAGTTCGATTCCCAGTTGAGCCATCAGGTCAATCAGACCACGGACGTCTCCACGGGCGGTGAATGGGATCCGACCGATCATTTCGCCGTAAAATTCGCTTTGCAGCACGTCGAATCCTTCGCGCGCAACAATGGCAAATGGGCGGATCTTTATGCCTTTGTGCCGGGCTATGGCATAACCCTGTCTCCCTACGGCAATTCCGCTCAGCCGGTATTGTCGTTTCCGGCCATCGACCTGACCAACGCCTATCGCTTTGGTTGGAACAGCACGATGGACCACAACACGTCCAATTCCGGTCAGGAGAATGCGATCTATACGGACGCGCAGTGGACGCTCAGCGACACGGCGTTCATCCGCTCCCTGAAATTCGGTATCAAAGTTACCGACCGCACCGAAAATGATTGGGAAACACCCTATAACTGGAAGGCGCTGACCCCGTCCTACCAGAGCGCCTGGGTCAAGGTCGACTCGAACGGTAACCCGCTCTACGATTCATCAGGCAATGTGCTTGAGTGCTTCGCGGCATCGTCGAGCTGCGCTTCCAAAAACGTTGCTGCGGTCAGTGCGGTGAAGACCGCAGGCAGCACCGATCCTAGCTTCAGTCAGCTCGTCAATACCGGGACCTGGTTCAACGGTCAGGTTGGTCTGCCGTCTCAAGCCTGGTTCCCCTCGTTGAACTTGCTGCAACAGAACTTCACGTCCATCCACTCCTACTCCCAGGGATTGGGCGCGCCGGGTGATGTGCAGACCGCTATCAGCTACACACCTGCCGACCAAAGCAGGCTGAAGGAGACAATGTTTGCGGCCTATCTGCAGGCGAATTTCGCCTACAGCAATTGGCGGATGCCGATTTCGGGCAATATCGGCGTGCGTGTCGTGGCCTACAAGGACAAGGCTCAGGGCGGCTTCGTCAACCCTTACTACACAAGTCCTATTTCACTGCAGCCGGTCAGTAACTATGACACCTGTAGCGCCGATAGCAGTGGTAAGTTCCCTGCCACCTGTATTACCCATGGCGGCAGTGTTCCCAATGTTGTCCAGTTCACAGTGGCCAAGACCTATGTGATGCAGTCGGGCAGCCGCAGTCAGGTCGATGCGCTGCCGTCCTTGAATCTTCAGATAACGCCGTTGCCCGAAATGGCGCCCGGCTTGAAGGTTCGTCTGGCGGCATCTCAAGGCATTTCCCGCCCGACGTTCCAGCAGCTCAATCCCAAAGGTTCTATCTCAGGGGCCTATGTCGGTACTTATCAGGCCTACTTCAATGGCAGCATGGGGAACCCGAACCTGAAGCCGGAAAAGGCCGAACAGTTTGACGCTTCGCTCGAATACTATTTCCAGAATGGCGGTTTGATACACATTTCGCCGTTCTACAAGCAGATCCACAATTACATCGCCACTGGCGTTTCGCAGGTGAACACCACGCTGAATGCGGTTGTCACCGGCGGAACGACCTCCCAGAGCACGATGGGCTGCGCCGCGCCGGTGAGCATCGGTGAGGTTTGCCCGCAGACGGTAACGGCCTCGGTCGTCCAGCCCGTCAACGAAACGCAGAACGCGATCGTCAGGGGGTTCGAGACCGGAGTGTCGAAGTATTTTGATTTCCTTCCCGATCCTTTCAATGGTTTCGGCGTGGACTTCAACTACACCTACATCTCGAGCTCGCAGCCGGGTGCGTTGGCCTATGACATGAAGGGCAACCGCATCAATGGTCTGCCGATGGTCGGTTTGTCCAAGAATACGGTCAATGCGGCGGTGATGTACGACAAGGAGCCGATCTCGATCCGCCTTGCATATAACTGGCGTGACGATTTCCTGGTCACTTCGGCCGCTTATCAGACCACGAACACTTACAACTACGCGCTTAACCAGCCTGTCACCTCGCTCGGTGTCATGCAGGGCACGGTGGTGCATTACTCCTTGCCTGTCTTCCAGTATCCGATGGGGACCCTCGACGCGAATTTGACGCTGACGCTGACCGACAACGTCCAATGGACGTTCCAGGCGTCGAACCTGACGAAAACCGTCGCCCGCTTGTACATGGGTGTCGGTGATCATCGGGAAAACCGCAGCTGGTACACAGCCGATACGCGGTACACGTCGCAACTGCGCGTGAAATTCTAGGCAAACAGGTTCGCGGGTGAAGCGGTGGCCTGAAGAGCCACCGCAGCCTGGGAGGAAAAAATGACGAACATCAAAAAATTGATCATTCGTAACCGGCTCGGTGTGACAGTCAGCGCTCTGGCGATCGCCGCAGCTTGCGGTGTCGCGAGCCGCGCTGATGCACAAACGCTGGTTTTGCCGTCTGGCTTCAATGTGGTGACGGTCAACAGCTCGCTTGCATCGCAATACAAGACGATTGAGATTTCGAACGGTATCACCGGTTGGATTGTGCCGTCATGGGCGGCTCAGACTTGGGCGGTGGGTAATAACACTGCTCTCGTTCTCAGCTCTCCGGGTGGTGCGGCGAACATCTCGACCCTCAATCCTTGTCAGAACGGTTCTTTGGCCTACAACAAGACTAAAGGCAGCGAGTCCTGCCTTGGTGGTGCTCCACTTCTCCAGGTGGACAAAGGCGGCACGCTGATCCTTGGCGGGCAGCAGACGAACTCGTCGATTGTCGGCGGATATGGCTTTGAGAATGCCATCCACGCCGATGGCGATGTGGTGATTCAATATGCTGGTCCGCCGCAGTCGTGGGGCACGCCGACGCAGCAGTTTATCGGCACCAACAGTTTTCTCGGCAATATCACGATGGCGCAGAATGCGACGGCTACTTTTGGCCTGAGCTGGGCGACAGCGAATACGGCCTTCGGTCCCAACACCAACATTATCCTGGGCAGCGGATCGGTGCTCTCGCTGTACCAGAATCCTTCAACACCTTTGGTGATGGGTGGTGCGATAAGCGGGACGGGCACGGCAACGCTTTATAGTGGCACTTTGATCGTCAACGGTCAGAATACCGCGGCAAATCCGTTCCTGGGAACCTTGACCATCAATCCCGGCCAGACGCTGGTGGTTGGTGACGCATCGCACAGTTCGGCGGTGTTTGGTGATCCTGGCCACCCGACAGCCCAAACTCTGTCCATCAAAGGTACAACGGCGGGTTCGCCAGTCCTGCGTGGCTTCGGCACAATCGATGCGACGGTGGCGAACGTCGCCGGTCTTGTCCAGCCTGGCGATGGCTCCGGCACCTTGGGCACTCTGACGGTCGCTGCCTATACGCAGGACAACGTCGGTACACTCAAGGTCGAGGTGAACCCGACCTCGGTCGCGGGTCTGCATGTGCTCGGTAATGCTGCGCTCGGCGGCACCCTTAATGTCACTATCGATCCTGGTTCCTACACCACCAAAATCTACAACATTGTGCAGGTCGATGGCACGATGACCGGCGACTTCAAATCGATCACCACGAGCAGCACGGTTGCCGGTGCCATTGCGGCAGTTACCAAGTCCTCTAACGGCTATCAGGTGGTGACCGAAGTGGTGCAGGGCGCGGCCGCGAGTGCCCCGATCGTTGTCGGTCATGTGGTTTCCGCCAACCGCCTCAACAACAACTATCTGGTCAGTTCGTTGTATGACGCCATTGCGATGCCGCACACCGGGGCACAGGTCGGTCCCAACAAATATGCTTGGATCGAAGGCTTCGGCCGTCATTCTTCCGTGTCGCGCAACGACGTCGGATATCACACCACGACGGAGGGCTTTACGGCCGGTGCGGAATACCGTCCGGCTTGGCATAACGCGACGGTTGGTTTGGCCGTGTCGTACTCTGCCGAAGACCTGAAAGCCAAGGGTGCCAGCACAGCAGACATCAACACCTGGCATGTGGCCGCTTATGGCGGTGCCGATGTGCAGTATATGCGTCTTGATGGTGTCTTGTTCTACAATGGCTACTCCACAGACGCGAAGCGTGACTTCGGGACGACAGGCGTCGCCAAGGTAAGCCCCGATGGGTACGCCTATGGCGGTTCGCTTCAGATCAGTATGCCGATGTTCCGGGGGCTGCTGACGCCATATCTCCGCGGGATCATCTCGCGGCAGCATCTGGACGCCTCGGCTGAAACCGGAGCTTCTTTATTGGACCTCGGATACAATGCCATCAACGCCAATACTTTCGTTGGCGATTTTGGCTTCCGTATCGATCCGTTGCGCTCCTATCCCGAAAGCAAGACCAAGCTTTTGGTTACGGTCGCCGTGCAGCACGACTTCTCGGCCCTTGGCGAGAAGGTGACGGGTATGTTCCCGGTCACGGCTGGCCAAGCCTGGAGCGCTTATTGGCGTGGTGATTCCGAGAATACCGGCATCATCGGTATCGATGTCGCGCGCCAGATCACTGACAAGCTGGAGATCTCAGGGCACGTCAATGGCCGGGCCTCGTTGTACCAGACCTCGGGTGAAGTCGCGCTTAACGCAAGATATCGCTTCTAGTCTGACCTGATCGGCGTCTCGCGAGAGCCCTCTTCGCGGGGTCGATAAGGAACAGCAAAGGCGGCAACCCCGGTTGCCGCCTCTTTTTTTGCTCGCCTAACATCCGTTGCTGAATGGCGTTGGGCCGCCAGCGGGGCATTTTTTCGGATTTTGGCGGCCGGACTGTCAGATTCTGCAGGGCAAGGACGCCCGCCATCCGGGTAACGCGGCGCCAACCCAGGAAAATTCAAAGAATCCGCGTTTTGGGTGCCCTGTTCTCGTTTTCCTTGTCATCTTGTATTGTTACACTTGCCGAAAACCGGGGGGTGGGGCAGTGCGTGTTTTCCTGACGGGCGCCATGGCGCTCTTGGCTGTAAGTGTGTCTCAGGCGGTTGCTGAAGACCCTGTGCCGCCGATTTCTATCGCGCTTCAGACTGTTGATATCCAGGTCGCTGCAGACGGCAGTTCCGTCGAAAATCTTCACGCCGAATTGCATGCCGAGAACGATGTTGGCGCCATCCGGCTCAATCAGGTGCCGCTGGCCTTCAATTCCGCTTTCCAGGATTTGCAGGTTGTTGAAGCCTACACGCGCAAGCCAGATGGCAGCAAAATCCCTGTCGATATGAATGCGATCTTCACCCGTCTGCCGACCAACGAGTCACAGAGCGGTCAGGTCACGGATATGCGGCTGAAGGTGGTTGTATTCCCGCAAACAGTGGCGGGCGACACGGTGGTTTATACAGCCAAGTATCTCAATCGCGTCGTGGTGTTTCCCGGCACTTTCACCCATGGCTCGGCTTTCAATGTTACAGTGCCGATCGGCGAGGAACGCGACACAATCACGGCTCCCAAGAGCCTGGGATTGCGCACCGAAACCCATGGTGTTGATTTCACCACGGAAGATCATGGTTCTGATGTCGTGTATCGCTGGCGTTACGCCCAGCCCAAACCGGTGGCCTTGGCACCTGTTGCGGTTTCGCCGCTTGATCAGCTTCCCCGCTACTTCGTCTCCAATATCAAGGATTATACGGAAGTCGGGACGGCTTATGCCAAACTCTTGAGCAGCAAGCTCGTGGTCACGCCCAAGGTGGCGGCGCTGGCCGAAAAAGTGACGGAAGGCGAGAAGAGCCGCCGCGAGCAGGCACGCAAACTATACGAATGGGTGAACGCAAACATCCGCTATATCGCCATCGAGCTGGGCCAGGGCACGATGGTGCCGCATGATGTCGATGACATCCTCACTTACGGCTATGGCGATTGCAAAGATCACGACCTTCTGCTGCGAGCGCTACTCAAGGCCAAAGGTATCGACAGCCGCAGCGTGCTGATCAATTCTGGTAACGCTTATACGCTGACCGAGGTGCCGACCTTCTTCCAGTTAAACCACGTCATTACGTCAGTGCCGGAGTTCGGGCTGTTTCTTGACAGCAGCGCGCTCGCCAATCCTTTCGCTGTTCTGCCTTATGGCGAATACGGCAAGCCTGCCATTCACGTCAGCGAAAACACCGCGACTTTGGGAACGACGCCGGTGCTGCAGCCTGGCATAGCTTCTGAACATACCACCAATGTGATGCGTCTCAGCCCGACCGGCGTTCTGACCGGAACAGTGACGACCACGGCAAAAGGGCCGTCACAGACGAGCTTGCGGATCATCGGTCTAGCCTTCCAAGCCGTCAGCCCTGAAACCATTGCGCAGCAGCAGCTACAGGCGCGCGGCTATCGCGGCGGCACCGGAACGCTACGGGCCGGTCCGCCGCTGGTGCGCGGGCAGAGCTATACCATCACAGGCGACTATACCGTGCCGGGATGGCAGGAGTGGATATCCGGCGCCAAGGTGAGCTTTATGCCGATCGGTTTGCGCGTTCTGGGCATCGTCGGCGATGGACCGATGGGAACGCTTCGCTCCCTGCAATACAAGGATCTTGATGCGACGCCGTGCTTCAGCATCGCGCAATCGGAAGACAATTCCCTCGAAATTCCGGCGAACACACGGTTTGCAGTAGTACCGCCGGATGTGAAGATCTCATCGGAGGCCATCACCTTTACGGCGCAATGGAAGCTCACCGGCAATGTGCTGGCGGTGCATCGCGAATTCCACAGCAAGATCGCCCAGCCGCTGTGCAAAGGCGAAGTGCGCAAGCAGGTGGCGATGGCGCTTTTCAAGATCGCGGCGAGCTACATCCTGCCGATCAAGATTGTGCCGGCGACGAATGCGCCCGCCCTGGTGTCACAAAACGAGCCTGTAGAGCCGCTTCCGCCTCTCGCTATGAACGAGGCATCGGACAGTTTGGTGGCTGTGGCCCAGGCCGGCGATACCAACCGCGCCGCACAACTGCTCGATAAGCTGATGCCGCGCGAGCGCGTGCAGGTGGCGGATACTGCCTATTCCACCCATCTGGCACAGGGGCTGGATTATCTCAATGCCAGCCAGCTGCTGAAAGCTGTGGCGGAATTGAGCGAAGCCATCCGTTTGAACCCCGCGGCTGGTCCGGAACCTTATCAGGCGCGTGCCACGGCCTATTCCAAAATGAACAAGACCAGGCTGGCGATGGCGGATCTGGAAGCGGCGCTCAGAGCTGCGCCGGATGACGTGAAGCTGCGGCAAATGCATGCCGATCTGGCGCTGAAGGCGCGCAATTACGATGTGGCAGCGGCCGATTATAATGTGATGGTGCGTCATCAGCCCGATGATCCGGCGCTGGTTATGCAGCGAGCGGAAATCCGCTATCACGCCGATAAATACGAGGAAGCGGCCGCCGATTACCGGCGTGCGCTGCGGCTTGGCGTTTCCGAAACGGAGGCCAAGCCAGGACTGTGTAAAGCTTTGGCCCGTTCGGAGATGTTTGCCCAGGCGGTGGATCATTGCTCCTGGGTCTTGCGCCAGGATGCGAAATCAGCCGAGGCGCTGGAAGCCCGCGGTGCCGCTTATTTCCAGCTCGGCAAATATGGTGACGCCTTGAAGGATTTCGATCAAGCGGCCAAAGCCAATCCGCAGAAGGCCACATTCCTTTTTGAGCGGGGCATGACGGCGCTGAAGCTCGGCAACAAAACCGGGCAGAAAGACGTGGATGCCGCCCTCAAGCTGGAAGCCAATGTGGCTAAGAAGATTCCTGGCGCACTCACGAAATAGGCGTCACGAACCAATCTTGCTGTGGGCGGCGGGGTTCTCGCCGCCTTTTCCTCGTTAGCCAATTTTCCTTCCTGCGTTCGCGTCAGGATGCTTCAAAGTTGCCCTTATGCAGCCACGCTATTGTGTGGCATTTCTGTTGCAGCGGAGACGCGCTCCGCATGAAAACATCCTCCGCTCAAAATTCAGGTTCACGGGTAGGGCTGCCCGACGTTCACTCCATGTGGGGTTCCGTGGTGTGACGCATGAAGGCAAAGCCGACTTATTTGATCTTAGCGGAAAGAAGTCCCGGTTATTGGGAAATCCAAGGGCCGCTGGCGACTGAGCATCGGGCTTTGAAAGAGGCCGAGGCCGCGGCGCGGGAAATCTCAGCTCGCTATCCGCAGCGGACTTTCGGAGTCTACGAACTTAAAGCCATGTTCGGGACGCAGCAGCGGGTGATTAAGAAGCGGGTCGAGGCCGCACCGGAGACCAAGCGGGCGGCGTCAACCGCAGAGGATTTCGTGGAGCCCGCAAAAATCTATCCTATCCGTGCGTAGGAGCCATTCTGTCTCAACATGATGGCGCGCGCTTGTGCCTGTGCTAACAGGGTGGGGCATCCAGGCTCCTCGCATGTTGTATCCGCTCCTGCGTCCGCTTATTCGATATGCCATGAAGGCCATGGCAAGGCTCAATGGCGCTCGCGTGGTCGATGAGCTGGAATGTGTTTGCTCGGTACTCCTCGCCATCGCTCTGGCACATCTGATCGGGGCCGAGAATATCTCGTGGGCAGCTTTCTCCGGTTATATGGTGATGCGCGGCCATGTCCGCGACAGCCTGTTGCGCGGCACGTTGCGCATCCTGGGCACGGGTGTCGGCGTGGGGCTGGCCATCCTGATCACCCCCAGCGTCGTGCATTCGATTTTGCTGTCTTGCCTGGCTTGTGCCCTGATCGGTGGGATGACGCTTTATGGCGCGCTAACGGGCCGGCGCTCTTATGCTTGGCTTTTCGTCGGTCTGACCTTCGAGATGATCCTGCTCGATAAGCTGGAGACGCCCCGGCATAGCATCAGTGTGTTTGCCGCCACGCGCATGCTGGAGGTGGTGGCGGGAACGGTTGCTTGTGTGATCGTCAGCGCCTTCTCCAATATGACGGCGCGGCGGCGCTGGCCGGGCAAGCGGATGGCGCCTGCCAAAGCGGTAGGCTGGCATCCTCATGCTTTGCGGCACGCGGCACAGGCAGCGGTGGCTTTAACCTTCCTGCCGTTGTTAGGGGCAGCGTTTGGTCTTCCCCAGCTTGGTCAGAGTGCGGTCAGCATTATGGCAGTAATGCTCGTGCCCGTCTCCAGCCTGGGTCTCAGCGGCTTTGTACCGGTTAGCCGCCGCCTGCTGTATCGCGTTGCGGGCTGTCTTGCCGGTGCGGCGTTGTCCGGTGCGGTCCTCTTTCTGGCGCATGGCAGTGCGGCTTTTCTTATCCTAGGGACCGCCATTGGCGTAATCCTCGGCAAACACATCGAGAATGGCGGGCATGGCTTGGCCTATATCGGCACCCAATTCACCCTAGCGGTGCTGGTGACTTTGGTGCCGGACAGTTATGCGGATGCGGCTATCGCTCCGGCGTTCGACCGGCTTTACGGTATTCTTCTTGGCATGGCGGTGTTGGAGCCCGTGTTGGCCGGTTGGCATCTGATCGGGGGCGGCTCCACCGCCGCTGCGACGCCGGAGCGGCCAGGTGAGGCGACGGAATAGCTGCGGCTGTGTTAGGACACGGTGGTTGGAGAATGGCATGCGCGCAACGGTCGAACCTTTTTACGCCATGGAGGTCAGCCGGCTGGCCCATCACCTCAAAGGCGAGGGGCGGTCCATCCTGCATATGGAATTCGGCCAGCCTTCCACGGGGGCACCGGCCAAGGCGATTGAGCTGGCGCATCGCATCCTTGACCGCGATCCGATGGGCTATTGGGACAGTCCGGATCTGCAAGCCGCGCTGGCCAAGCTCTATCAACGGCGTTATGGCCAGACGGTCGATCCCAACCGTTTCATTTTGACTTGCGGCGCTTCTCCGGCGCTGGTGGCAGCTTTGGCGGCAAATTTCACGCCAGGAGACCGTGTGGTGACGGCCCGGCCGGGCTATGTCGCGTATCGCAATGTGCTGAAAGCGCTGCATCTGACGCCGGTGGAAATCGGCTGCGGGCCGGAGACGCGCTATCAGCTCGCAGCGCGGCATCTGGAAGAAATGAATCCGGCCCCAGCCGGCGTGATCGTGGCGAGCCCTGCCAATCCCACTGGCACCATCATCGCGCGCGGCGAACTCGCCCGCATCGCGCAAGTTTGCCGGGAACGTAACATCCTGATGATCTCGGATGAGATCTATCATGGGCTTTCTTATATCGAGCCGGCCGAGACCATGCTGGCTTTTGCGCCGCGCGCCTATATCATCGGCAGTTTCTCGAAATACTTCAGCATGGTGGCATGGCGGCTTGGCTGGTTGCTGGTGCCGGAAGGCGAGACCGAGCGGGTGCGCGCTTTTTCCGCCAACATGTTCCTCACGGCGCCGTCACTCAGCCAGCATGCCGGTGTGGTGGCACTGGAAGCGCATGACGAGCTGGAAGGCCATGTGCAGGTCTATCGCCGCAACCGCGATCTCTTGCTGGCGGCCTTGCCTAAGCTGGGTCTGGACAAAATCGCGCCGCCGGACGGTGCTTTTTATATCTATGCCGATGTGCGCCATTTGACGGACGACAGCATGGCCTTCTGCAAGAAGCTGGTGCGAGAGACCGGCATCGCGGCGGCGCCTGGGATCGATTTTGATCCCGTCGACGGACGTCACTTCATCCGCTTCAGCTTTGCGGTTTCTACCGCCGAAGTGGAAGAGGCTATCGCCAGGCTGACGCGCTGGTTTGCCCAGAGTTCGGGCGGCTAGCGCCGACACGCTGCCACATCACGGCCAGTGGCGTGAAGTGGCGTTCCGAGGCACAGCCTGTCTACGCCACTGTGTGTGCCGCTAACAAATATCGGGATGAGCCGCATTATATGCGTGCCTGATAAGACTGCGCGAAGATCAAATGGAAGGTTCTTCTAGCGTGAAAGTGCGGCAATAAATTCGTCCGCAGGTGCACTTTCCGGCCAGTTCGGTACGTTATCGGGAATGTAGCTTCCCTGAAGCTTCCGTCTGGTCCAGATGTGGGCGGCGATTTTCAATTCGTCACTGCGGTCGAGTGTGCCGGCGCGCACTATCACAACACCAGGTCTCGCGCTGTTGGTGTTGTAGAGGCGGGTGAAGCAGATGGGGCAGGCGTACTGGCGCGACAGGCGTCCGCTCGGGGATGTCAGCTCGTAAAGTTCCGGATTGCCCGCGAACGAAAATCTGTCTTCCGGCAGGATGAATTGCAGGCTGAAGGCGCTGCCGGACCACGTCTGGCAATCGCGGCAATGGCAGGCATAGGTGTTCGGTAGCCGTTCTGCCGCAATCTGATATCGAATCCAGCCGCAACGGCAGCCGCCCTCGAAGTGTTCGCTCACGGCAGATATCTCAAGGTTTTTGAAAGACAGCGCTGAGCGCCGTCTGGGCGTCTTTTTGGATTTGCTTGAGGTGGTCCTGGCTGAGGAAGCTTTCGGCGTAGATCTTATAGACCTCTTCCGTACCGGAGGGGCGGGCAGCGAACCAGCCGTTCTTGGTGACCACTTTCAAGCCGCCAATCGGCTGATCATTGCCGGGCGCACGGGTCAGCTTTGCCTCGATGGCCTCACCGGCGAGTTCCGTCGCCTCGAACTGTTCCGGCTTGAGGCTGGCGAGCTTTTTCTTTTGTTCGCCGGAAGCAGGCGCGTCGATGCGTTGATAATAAGAATGGCCCAGATCGGCGGTTACGGAATCATAGAGCTTCTGCGGATCGCTGCCGCTGCGCGCGGTGATCTCCGCGGCGAGCAGTCCCAGGATCAA